>Ga0207667_10001415_pt1 | contig 30052 bp, 29 predicted proteins | sample KBSCornC52_FD_184301 | JGI IMG/M metagenome (GOLD analysis project Ga0207667, IMG submission 184301) | Corn rhizosphere microbial communities from Kellogg Biological Station, Michigan, USA - KBS Corn C5-2 (SPAdes) (version 2) | ecosystem: Host-associated > Plants > Roots > Rhizosphere > Soil ...
AGGCTATTCGCGCATATGTCCGATCGTGGGTTTTGCGACGCGCCCTTGTCGCAACCCTTCGCACCTCTCTCCGGATATCGTCATGTGGCGGCTTTTCGGCCTTGCTGTCTGTCCAGCAGTCGCATCAGCGTCGATGCGGTAAAGCCGTGGAGAACGACGGAAAAGAGGATTACAAGGCCAACGACGGCCCACAACCGATCTGAACCGGGAAGGGCCAGATGATTGGCCGCGTACGCCATGTAGTAGACAGAGCCGACCCCACGGATGCCGAAGAAGGCCAGCATCAGCTTCTCACTCCGGTCGGCGGAGAATCCCACAAGACCGAGCCAGCCGGTGAGCGGCCGCACGATCAATATGACAGCTGCCGCGAAAGCTGCGTCGAGCCATGTTACCCTTGCCAGCAAACCGCTGGCCAAACTCCCTCCGAACAGGATCAGGAAAACCATCAAGACGAGCCGTTCGACCTGCTCGATTACGGTGTGCATGTTGGATTGGAACGCGTGTTCCCGATGGGTGTGGCGGATGGTGAGTGCTGTCACGAAAACCGCGACAAATCCGTACGCCTGCACTGCTTGCGCCGCCCCATAGGACACGAGAGTGGCCGACAGGGCGATGAGCCCGTCGCCCGTTCGCGACAGTTGGTGCCTGACGGACGCTCGGAACGTAAGCCAGCCGAAGAGGCGGCCGACCAACCAGCCAGATCCGATCCCTCCGGCAATTGCCCACAACACCCGAAAAGATAGCCATTCGGCCAACTCTCGGGTGCCGACAGATCCGGCGGCGGCCAACAGGACCGCGAGGTGTACGAACGGAAAAGCTGCCCCATCGTTCAATCCGGCCTCAGAGGTCAGGCCAAACCGCACCTCATCGTCCTCACCACTCCTGGGCGGGCCGACCTGAACATCTGCCGCAAGGACCGGGTCCGTCGGCGCAAGGCACGCCCCAAGCAAAAGCGCGATCGGCCACGAACTTGCCAGGATCCACACCGCCAGACCCGTGACAGCTAGTATCCCCAGAGGCATCGTCGCTCCCAGCAGGCGCCACGTCACTGCCCAGCTTTGCCGGCCCATGATCCTGTCGATCTTGAGGCCCGCACCCATGAGGGCGACGATCATGACAAATTCCGTCAATCGCTCAGCAACAACAGGATGAAGTTGTGGCAGCGGGACGAGTGCGACCCGCGGCAGGCGAAAGACCACTGCTCCCAAGGCTATACAAATGATGGGAAGGGACAGCGGCAGCCTTTTCAGGGCAAGCGGTAACCAGGCAACAAGTGCAATGAGCACGCCGGTCCCGATAGCCACAAACACATAAGGGTCATTTGAGATCACAGGAGCGGTGCGCCAACGCGCGATTCAATTTTTCTCGACGTCGGGTCGATGCTTAGGCTGCGATTGTGAGGCCTGCCCGTGTAGCTACAGGGGCTCTGCACCAACCCGGCCACTCGACGAGTCGGCAAGTGTCCCGGCCGGTTACGCGGCACCGCCGCGTAGATGATGTGCATGGGTTTTCTCAGAGTTGGACCCGCTTGCCTGAGCGTTCAACTTCTGCAACCGCGTCTGCGAGGTTCGTATAGCGGTAGCTGCCGACCGTGAATGTTTCCTCAGTGTGGCGGACCACCCCCGGCGGAATGCTCGCCAAGGCCTCCAGGCTTCCGCCTTCGTTTTCCCATCTGTCGGTGGACTGGGGCATCTGGCACGCTGGCGATGCCTGCTCCCTTGCGGAAACAGAAAGCAGCGATACCAGCTGCTTCAAATGATCGGCAATTAATTCCAAAGCCAGCACGACACGACCCTCAGTCGTTGCATCGGCACGGTTCTGGGCGAGAAGTTCTGCGGCGGAGAGGGACATTGCAACGCTCCACTAAGTAATTCGATTAGTCAGGTTCCTGATCGTGGATGGCGATCGCACGCTCGACAGAACGGATGAAGTGATCGCCGTAGTGATCGGTCGAGACGAAATCCTGTTCGTATTCTCCCAGATCGTGGCCACTCCCGAAGCTGCTCTTAAGCTGCACCAGAATGTCAGGGTCGTCCTCAGCGAGGCGGACGATCAGCGCCTGGAGAATCCGTTCGTGCGCCAGCACGCGCCGTTCCAGCGTGGTGATCTCGCTGGGTGTGGCGTTGGCGCCGCCTTGTCCCCGATTGGTTTGATCAGCCGCCGATGCTGCCTCCTGTCGCTGCTGCGCCGCGTCCTGAGCCGCCGAAGAGAAGGCGGTAAATGAATGTGGGTTATCAGGCGAATGGTCCATATGACGCCTCCGTCTAAGCGGGAAGGCACGGCTCGCGGGGAGCACTGTGGCTGCGTCGAGGAGCGTGTCTAAGGAAGGTGGGTACGAACGGGTTCAGGCGCAAGGCACGGCTGGCCTGTAAGCACATTCTCCTGCGGATCGGAGACCCACCACCAAGTGTGGCTCGGGCTGCAGCCCAACCGATGTCGACCAGGACGCAGTATGGGCCGCTAATTTCGCGCGGTGCCGGCCTCTGTCTCCAGGGCACGAGCCCGGACATTGGCAGCGTCTCGGATCGCTCTCGATTGTTCATCCAGGCGGGTCGCATCGACATCAGCATGTCGTCGTATCTCATGGCCCTGTGCCTTGAGCACCTCGCCATTTGCATCCCTAAGGCGTCGATCGGCATCATCGGCTCGGTCCTGTGCTTGGCCCAGCCGCTGGTTTGGGCCGCTACCGCTGTAACGTTCTCCGCGGGATTGCGCGGCGGACTTGTCCTGATCCCTTCCCGCCTGCTCGTGAGGCCCATTGCAAGCGGCCAGAGCCACATAGCCGGCAAGCAGCAGCAATCGCGCTACACCCCTCAAATGGTCCGGGCCGGTTCGAACATGCACCATGGGAAAAATCCTCTTCATGCACGCAACGATCGGCCAGGTTAAATGGGTCGTGGCCGGAAAAAACGTTCCGGTGCTTGATCCTTGGCCTTGAGGGTTCAAGGTCGATCCGTCCGCACGCGCTCTGGGCCTGACTGGACCGTGCGGTGGCGCTGGAAACCCGCTCGTCCCGGCGCTCGGCGCATGGCTTGCAGAAGAGGGACGTCAATGGAGGGGACGATGGCGAATGCTGACAAACAGCGCGATCACCTGAACGAGGACGAGGCGGAATTGCTTCGGCAATTGCGGGAGGTACGCAGAGAGCAAAGGCTCCGCGGCTCGCCGGACAGATCAGGCAAACTGAGCAACGGGCAGCGCGTCGCGGATATGGTTGCGGCCACGATGGGCTCATGGCGGTTCATCATCATTCAGACGACCATTCTGGTTTTCTGGGTTATCTTGAACGTCACGGCCTATGTGCAGCGGTGGGACCCCTATCCATTCATCCTGTTAAACCTCGCGCTATCATTCCAGGCCGCCTATGCGGCACCTTTCATCATGATGAGCCAGAACCGGCAACAGGACATCGATCGGGCCGATGCGGCGGCCGATTATCAGATCAATATCAAGGCCGAACTCGAAATAGAGTTACTGCATGAGAAGCTCGATGCCTTGAGAGAAAAGGAAGTTTTGGCGTTGACCGAGGCTGTACGGTTTCTCAGCAGCCAGCTGGCCAAGTCCGACGATGCCGCAATGATGCCGGGTGGACAGGCGCCCGAGCAGTGACATCGCGATGTGCAGGAATCGTTTCAGAGAGGCCGAGACCCGCTTAGGTCGGCGCACCAGGCCGATAAAAACGATGCCGCTGAACAGCGCCATGAATGATGTGGTTCATCAATCTCAAGCGAATCTCGTCGGCGCCCTCACTCGTCTTGCAAACCAGATGGGTGCCGCCCGACTTGAGCGGTTCAATGGCGCTGATCGAAACTCCGCTCTCACGGCACCGATCGCGCACATCCGCTTCGGCCATGAGAAGGTTTATAGCTCGGCTCATACGGGCCTCCTGGGACTTTTGGTTCCTCCGACAGATCCCCCCTCCCCCCCTTTCAGTTCTCTGACTGGAGCAGGTTCCACAGCTCTTCCGCTGACTGACGAAAGCCCCGCCATCGTGGGGAATTGTCGTCGGCCGACCGCCCCTCCGCTTCGGATAGCTGGAAACCCATTGGCGGGTACATCGTGGCATCAGGATCCTCACCGCAAAACCGGCATAAAAATCGAGCGATTATCTCAACCTGACTATCGGACATCACTGTTCTCGGTTCGAAACACAGGGGTTGGCCTTGATTCGCTCGATCACCCGGCCAGTCCAAGCTTCCGGTTCCGATCGCATCAAGTGTTGGCAGAGGCGGTCGATCATCTGCCATTCGGATCGGCTCAGGATCACCGGCGTCAGCTCCTCCTGCCCAGGGTGCCAGCCTTCGTAGCCCCTGACACTTGGCGCCATTAATCTGGTGTACAATTTGTTTCGACGGGCTTCCGACCAGCCGAGTAGTTCGCGATCGACCCGCGATAGATCACTGAGCTTGCGGCTAAGTGCGAACTGCTCATGCACACACAATGTAATGATCAGGCCATTGCTACCGTACTCGAATCTTTCGGTCCATCGTCTGAGCATCACGCTGAATCGGGTCGTCGCCCATCCGCAGACCCAAAATTTGAGGCGTGTCGCGCCAGTGCGAAGTAACTGTGGAACTACCCCTGAGTGCAGTGTGATCCGGATAGGCATTTCTCACCTCTTGGGGAGCGTGGTTGTCCTGGTGGAGGCATTCCATCAGTTGTTCCTGGTGTTCTCCAGGCCGTTTACAGAACCGAGCTTGTGAATGGGCTGAGACGCATTCGTCTTGGGCTTTTCCGCCCCTTGCTTTCCCGGGCATCGCCTCCGGGCGGCATGGCGTTTGGTTGGTCATGAGACATTAGATGGCTCCCTTGCTGCAAGCGGGAGCGCCAAGTCTCTCAGTCGAAGGTGCTCGCAGGTTCGACAGCCGCCTCGATACCGCCAAAATGGGGCGGAAGACGTAGAATACAAGCTGTGAATCAGTGGTTTAGCATCCACCAAACCAGCAGGACGAACGCCAATTGTGGCATGAGAACGCCAACATAGTCCGGCTGCCCGCCGCGGCTCATCACGGACGAGACGCCTGATATACGTCCGTGATGACGTGGTCCGCTGTCCTGATCCGATAGATCTGCCCGCCGTCATAGCGGTAATAACTCAGCTCGTCGTTGATGTACTGCGCGCGATACTGATCCGGCACCGTTCGCAGATTGCCGGGATCGGATTGACCCACCTTCATGCCGACGACGGCGGTGCCCTCGACACCAGGGCGGTAAAGTTCGCTTTGGTGCGCACGGAGATTGCGATCGGCGTGGCGAACGTTCTTGCGAGCTTTCTGGACATCCTTGATCGAACCGTCGCGCTCGGCAGATTGTAGTTCATCGCGGCGCTGTTCCAGTGATTTGAGGTCGTTGCGCACTTCCTCGCACTTGGTCGTTGCACAGGCAGACAGGGTGATAGCAGTAAGGGCGATCAGGGCGGTGGTGCGCATTATAATTCCTGAAAAAGGAGGATTTTGCACAAACAAGCCGACTTTGCTTCAGAATTTCGCGCAATCCGTAACGGGCGGCGGATAGCAAAGATCCCTGACATGCCACTTAATCTGTCAGTACTAGAAAGTAATTTTAGGCGTCATATTATTTTTGTTGGCCCAGGCCCCCCGACGCTTTATTCGACATGACGGTCGAGATCACGGTCTCGACGACAGGCCCGGGAGCGCATGTTCAGATCAACAATTCCTGAAGATTCTGCTTTTGGGTCCGTCCGCGGCCGCCAGGGTTCGCGGAATTACAGATCCAAAGTTATGGCATATCTTATGGCTGATCAGAAACGCATACTCAAAGTCACGGGAAAACAGTAGTTAATGCATCCCTCCGTCTCCGCCACCCATGTGTTCGCAGCAGCCCTCGGGAAATCCTGCAAGCCGCACTAATCGCCCTAGCCGCGAAAGACGTGCTGAGCGTGAGTCGCAACGGGTACGACAAAGATCGAGACGATCTTGCAATTGATGCCATTCCACCTGCGCCCACGTGAATGTTTAGAGGATTAGCGGTTGGCTGGGGCAGAAGCGGCGGTTTCTTCCCATGCCTCAGGAAGACGTGCACGCCCACCTCGCGGACATTCAACAAAGAGCAATCGAAACCGCGGCATTTGGCATGGCTTGCGTCATCGCGAGCGAACTTGGCATCATCCGCTGAGCGGCGACGGCGCAACTGGCGCGCCTCGTCGCAGCAGCATATTGGGTTTGTTCTCACTGAAGAGTACGCCCCCACTACGCCCGATACCAGGCCCGATCTAGCTACCGCCCCGCCGTCACGGGGACCGCGCCAATCGCAGCTCAAGCGGAAAGCACTCTTGGTGATCTCAATTGCGCATACAACCCCAACGCACAGTGAGATCCGCGCTTTAAGCTTGGTAGTGCAGCATAGGCAAATGACACGAGGGCATTTTGATTTTGCCGGTCAAGAACGAAGGTTCGCGGTCCAGACAGCACCTTGGTGCCAAAAATCTGCTCTCAGAGTGAACAGTGCCACCATGGCATTGCGCAGCAGCCGCCAAGCTAGAAGACGTGCCTGCATTGAGCGGGATGGCGGATTTCCGCACCTCACGCCGGGTTCCAGAGGTGAGTTCCAGGGAGGCAAGAATGAGCGAGGACGGGTTCTCGGTCGACATTCGTGGCTTCGCGCTTGATGCCTCGCGTGAGCAGGAGCTCTTTGCCAAGCAGAACGAGTGCGTATTCATGTGGACGACGAAGGCGGGTGAGCCCGTCGGCGTAGTCATGTGCTACCTGCTGCACGATGGTCGGTTTTGGCTCTGCCTCACTGAAGACCGGGCGCGAGTTGCCGCGATCAGGCGAGATTCTCGCTCGTGCGTCTGCATCTCAAGTGCGGGCACGGACATGAAGACCGGCAAGGCGATCACCTACAAGGGGATGACCAGGGTTCATGCGCATGATGCCCCGGAAGTGAAGGGCTGGTTTTTCGAAGCCTTTGCCCGGCGTCTGCACAAGGGCGACGACGCTGCGAGGATCGCTGCGATCGCAGCGGATCTCAATATTCCAGAACGCGTGGTGTTCGAATTTACCCCCAGCAAGGCGATCAGCTACGACGGCGACAAGCTAGCCGCCACGGTTCCGGGCATAGAGGGTGGATTTGAGGGCCTGTTCGCCTGATCGACGAAAGAAATCCACATGCCAGCCTGCATCTGAACGACGTGTTCTTCGACGGTGCGCGCAAGCCGGCATGACAAGCGCAGCGGCTGCCGCGCTGAACTGAACGACGCCGCAGCGGATCACCGACCACGCGTCTATAAGGGAGTAAAGATATGAGCGGCGTTAAGGTTACGTTCTCGGTGCGGCTCAAGCCGGAGGCGGTCGACAGCTTCTGTGCGGCTCTCCCCGAGATGGTCAAGGACACGGCCAAGCGGCCGGGATTTCAGGATCTGGAGGTCGTGCGTAATGGCGCCGACCCTTGCCGCGTATTGTTCGTGGAAACCTGGGATAGCGAACAGGCCTATCACGACTACATCGCCTGGCGCACCGAGCGCGGCGAGATGGATGGGATGGCATCCATCGTGACCGAACCGCCGCAACTCGATTTTTGGCCAATCCCTGTCGCTCAGGCCTGAAATCAGGTCGCTGCGAAGGAACTGCCGATTTCGTCACGCGCTCGGTGTGGGCAGCCGCGCCGGAGTGACGATCGTGGCATTGTCGATCACGAATTCGCTTCCCGTGACGTAACGGGCCGCGGGTGACGCGAGATAGAGGACCATCTCGGCCACGTCGCGCGCCGATCCGAAAGAACCATTGGAGAGCGGCTCCCAGGTGTTTTCCCGGCGCGCGGCCTGCTCGGGAGATGAGCGCTCGCGGTTCATGCTGGTGTGGATATTGCCGGGATGCACCGAGTTGCAGCGGATGCCATAATCGCGTTCAAGGCAATGGGTCGCAATCGCCTTTGTCATGGCGCGCACCGCCCCCTTCGCAGCCGTGTATGCGAGCACGGGCGAGAACCCTTGAAGTGCGGCTGTCGACGAGATGTTGACGATGGAGCCGCCCCCACTTCGCGCCATCAGCGGGATCGCGTGCTTGCAGCCGAGGAACACGCCCTCCGACATCACTGCATTTTGCAGCCGAAACTCCTCGAGAGTGCAGGACTCGATCGTGCCGACCCGCAGCAGCCCCGCATTGTTTACCAGGATATCGAGGCGCCCCTCGCTGCGCTCGATGGTCTCTATCAGAGTTGCCCAAGCCTCTTCACTCCGGACGTCATGCGCCATCGTTCGGGCGGAGGAACCGATATCGCTCGCGGCCGAACTCAGGCCGACTGGGTCGACATCCGTGAGAAATACGGTCGCTCCTTCAGCGGCAAGCAACCTTGCAACGGCGAAGCCCAGCCCGTTTGCGGCGCCTGTCACGATCGCGACCAGGCCTTCAACTCGTCCTTTCGTTTCGTTCATCGCGGGTGTTTCTTTCATTGGAATGCCCGAGCAAGGCTCGTTGCGAGGCTTGCGGAAATTATGAGGATTGGCGGCTCTGGTCAGTGAACGTGGGAAAGACCTCGCGTCCGAACAGGCGGACGGTATCCACCAAGCCGTCGACGGGCAGTTCTTCGTTGAGCAGAAAAAGCATCGCGTCCGCGCCGCAGCGATCGCGCCAAGCGGCAATTTGCCTGATGCAGTCTTCCGGCGTGCCGGCGATGGCCCGGTCGCGCGTGAACTCCTCGACCGTGACGCTCTCCCCGGCCAGCATTTTCAGGTAGACGGGATCGGTAATTTCGAGCCCGCTTTCAAGGTAGGCCTTCACGTACCCTAAGTGGAACTCGGCCGCGCTCGGGAACCATTCACGCGTGACCTGGGCGCGGGTGTGGCCAATGCCGGCGTTGCGCGGGACGACCAGGAAAGGCCTGGTCCCCGCCTCGGCGCAATGGGTGCGGTAGGTCTCGGCCATCGTGGCGACATCGTCGAGCAGCGCCATATTGTCCGAGATCCAGCCGTCGCCGAGACGGGCAGCACGGTTGAGCGCCGGCTCGGAGAGTCCGCCGACCCAGATCGGCGGATGCGGCTGCTGCACCGGAATCGGAACGGCGGGCAGATCCGCAATCTGGAAATGCTTGCCCTGGAAGTTGAAGCGCCCGGTTGTCCAGGCGCCACGGATGGCAGTTAGTGACTCATTCGCGCGCGCACCGCGATCCTTCAGGCTGAGGCCGAAGCCCTCGAACTCGTAGTCGCGGTAACCCAAGCCGACGCCCAGGATAGCGCGCCCGTTTGAAATCACGTCAAGCGAGGCGACCTGTTCGGCCACGGCTACGGGGTGATGCAGTGGCAGCAGGAAGATGCACGTAGCGAACCGCAGCTTGCGGGTCCGTGCAGCCAGAGCGGCGAAGGTGACGAACGGCGCCGAGGTCTGGCATTCCGGCGTGAAACTGTGATGGGTCAGCGTGACAAAGTCGAACCCTGCCGCCTCTGCTTCCTGGCACAGCAGGTAGGTGCGGTGGAAGGGGTCCTCCGCTTCGGGATCATGCAACAGCGGAATGCGAAGGCCGAATTTCATGATTCTGCATCCTGTCCAGTGCCGGTGTGTGAGCACCCGCTGATTGCTCTCACGGCAGCGCTCGACTGCCTGCCCGCAGCCTATGGCAAGCGCTGGAGTGTTCAAATGCGAATGCCCGTCCAGCTTGTCTGCCAGTGCAAGCAGCGTTTGGTGACGATGCTGCGCCGGGTCCGGAGGAACCCCTTGCCTGCGGCTTCGGTGGTTTTTGCCTTCAGTTCAGGTCCTGAACATGGCGGCCCAGCGCCGCCGGTAATGCCATAGGCTGCGCAAAACAACGCGATGACAGTCGGACCCAACGGGAGCCCGGCGACGGAGAGGTCGATGAAGTTCTGCAACATGCTCTCGTTCATCGAGAACGAGCAACTGATCGACAGCGCCGTCTTGAGCGAGGAGCTCGGCTTCGATGCCATCAGCGTATCGGACCACATCGTCCTGCCTGAAGTGATCGACAGCTGGTATCCCGACACTCCCGACGGCAAGCCTTTCTTCACTGCCACCACCGACTGGACCTTCCCCGAACCCTGGGTGACTCTTGCGATGATGGCCCAGGCGACCAGCCGGGTGCAATTGATGCAGAGCATATACCTGCTGGCCGCGCGTCACCCGATCGAGGTGGCGAAGTCGACCGGCACTCTTTCGGTGCTATCCGGCAATCGCCTCGCCCTGTGTTGTGCGGTGGGCTGGATGAAGGAGGAGTTCGACATCTACGGGGTCGATTTCCACACGCGCGGACGCCGAACCGACGAAGCGATCGCCGTCCTGCGCAAGATGTGGTCGGGAGAAATCGTAGAGCACCATGGCGAGTTCTTCGACTTCCCGCGCCTGCGGATCCTTCCCCAGCCCGGAAACATGCCGATCTACGTTTCGGGGCCGGCCGACCGGGTGCTGAAACGCGCGGCGAGGATCGGCGATGGTTGGATGTCGCGGATGAGCAAGGTCGAGGACATGCCGTCGTCGCTCGACAAGCTGCAGGCCTATCGCAGGGAAGCGGGGCGCGAGAATGAACCTTTTGAAGTGATCATGGTGGTCGAGAACCCCTGGGGGCTGGACGACGTGCGGCAGGCTGAGGACATGGGCGTCACGCAAATGATCCTGCTGCCAGCTTTTTTCGCGCTGCACCGCAAATCTTCCTTCGAGGACAAGCGGCGTTATTGGGATAATTTCGCGGAAACCGTCATGCGGCACTGCCAGGCCTGAACCACAGCCGAGCTGCTGGTCCGTGGAGGAATCGAGATTCGTCCTGGCGGTGAACACAATCAGCGGCCGGTTGCCGACAGGCACCGGCACCTTAGCCTGCCCCTTATTTTACGCTCCGGAGGATGACTGATGGCGGACTCGCCCTATGCGCTGACCCCCTATGACGAATATCCGGTACACGCGACGCCCTACCCCGTCAGCTATATCCCCTCCACCGACTACAACTGGGACGAAGGCTACTACTTCGCGGTAATGAATCCCGATCTCGGGATTCAGTATTGCTGTGGGTTTCGCGTCAATCCGGCGACCGATATGATCGGAGGTTACGCGCTGTTCAACGATAACGGCGTGCAGCGCACGTTCCGCTTCAGCCGAACCTGGCGACAGAACTTCAACCTAGAAGTGGGTCCGTTCAAGGTCGAGTTCTTGGAGCCCTTGCGCACGATCCGCCTGGCTCTGGCCGAAAACGAGAGCGGCATTTCCCATGATTTCCTATGGATCGGGAGTTCGCCCGCTCATCTTGAGGAACATCACCTGGCCCACCGCCGCGGACGGCGGACTACCGACCAGAGCCGCTACTCCCAGCCCGGCACGGCCTCAGGGAAGCTCACCGCGCGGGGCAAGACCTACGATCTGGCGGACGATGGATGGGTGGCCGTGCGCGATCACAGCTGGGGGCTCTACGTCGAGCGCCCGCCTTTTGCCGCAGACCCGAAATGGCTGCCGCCTGTCCCACCGAACGATGCGGCCCGCGCGCTGCGGTTCTGGGTGCTGTTTCGCTGTGGCGGGCTCTCCGGGTTCTATCACATGCACGAGGACCGCCACGGGGTTCAGCGCAAGCTCGACGACGTGTTCGGAACGCCGTTCGGCGGCACTTTGTTCCTCGGCTGGAACGATCAGACGATCGAGCTCACCAGCGCCCGCCACGAGATCGAATTCGTCCCCGGAACCCGCATGATGCAGCGTGCCACGGTGCACCTCACTGACGCCGGCGGCGGCAAATGGACCCAGGAGATCGAGGCGGCCTGCCCGCCCTGGGTCATACAGACCTTGGGCTACACACCGGGCAGTTGGAAGGATGGCGGCAGCTTCCACAGCTATCACGGCAGCGAGACCCTGGCGACGGAGTGGGACGAGTTCGACTTTTCCCGGCAGCCCTTCGATTACACCCCCTATGGAGCATCCGGTAAGGATGAGCCCGACACCATGCACACCGGGCTCTCATACAAGGACCGGATTCACGGGGTCGAATACGTCCTTCACATCCGCACGACCGCACCGGATGGCACGGTCTACGAGGGCTCCGGTCAACTCGAGCTGTTCATCCAGGGCCCTTACGCGCCCTACGGTTTCGAGTAGGCCGAGCTACCAGGCGTCATCGATCCACCGTTGGGGAGAGTGCCAGTGGATTTCAGCGTTCCTCACCTCCAAGCATACCTTTCGACCCGACTCGGTGCGCCGGTCGAAGTAACCAAAGTCGAACGGTTCGGCCGCGGGGTGTCCCGAATGACCTGGTTCGTGACTTGCCACCGCAATGGTGGCGAGAGCGAGCAGTTGGTCTTCCGGCTGGATCCACCGTCCGGAAGTGTCGAGCCGAGCCCGCTCGACCAGGAGTACTTCATGTACGAGCGCCTGGGCCAGACGGAGGTACCCGTCGCCCCAGTGCTGTGGTGGGAACATGCCGGCAGATGGACCGATCGGCCGTTCTATGTGCGCCGAGCGGTCGAGGGCAGCTGGAATGTGCCCGATTTCCTGACCGACGACCCCCGGCATGACGAGTGGCGGATCGCCATCTCGAAGGAACACATGCGCGCTCTGTCCAAGGTCCACGCGGTGGACTGGAAGAGCCTCGGCTTCGACCGCTACCTTCCCGCGCCCTCTCGCCCGGAAGACTGCGGCATCAATTACGCCAACACCGCCCTCGCCCAATACGACAGCGTACGCGGGCAAGCGGTTCCGGTCGTGCTCGAGGCGATCGAATGGCTGCGTGACAACGCGCCCCCCTCGCCGCGCATCTGCCTATGCAAGGGCACCAATGGCTACGGCGAGGAAATATTCCGCGACGGCAAGCTCGTCGCGCTGTCAGACTGGGAGGAAGCTTCGATCGGCGACCCCGCGGCGGACTTCGCCTTCATGCAGTACTTTGCCCCCCAGATCGATCGGGACGGCCAGAACGTCTGGGGGCTCGAGAAGGCGCTGGCCTACTATACAAGCGTCAGCGGAATCCCGGTCACGGTGGAGCGGGTCCAGTTCTATGGCGTGATCCGCGCGCTACGGCTGATCATCATGGCCGAGAAATGTGCGACTGCACTGCACGACAACCCCGCCCTTGCCGACGTTCGCATGGCTTGGACCAGCACCGAGGTAGGCCACGTTTGCCGTCAGGGCATGCTTGCGGCCATGGGCCTGGGCGCGCCGCCAACCGCGCAAATGCTCGCCGACTTCCATCTCTCCGTCGAAAGCCAGGTGCAATGATCAACCCCCGCCCGATTGACGTACTCGAGAACCTCGTCGCGACGCTCGATGCCAGTGTGTTGCCGCGACTCAAGGATGCCGACGTGCTCAGTGCAGCGACGACGACCCGGCACATGCTTCGCTACGTTCTCAGCCAGTTGCGCTACGAGCCCGCCAGCTTCGCCGCCGAGCTGCCCAGGTTGACGGGCTTGCTCGAGCAGGTCCGCAACTTCCTCGAAAGGGTAGGCGCCTCGGAGGCGCTCCATGGCGTTGATGCCGCCCTGGCGAGCGCCGCTGTGTCTAATGCCGATGGCCACGAAGGCCTCGCAACACGTATCGCCCATCTGCGCGAGGGTTTGCACGGGGCGCACCGCACCCTGATTGAACATCGTGGCGAATGGGCGGCGGACCCGGGTTATGCGGAGCTACGCGGCACAATTCGCGAGTACCTGTCCTGGCAGAACCTCGAAGAAGCAAAGATCGTCGCACCCGCTTTCTACGGCCAAGGTGCGAGGCGTTGAAATTGCACCACCTGGTATCCTGGATCGTGTAGCTGCGGACAGACCGCGAGAGAGGACTGATCAATGGCTCTTAACCCTCAGATTGCCGCAGTTCTGGATGCGATGGCCAGTCTGCCCCGGCCTGACCTGGCAACAGTCACGCCCGATGAAATGCGGGCCTCGATCGTGGTGCCACCGGCCGATAATCCACCGCAGATGGCCTTCATTCGGGATCTCACGGTCGATCTGGAGGGCCGCAGCCTCGCGGCCCGGCTCTACATGCCCGAAGGCGCTGGCGGGGCGCCTGCGGTGACTCTTTTCTTTCATGGTGGTGGATGGGTGATCTGCTCGATCGAAACCCACGACCTGCTATGTCGGGCCTTGGCCCGGGAAAGTGGCGCGGCAGTCATCTCGCTCGACTATAGGCTGGCCCCCGAGACCGCCTATCCCGGTCCATTGGATGATTGCTTCGAAGCGCTCGCATGGGTGCACGACCATGCAGCTGAACTCGGCGTCGACGCGGAGCGGATGGCAGTGGCGGGAGACAGCGCGGGCGGTAATCTGGCTGCAGCGGTGGCCATCCGCGCCCGCGACGAAGGCGGCCCCGCCCTGCGCCACCAGTTGTTGATCTATCCCGTCACCGACTGCAATTTCGAGACCGGCTCTTACCGCGAACACGGCGGCGAGGGCAGTTTTCTGCCTGAGGCGATGATGCGCTGGTTCTGGCAGCATTACCTCGGTGAATTGGACCATGCTGACGAACTCGCAGCACCACTGCGTCACGACAATCTCACCGGCCTGCCCGTGGCGACGGTGATCCTTGCCGAATGCGACGTTTTGAGAGACGAGGGGCTCGCCTATGCGCAAGCACTGGCGGCCGCTGGGGTCGATGTTGCCAGTGAGACGGCTACCGGAATGATCCATGGCTTTCTGACCATGCTAGAAGCCGTTCCAGACGGGCATCCTTACCTGGCGCGAGCTGCGCAGCGGATGCGCGCAAGCCTAGCTTGAGCTTGCCAGTTTCGTCCCACACCTTTCGCAGTCACGGGCTAGACACTTTGCCACGGCAGGCTTTGACATGGTCTTAGGCCATCCGGACAGTGCCGTGCTCAATGGCCGGTCGGCAAATCGCGGCGTCGATGCGCTCGCGCGCTGCCCGGATCGACAGAAATGAGGAGGTTTGCCTTGTCTATGCTGCAGGATAAAGTTTGCGTCATCACCGGCGGGTCGGGCAGCATTGGCTTGGCTACCGCGCAGCTGTTCGTGGAACAGGGTGCGAAGGTCGTTCTTGTCGATCTCTCAGCCGATGCGCTTGCAACCGCCGCCGCGACGCTGCCCGCCGATCGGGCGCTGACTTGCGTGGCAGACGTAGGCGATGTCGAGCAGACCCGGGCCTATGTCGATGCCGCGGTAGAGCGTTGGGGCCGGATCGACGTGCTGTTCTGCAATGCCGGCAATGCGGGCGTCATCGGCGGCATCGAGGACTATCCCGACGATGGACTGGACACCGTATTCCGCGTCCACGTGCGAGGCGCCTTCCTGGCCTGCAAATATGGCGTTCCGAAAATGGCTGCCGGCAGTTCGATTATCATCAATTCAAGCGTGGCGGGCCTAGGCGGCAGCCCGGGTATCTACGCCTACTGCACGGCCAAGCATGCGCAGATCGGCCTGATGCGGTCGCTTGCCAAAGAGCTGGCCGGCAAGAACATCCGGGTGAACTCGCTGCATCCCGGGCCCATCGACAATGCCTTCCAGACCCACATCGAGGACTCGTTCAGTCCCCTGATCGGCGGTGCCGACGCGACCGCACTGATGAACCAGATGATCCCGATGGGCCGCCACGGGAAGCCGACCGAGATAGCCAAGGCTGCCCTATTCCTGGCGAGCGACATGAGCACCTTCACGACCGGCAGCATGCTTATTGCCGACGGTGGCTTCACCGCCTGATTTCTAGGCCAGTGGCGGGAGACGCGGCCTTCCGCCCAGCGCACTGGCTCAGTTTCTGGGCGATCGACGTGCCATGAACAGGGTCGAGCGATAGGTCATCACCTTTTCGCCATGCTGGTTGAGCACGGTCGTTAGATAGTCGAGCAGGCCCCTATCGGCTTTCGAGCGGATCTCGCGGGTCTGGGTGATCTCGATTTCGCTGTGGATCGTGTCGCCCGGAAACACCGGGCGGTAGAGCCGCAGTTCATCCATGCCCGCGCCCGCCAAGGGATTGATGCCCACCTTGGCGAATCCGCGCATCTGCAGCAGGTGCGACATGGACATCGTGTGCATGCCGCTTGCACAGAGCTTGCCGAGCAGCGGATTGGCCGCGGCGGCTGCATCATCGAGGTGGAACGGCTGCGGATCGTAGCGGCTGGCGAAGTCGATGATTTCTTCGCGTGTGACGTGATAGTCCCCAAAGCTCAGCTTCTGCCCCGGTGAGAGATCCTCCAGGTACAGTGGCTCGCTCGCCACCGCACCTGAGAACACGTCCAGTTTGACGGGCTCAATCACGTTCAGGAAACCTCCAATGATGCGCGTTCTCGCGCGCCAAAAAAATGGCCGCCCCGGTTTCCCGCGGCGGCCATCGAATTTAGGTGTACTGCCCGATCAGTACTTGAACCCGACGCGGATCATGACCTCGCGGCCGCGGCTGACGGAGGCCACGGAGTCCGCCAGCTTGGTCGGATTTACCGAGCCGGTCGGATTGTCGGAGGTACGAACCCAATAGAACTTGTTGGTCAGGTTCCGACCAATCAGCGATACCTCCCACCTGTCCTCCGATTGGGCCACACGCACCGAAGCGTCCAGCAGAGTGTACTTGGGCGACCGTGCACCAGGCTTCGAGAAGGCATCCGTGATGTAGCTGTCGCTGAAGCTGATGCCGCCGGCGAACTCGATCTTCGTCGATCCGGTTAGCGGGGTTTCATAAACGAAGCCCGCATTCCCGGCCCATTTCGGCGATCGCACCAGCTGCGTTCCATTCAGGTTCTGAACAGCCGCCGCGACATTCTGGGGGTTGGGCTGAACAGCGCACTGACCGGTCCCCGTGCCGGGGGCAAGCGTAAGCTGACCCGTGTAGCAAGGCGCGAAGTACTCATCGTATTTCGCATCCGCATAGGCAATGTTGCCGTACAGCGAGAGGCCATGGGTCGGGCGAACGGTCAAGCCGAACTCAACGCCCTTCGACGACACCTTGCCCACGTTGCGCAGTTCCTGCGTTGTGCCCAGCACCGTCACCTGCACCTGAAGGTCGGTGATCTTGTAGCTGTACAACGCCAGGTCGGCTGAGACCAGGCCATCAAGGAAGCGTCCCTTGATGCCGCCCTCAAAACCCTTCACCTTCTGCGGACGATAGCTGAAGTCGCCCGCCGCGTTGAATGATCCGCCGTTGAAGCCGCCAGACAGGAAACCCTGCTTGTAGTTGGCATAGACATTCAGATCGCTGGTCGGACGATAGCTGACCGAGATTTCCGGCGAGAAGTTGTTGAAGGAACGCTTGTTTCCGCCATTCGACAGGAACGCTTGAACCCCGACCAACTCGGCACCGCGGTTCACGACCGAGAGCAACCGCTTTTCTTCATGCGAGTAGCGCCCGCCGCCGGAGATTTCCAGCTCGGGGATCGGCTTGAGCTGGAGTTGCCCGAAGAACGAGTACGCTTTGCCCTTCTGGTCGAGGAAATAGTCCGACGACACGAACGGGCTGGGCCGCGTTGCACCAAGAATGGATGGGGTACCTGCGACTGCACCGAACGCGGCAATCGAGCCGGTCTTTACATGGCTGTCCTGATACTGGCCGCCGATCAGGAAATTGATCGGCCCCGAGAACTTGCTCGCCAACCGGAGTTCCTCGCTGACCTCGCGGATGTCGAGCTTGTTGATCGACCCCAGGATCGCATCCGGCCGATTGGTCTGCGTGAAATTGGCGCGATTGAAGAAATTAAGCTTGTAGAACCCGGTAACCGAGGTCAGCTCCAATTCAGGAGTGACATCGTAATTGAGTTCCAATCCCGACAGCCACTGCTTCGATCGCGACAACAACGTACCATCGCCGAATTCCGCATAGGTAATATACGGATTTCCAGCGGGATTCGCGGCGGTCGAGAGAGGCCCGATCAGCGCGCTAATCTTTGCCATGTCGGGGCCGAGGTTGGCCAGAACGATCCGGTCGTCTGCCGTACAATCGTCCAGCACCGAACCGCCAAACGGCGTGCCGGAGGGGCACTGGACGTTCTGGATGTTGGCAGAGCTGCTGTTGTCCTTCACGTTGTTGTAGGACAGCTTGAACCGCGCGCGGAATGGACCGCCCTTGTCATACTTGAGCGTTCCACGAAATGCGTACTCGTCCTTGGCCGGGGTGCGAGCACCAGCATAATAGGGGTCGGTCGCCGGAAGCAGGTTCTTCGACCAGCCCTTCATCGTGGAGCCATAGAACGCCAGTCGGGCGCCCAGGCCATCGGTCAGCGGGCCGGAAATGTATCCTTCGCCGCGAACTTCTTCGGCGTTGAATTCGTAGCCGATCTTGCCACCAACCTCCAGCCGGTTGCTGGGATCGGCAGTGCGCGTGCTGATGATGCCGCCCGGGCTATTCTTGCCGTAGAACAGCGCCTGGGGCCCCTTCAACACCTCGACGCTGGCGAGGTCGAAATCGCCCATGCGGCGGACCGATGCACGCGCAACCTGAACGCCGTCGATGTTGAACGAGACTGCCTGATCGCCCAACGGGTTGGAGTCCGCCGCGGAGATCCCGCGAAGCGCGATCGAGCCGCCCTGCACCGTGCCGCCGCCTTCACCGACAACGAAGCCGGGGATCTTGCGCGCCAGGGCGTCGGTCCCGTTGATCGCGCTGCGCGACAACTCTGACTGCGAGACCGCCGTGATTGCAACGGGGACCGAGATCAGGGTCTCACTGCGCTTGCGCGCGGTAACGATAATCTCGCTGCTGTCCTCGCCGGTCGATGCCTGTGCCTGCGGCGCGGCATTCTGGGCCTGCGCCGCCTGCGGTGCTGCCACGATTGTGCAACTCGCCAACAGCGATGCACGAAGGATGTTCTTGGTGTGCCTCATAATAGCCCTCCCTTTGCGGACGTCCGCCTTGCGTTTCAGCCAATGCTGGACGGTGCTTCTATACGCGATGGGGCGGCGCGAGCGTTTTCCATAGACGTCCGAAAACTTGCCTGCGCATGATCCGCATCGTCGATTTCGCCTGCTTCCTCGAAAGAAATCGTATCTCCTTCGTAACACCTGCAGGGTGTCAATGCGGCAGATTTGGGGAATCCTATGCACCCTCCAACGACCAGGATGCAGGCAATTTGAACTCGGTAGCGCAGTTTCGCAGCGATGTGCCACAGGCCACAATCGACGACTTGCATCGCAGGCTCGATCTCACCCGCTTTCCCGAGCGGGAGACCGTAGCCGATCGGTCCCAAGGCGTGCCGCTCGCCCTCATGGCCGACCTGAAGGAATACTGGCGGCACCATTATGATTGGCGCAGGTGCGAGGATCAGCTCAATGCCCTGGGTCAGTGGAAGACCGCCATCGATGGACTGGACGTCCGCTTCCTCCACATCCGGTCGCCTCATGAGTATGCCTTGCCGCTGCTCCTGACCCACGGGTGGCCGGGTTCGATCGTGGAGTTCCTGAAGGTGATCGGTCCGCTCACGCGCCCCCAGGATTATGGGGGCTCGGCGGACGATGCCTTCCATCTCGTGATCCCATCGCTGCCCGGCTACGGCTTCTCCGGAAAGCCGCAAGAACCCGGGTGGGGAGTCAACCGCATCGCGCAAGCCTGGCTAGAGCTCATGAGACGTCTCGGCTACTCTCGGTTTGTTGCACAGGGAGGCGATTGGGGTGCCGCTGTCACCACGGCCATTGGGGGCCTCGGCGCGCCCGAGTGCATTGGCATCCACCTGAACATGCCCCTCGCCTTCCCTGACGCGGAAGACCTCGCCAGCCCGGGACCCGAAGGCGAACGTGCGCTGGCCCGCCTCGCCCACTACGATCAGGTGGAAATCGGATACGCCAAATTGCAGGGCACCCGGCCGCAGACGCTGGGCTATGCCCTGGCGGACTCCCCCATCGGGCAGGCGGCATGGATCCTCGAGAAATTCTGGGCCTGGAGCGACAGCGGAGAGGATCTGTGGACGGCCTTTTCGCGCGACGAGGTGCTCGACAACATCATGTTGTACTGGCTCGGGAACTCGGCCGCCTCCTCCGGAAGGCTGTACTGGGAGAGTCTGGGCAGCGCATTCCAGCAGCATCGGACCCGCGTGCCGACCGGCTGCTCGATCTTCCCCGCCGAAATCTTCGCACCGCCCCGCCGCTGGGTGGAAAAGCAATACCCCGGCCTGGTCTACTGGTCAGAACCCGACAGAGGGGGCCATTTTGCTGCAATGGAGCAACCGGCGCTGTTCGCCAGTGAAATCCGCCAGTGTTGCCGGCTGTGGCGCTGAGCTGGCGCTCTCAGCCAGCGTCGTAAATGATGAATTCCAACAGCGACCCGTCCGGATCCCGGAAATAATAGCTGGTGCCCGGACCCCGGGCCCCTTCCCGCTGCACTGGTCCGACTGTGACGGTGACCCCGCAGGTCGCGAGGTGCCGCAGCAATTCTTCGGCGGAGCCTCCCCAGGCGAAGCAAAGGTCGCTGTTTCCCGGCATGACAGGCACCCGGGCAACGAGTTCCGGCGGAGCCATCTGTGGTAGACCTGGGCCGTGAACATTGATCATCTGATTGCCTATCCGGTACTGACGGAACAGCTCCATCGGCCGCTCCACCACGGCGCCCAAGACCGCCGCGTAGAAAGCGTCAGTGCGATCGAGGTCGCTTGAGGCGATCACGCAATGATCGAGTGAGATGACGGTGTTCAGCCCCACTTCGGCACTCCTCACTACGCCTCATCTTCCGTCGATGCTGTAAACGAGCAAGGCATTGCCCGGCAGCTTGAAGGCGAACCCATACCCCGAGTTGAGGATGAGGTTGCCGCGGTAGACAGCTGGTCCCGGTCCGCTCATCGCACCGCCTCTGGCCACTTCGCCATTGGCCGTGGGATAGGTCCCGGTCGTGTCGGTCTGCCACAGGACCTTGCCGCTCGCGCTGTCGTAGGCGCGCAACATGCCGTCGATGTGGCCGGCAATCACCGCGCCCGGAATGGCCGTGGTTGCTGCGGACACGCCCGGCTCACAGGGGGTCCGGCCGCGGCAGTCGTCGAAAAATTCCCCGCGCCACATGATCTTGCCGGTTTGCGCATCGACCATGGCCATGCCCGGGAACCCGCGGTCGTCGTAAATGCCGGCCTGTGGCGTCATCTTGGAATCGTAGATTGGCACATAAATCCGCGCGCCCTCGGCGGACATGCCGAAATGAATGCCGCCCATGAGACTGCCGCGACCGACCTTCACCTGCCACAGAGGGGCACCGGAACGATCAGGGTCGAACGCCGCAAGGACCCCCGACTTCGATCCGCCCAGGAGGATTTCCCGGCCCTTGCCAAGATCGACGATCATGATGGAGCTGGCGATGTCCTGATCCAGCCCCCGTTCGCGCGGGCAATTGGGGTGGCCCTTGTACATGCAGCTGTTGTTCCAGGCATCGTGCATGTACATCTGCTGCGTCCAGCGGCGCTGGCCCGTGCGCAGGTCCACCGCGATGACCGCGTCCGAATTGCCGTCAGCGGGGGACGAGTAGTTCTCCCCCGTGCCGAAATAGAGCAGTCCGCGCTTGGCATCAACGGTAGGCGCGCCCCACACCGGGGCCCCGGACGGGGCGAGGATGTCCACTCCCGCGGCTGTCTTGCCTGCAACCACGGGCTTGCCGAGCACCGAATAGGCCTGCCAGCGCTTGGCTCCCGTGGCGACATCCAGCGCAGCGACCGAGCCGCGGAACGTGCAGCAGGCATAGTCCCGGCTCTCGGCTGCACCGGTTTCAAGGGACGAGATGGGCACGTAAAGGGTCTGTCCCCACAGCGTCGGACTCCCCGTGATCACCGCAGCCCGATGTGCTTCCGGATGGGCACGCCACAGCTCCTTGCCGGTCAGGGCGTCGATCGCGTAGACATTCCCCAGGACGTCGCCGAAGAAGGCGCGAGGATGGTGCAACGGGCGAGAACCCGCGGGCCAGCGTTCCACTACGACAGTGGTCCGGACTTCAGCCGCGGCGGAATAGGTCCACCGCACGCATCCGGTGGCGAGGTCGAGCGCGAAAACCTGGCCATTGTGGCTGCCAACGAACACCGCGCCCATCGCCACAACCGGCTGAGATCGCGCCTGGGAGGCGTCCGGGAACGCGAATGCCCACTTCAGCTTGAGCCGGGGCAGATCCGCTGCGGTGAGCCCGCCGATACTGGCGGGTACGAAGCGGCGATTATCATAGCCCCAGCCCACCGCTGCCGACGGCCTGGACAGGTCAAACTGCGCATGCGCCGCGTCGCAGGACTTTGGTGCGGGAGGCTCCTTGTAAGTGCTGAGGTCCGTCTGCGTGACGTATTCGACGACCTGCCGCCGCTCCAGCGGGCTGAGACCGGCCGCCATGTTCTTCATCACGCCGTGATCGATGATCGCCAGCAGATTGGAGGGCGACATGCCGCGCAAGCTATATAGCGGCGGGGCCTTGGGACTGCCGCCGTTGTGACAAGCCGCACAGGTGGAGTTGAAGATCGCCTCGCCCGGCCAGACGCGGGGAGTGGCTGGCGCGGCGGCCTCTTGCGCCTGCGCGAAAGCTGCCGCCGCCAACAGCACGATGGCGGTGACCAGAACCTGCAGTAGCCGGATCTTCAGGTGCTTCATTATTCCTCCGATGCGGAACGGACTCGGGACCCGCGCGAATGCGGGCATGCTTTCCGGCCGCTCGCAAACCGCGGGGTTCCGCCCGCAGTTGGTTCAACAGTCTCCCGCGCACTTCACCGCGCGCTGGATGCGGAATTCGGTTGGGGTCATGCCGGTCGCCTGCTTGAACCAGTAACAGAAGGCGCTGGCATGCGTGAAACCGAGGTGGTGGGCGAGAACCTTCAGGGGATGATGTGTAGAGATCAGCTGGGTGCAGGCCGTTGCGACCCGTGCTTCCTCGATCTCGGCCCTGAGTGAATGACCTGTAGCGCGCTTGAACATCTCCCGCAGCCGGGTCTGGCTGACATCGACCTTGCCGGCAACGTAGGCCAGCGAGAGGTCCTTGAATTCAGTCGTCTGGATCAGATGGCGGATTCGCGCGACCTGCTCCGATGAAAGGCTGCGCATTGTCAATTCGCTGGTGGCCGACCGGGCGAGCAGGGAGCGCGCGGTGTCGATCGCGAGGAGCCGCGTTAGAGTTTGCAGAACGAGCGATCGTTCCGGTCGATCAGCCATCAGCTCATCGTAGATCCGATCCAGAGTTGCAGCGACAACCGGCTCGTCGAATATGGGATAGGCGCAGGCCAGGCGAAAGTCGAAGTCGACGGATCCCTCCAGTTGGTGGTTGAGCCATTCAGGATCGAACTCGAATTTGCGGACGGGAAAATCCTCTTCGACCCCGACTGTTTCGACCGGCATGCCGAACCCCGCCGGCGTGAGCACGATCCGGCCGAGGCGCTGTTCCGCGCTGACCGGTTGGGACAGGCGCGCCCGAACCGGTCGCCGAGTACCGGCCTGCTGAATATTGAACAATTGTTCCTTGCGCATAAACCGAAGGCCAGCAGTCCAAGCGTGACTTTCCTGGGAGAAGGTCAGCCCTTCAAAGCTGAGTTGCCATTGCAGCGTTCGCACCGGTTGCAGCGTTCGCATGTTGTCTCTTCCCGCATTCAAAGGCGTTCTTGCGCCATTTGATTGAGGCAAAGCCTATCACAGGAAGCGCAAAGGCAAACTGCGCCGGGCTCGGGAGAATAGTCCAAGAATGAACCCGGTGTTGGTTACTGCTGAAACGCAGACTGCTCCACGGCTTGTCATCGATTGCCGCTGCCGATGATTTCGGCCGCCCGCCAAGCCATGCCCATGACAGGGCCGTTGGTGTTGGACGAAGGCATGGTAGGGAATACCGAAGCGTCGACCACGCGAAGCCTGAAAACCCCACGTACATTGAGCCGCGAATCCAGCACCGCATCCGGAGAAGACCCCATGCGGCAGGTGCCGCAGGAGTGGAACGTGGAGCTGCCCTTCTCCTTGTAGTGACTGATAATATCCTGATCGCTTGAAATCGCGGTGACGGGATCGCGCTCCCGGGAGATCAGTCGGGCGATCTCGGGCTGGCGCATCCATTTCACCGTAAAGCGGTAGGCCGCGATCGTGACCTCGCGGTCATAGGAATCGGACAGGTAGTTTGGCCGTATGCGGGGCGGCGTTCGCGGATCACGATCGGCGATCCGGACCGAACCGCGGCTTCGCGAGCGTGCGGGAAAGCTGAAGACGTGGAAGCTTGCTTGTGGCTCGGTCAGCATTTTGCCTTCGAGCATCTGCATCACGTAAGGCGCGAAAATGATCTCGGCATCTGGGCGATCGAGGCCAGGACGACTGCGGAAGAACCCCGCTGCAGGATAGGGCGGAGCGGCCATCGGGCCACTTTTCGTGAGGACGTAGCGCAAGACATTGGCGACGAGTCGGGTGCCGCGATATTCACGATTTTCACTCAATTGCTCGTTGAGATCATAATGGAGCATCAGGGCGCGATGCTCCAGCAGGTGCTCGCCGACACCGCGGTTTTCCGCGACCACGGCAACCCCGAGCGGCTGCAGCAGGCCTGGATCGCCAACCCCCGAGCGCTGAAGTATTGCTGGGCTGTTCAATGCGCCCGCCGCGAGAATGACCTCGCCGGACGTGCGGAACTGCACGATGTTCCCGCCGAGCCGACCCTCGACCCCGCAGGCGCTCAGGTCTTCGAACAAGACGCGATCGGCCTCGAACCCGGTGACGATGCGCAAGTTCGCTCGTCCGGCGGCCCGATCGAGGAATGCGCGGGCAGTGCTTACCCGAAGTCCGCGCCGGATCGTCTGTGGCGCGTAGCCGACGCCTTCCTGCGCGGGATTGTTGAGATCGTCGACCCGGCTCACCCCCATTCGCTGCCCCGCAGCGATGAACGCCTCGACGAGCGGATCGCCGGAGCGCGGAACGGACACCTGCAACGGCCCGCCACCGCTGGCCTGCTCCTCGCGGCATTCGAGCTCGGCGAACACGCGCGACATCTGGTCGCTCCCCCACCCGGTAGCGCCGGCCTCCGCCCAGTCGTCGTAGTCGGCCATCTGGCCGCGGAAATACATCATCCCGTTGACGGAACTGGATCCGCCAAGAACCCTCCCGCGGACCCACGGCTCGGCCGGGATGCCTTCATGGGCTTCGGTCAGATATTGCCAGGTATGGCTTGACCGCCCGAGGATCTTCCCGATGCCCTTGGGCATGGCAATGAGCGGGTGGTTGTGCTTCGGTCCGGATTCCAGCAGCAAGACCCGCGCGCGGCCATCGGCGGTCAGCCGCTCGGCCAGCACGGCACCAGCGGAACCGGCCCCAACGATGATGTAATCGGGATTTTCCATGCCGACGGAGCCCTCGATCAGAGCTCGAGATCGCAGGCGACCTTTGCGCCTGCGCGAAAACGGATCGGCATGGTCTCCCAGCCATTGATAGTGCCAACCGAGCGATAGCGCCGGGACCGGGCATAATCGACCTCGAACTCGGGAATGCGGGCGAACATCTGGGCCAGCATCTCCTCGAACATCATGCGGGCGAACGACGAACCGATACAGCGGTGGATGCCCGAGCCGAAAGCCAGATGGCGGTTGGATTCACGATCGAATACCACGTCGTCGGGTCGGTCGAAAACGGCCGGATCGCGGTTGGCCGCTGCCCAGACCAGCATGACCCGATCACCTTCGGAGAGGGCCTGGCCGGCCACCTGCGTATCGTGCTTCACATTGCGGGCGAGGCAGTGGATCGGCGTGAAGACCCGCAGGAACTCCTCGCGGGCAAAGGGCACCAGCTTTGGCTCGGCCATCAGTTGGGCTTTCGCATCGGGATGGTTGGCGAGATATTCCAGGGCATGGGTGGTCAGGGCAGTGGTTGTGTCGACGCCGCCGATGATGATGTTGTTGGAGAGCGAGAGGACCTCGCCGATGTCCAGCATTCGCCCATTCACCGGCTGGTGCGCGAAATAGGAAAGGAGCCCGTCTTGCTCCGGCAGGTCCTTGTAGCGCAGGAACTCCTCGGCACAGCGCTGGAAGACCCAGTCGACGCCGGCAACCACGGAGAGATACTCCGGCGCCTCCTTGGGAGTGAAGACCATCGCGTGCAGCGGATCGGCGAATTGACGCCATTCGGAGAGCGGCAGCCCCATCAACTGCATGGTGACGATCGCCGGCACCGGGCCGGTGAAGTCGTTTACCAGATCCATCTCGCCGCGCTCGATCACGCGGTTGAGGAGCGCCGCGGCAAAGGTCCGCGCGTTTTGCCTGAAGCCCTCGACCGCTTTGGGCGCAAAGCGGCGGTTGATGTAGCCGCGCATCGCGTCCCATTCCGGCGGGTCGGACTCAACCGGCAGTCCTCGGGGGATCGGCGTGAAAGGAATGGTGATCCCGCCGGAGCCGGTACCTGTGGCGGGGTCGAAGGTCTTGTGGCTGGAAAAGGTTTCCGGATCGCGCGCCATTTCGACGACGGCGTCATAGCTGGTGGCGAGCCAGTAGCCGCCGTGGCTACGCGTCCACGCCATTGGGCATCGTTCCCGCAGCTCGCGAAATTCCTCCGGCCAGTTCTCGGCATGATCCGGAGCTTCGTGATCGAAGTCGATCGGATCGTCCTTGGTTCCACGCTGTTGGTCCATTGTCCTATCCACCTCAATATTCATTCAGTGATGATGATCGCTTGCTCCGGGCAAGCATTGCGAGCGTGGCGGACGGCATCCTCTTGTTCAGGAGGAACGGTCCGGAACCGTGCCTCCGAACACCCATCCTCATCGCTGAGCGAGAAGGCCAGGGGTGCGTGGAGTACGCACATGCCCTGACCGACACAGCGGGCGCGGTCGACCCGGACTTCCATGCTGCCTCCCTATGCGTCCAGAGACTCGTGGTCGTCGATGGCGACCAGCAGGCGGTTGAGGAACTCGCGGGTCGTCCGCAAGGGCTGCATTTCAGGCATGCCTTCGGCCGGCCGGAGGGTGATGGTCCAGAAGGCTAGCGCGGTCATGAGTTGCCGGCGCAGCGCAAGCCAGACTTGGTCGAGCGGTTCACGCGGAACCCCACGCTCTGCCATCAGGTCGAGGTAAAGCTCGACGAGCTCCCGCTCCCATTTGCGACGGTTTTCCACCGTAAGGGCGGTGGTCATCGTATAGATCAGGTCGCGCGACCAGTGGCCGACCGACGTGATCTGCCAGTCGCTGAGCCCGATCGCGCCATTGCTGGCGATGTACCAGTTCTTGAGATGGACATCGCAGTGGATCAGTGTCCGCGGCAAATGCTCATGCTGTTCGACCGATCGCATCGTGGCCGGCCACACCTCGCCCCGGCGGGCGAACAAGCGTGCCGGCATGATGTCCTCGCAATCGCCAAAGGCCCGGTCGCAACAGTCTGCAAAATCGGGCGAGGCGGCCATCATCCGTGCCCACCATTTCGGCCAGGTGAGGAACGGAAGGGAGGCGGTGCCGAGTTCCGGACTCTCGTAGAAGCGAGAGTGCAGGTTAGCGAGCGTGTGGATCTGCTGCTCGGCCAGTTCGCGGGTGACCACGGTCCGATCGTCGCAGAATTCCGCTTGGCCGCGCAGGTCCCGCAACATGATCAGCGAAGCGAAATTCTCAGGATCGAAGGCCGCGTAGACCCCCATTGGGGCCTCGATGTCGAGCCGACCGCGAACGAGATTATAGAAGTCGGCCTCGATCTGGGCCGCCCGGGACAGGCCGAGAACCAGGCGATTGTTGAGCGTTTCTGCGGCCTTGCAGAAAACAGTATCGGGCAGACCAGCCGCCTTGCCCACAGGATTGTAGTCCAGCATGATCCGCCGGCGGTTGGAAGAACCGTCATCCCTTTCGTCGAACCGGTGACCGATGACCTCGGCTCCAGCGTGATCACGGCACACAACATCGGTTAGCCAGGCGTCGGTTATCGCCTCATAACTGCGTGGCACTTCGTCCCGCCTGGTTACGGGTTGATCGAGCGACTCCATAGCAAAGAGGGTGGCGACTCTCTCGATCTCGGTGGTCATGATGGTTGCATCCTGGAAGGTTCGAACGTGGACTCAGGCGAGGTGCGCGGGCGGACGGGCGGTGACGATCGCCTTCGTCTCGAGGAATGGCATCAGCCCTTCAACCCCGCCTTCGCGACCAATGCCGGACTGCTTGAAGCCTCCGAAGGCGATGTTGAAGAAATCGAGCGCATCGCCGTTCTGGCCCACGGTCCCGGTGCGCATCCGGCGTGCAATGTGGTACGCACGGTCTGCATCAGGGGTAAACACGCCGCCGGACAGACCGAAATCGGAATCGTTGGCGATCGCGATCATGGAGTCTTCGTCATCGGCGGGGATAACGCTCAACACGGGGCCGAAGATCTCTTCACGAGCGATGGTCATCTGGTTGGACACGTCGGCGAACAGGGTCGGCTCGATGTAGAAGCCGCGGTCGAGACCGGCCGGCCGTTCGCCGCCGCAGACTAGCCTGGCGCCTTGGGACTTGCCGCTGGCAATGTAGCTCTGCACCCGGTCGAGCTGCCTCCGCATGGCGAGCGGCCCCATCTGCGTACCCTGTTCCAGCGGATCGCCAACGGCGACTTGGGCCATGCGCGCGGCGATCGCATCCACCAGCTGGTCGTGCCGCTTCCGGGGAACGATAACCCGCGTCAGGGCCGCACAGACCTGGCCGGTCATCAACGCGGCATTGCCGGTCATCACGTCGGCCACCAGGTCGAGATCGGCATCGTCAAGCACCACGGCGGCCGACTTGCCGCCAAGCTCCAGCGTGCAACGGGCAATGCGCTCGCCACAGATCGAGGCGATTTTCTTGCCGGCCGCGCCGGAGCCGGTGAAGGTCACCTTGTCGACCGCGGGGTTGCGGACGAGAGCTTCGGACGCCGATCGATCGGCAGTCAGGACATTCACCACCCCCGCCGGCAATCCCGCCTCGTGCGCTGCGGCGGCAACAGCATAGGCGGCGCTCGGCGCCTCAGGGGAAGCCTTGAGGATCACCGTGCAGCCGGCCAGCAGCGCCGGCGCCAGCTTGTAGGCGACGAGCAAGGGCGGTGCGTTCCACGGAATGATCGCCGCGACAACGCCGACCGGCTCGCGGACCAGCACGCCGAAGTTGCCCGATTGTTGCGGCAGCGGCTTTTCGAACTCGAAGGTCTCGGCGAGCGAGGCATAGTAGTGCCAGGCGCTGGCCGCCCAGGCTGACACCCCTTCCGCAGCCGGCAGAATGATGCCCATCTCGTTGGACCAGGCGCGTGCTATTTCCTGGTGGCGGGCCATCAGGAGGTCGCCGATCGCCTTGATGTAGCCGGCCCGCTCCCTGGGCGCGAGGCGCCCCCAGGGGCCCAGGTCGAATGCGCGGCGCGCGGCATCGACCGCACGGGCGATGTCGGGTTCGAAAGCTTCGGCAACTTCCTCGAACAGGACCTCCGTGGACGGGGTCACCACGGCGAACTTCGATCCTGTCGATGGGTTCGTCCATTGGCCGTCTATGTAGAACATGTCCGCGTTGGCGATCATCATGACTTCCTGGTTGGATTGCGCGCACCGGTCGACAACTCCGACGCACCGCTAGCCTGTACACCTAGCCTCGCCCGGGCGGATGGACAGGTCCGCCTGTTTCGATGGACGTCGCTTCTGTTACGAACTTCGGCGCGTCCTATTGCCCGCCCGCAAGAAATTCTCCTTACCCGATGGCTGGGCACCCGGGGATCGCAGGGACGAACCACGCTCACTGCCTGGTCAACGGCATCCAACGTCGGGACCAACTCAAGGTCTCGCGCTCCGGCCGAACTCGATGGGAGGATGGATATGAAGAAACAGCACTTTACCGCTCTATTGCTGTGCAGCATTGCCTGCGTTGTGGGCGCTCCCCAGGCGATTGCAGCCGAGACGCCGGCCGCGCCCGAAGGGACGAACGCCGCAGCAGATTCCAACTCGGGGCTGGCGGAGATTATCGTCACCGCACAGAAGCGCAGCGAAAACGTTCAGCGCACGCCGCTGTCGATCACGGCGGTTCAGGGTCCGGCGCTTGCCGCCAAGGGCATTACCACCGTTCAGGAACTGAACCGCGTCGATCCGGCGCTGCAGATTGGCCACGCAACAGGCACAGTCACCACCTTTATTCGCGGCATCGGCAATCCGGTTACGACGGCTGGCAATGAAGCCTCGGTGCCCGTCTACATCGACGACGTGTACTTCGTGCGCGCCGCCGTGCCGTTCTTCGACCTTGCCAGCATTGAGCGTGTGGAAGTGCTCAAGGGTCCGCAGGGCACCCTGTTTGGCCGCAACGCCAGCGGCGGCGTGATCTCG
>Ga0207667_10001416_pt1 | contig 30034 bp, 35 predicted proteins | sample KBSCornC52_FD_184301 | JGI IMG/M metagenome (GOLD analysis project Ga0207667, IMG submission 184301) | Corn rhizosphere microbial communities from Kellogg Biological Station, Michigan, USA - KBS Corn C5-2 (SPAdes) (version 2) | ecosystem: Host-associated > Plants > Roots > Rhizosphere > Soil ...
GTTCCGTTTTCGTTTCGTAGATCAACGCGTAGAGATCGTCGCCGAGCTCGTTGCGCACCGTCGCCGGCGCGAGCCGGTCGGCGGTCATCCCGGACTTGAGCATCACGTACGACTGCGCGATCGCCCGTTCGCGTCCGTCGCGAGCGAGCGTTCCGGCGCGCACCGCCCGCTGGAGGATCGTCCACCAGCGTTTGAGCAGGCGGCTGCGGATCGCTCCGAACTCCCTACGGCTCAGGTCGGGAACGCTCTCGTTCGCCGCCTCGTAACCGATCAGCGGCATCTCGAAGAGCAGCCGCATGACCGCGCTCGTCCGCTCCCCGATCCGTGCGTCCGCACAGACGCCGCAATGACTTGCAGAGCCGGGTGCGAGCGGCACGCCGCATCGAGGACAAGGGTTCCACCCGGCGGCCCGCTTGGCCCGCCAGAAGGCCTCGACGCGGGTCCGAAAGCGCGCTACCGCGGCCGCGGTATCGGCGGCCGGTTCGAATGCCCCGGAACCGCCCGGCTCGGCCCCTGCGCCGGGCGCGGCCGCCGCCGGCCGGGCCCGTGGCGCGGCCAGTCGCCCGACCTTGAAGGTCAGGCGCTCGACGCCCGCACCCGGGACGGTCTTGGCGATCGACGCGAGGATGTTCTCGGCCAGGAAACTGAGCTGCTGGCTCCAGGCGCTCGAGCGGGTGACCACCGTCAGCACCCCGCGCTCGATCTTGAGCGGCCGCGAGTTGGCCGCGACCGAGCCACCGACGAGTTCGGGCCAGCGGCTGCCCAGCGTCAGCACGGGGTCGGCCGGGGCGCCGGCCACCGGCGACCAGCCTTTGAGCGACTCGCCGAGGGACTTCATGCGGCCGTCAGGGTGGCGGCCTTGACCGTCCAGGTCCGGGCGTCGCGCAGGCGGGCCGGCAGGTGGGTGGCCGTCACGAAGGCCTGCTCGAAGGCGCCGACCCCGTCCAGGAACGCGTCGGCGCGCTGCTCGTCCAGTTCGGAGAGCACGTCGTCCAAGAGCAAGAGCGGCGCTTCGCCGGTCCGATCGCGCATGACGCTGTATTCGGCGACCTTGAGCGCCAGCACCGCCGTCCGCTGCTGGCCCTGGGAGCCGTAGGCCGCGAGCGAGCCGTCGTCGAGCAGCAGCACCAGATCGTCGCGATGCGGCCCGACCAGCGCGATCCGGCGGGCGCGCTCGGCGTCTGCCCGGTCGCGCAAGCGCGCGCCGAAGGCGGCCGCGACCGCGTCCTGGGTCGGGACCTCGGAGGCCACGTCGGGCTGATAGAGCACGTCGAGCCGCTCGGCCCGGTTGGACCAGCGCGAATGCACCTCGGCGGCCGCGCTCGCCAGCGCGCTCGCGTAGTGCGCCCGCGCCAGCATCAGGTGCGTCCCCGACTCGATCAGCCCGCGATTGTAGATCGCCAGCAGATCTTCGTCGACGCGATCGTCCTTGAGGAGCGCGTTCTTCTGCGAGAGGGTCTTCTGGTAGCGCGCGAGTTCGCGGTAGTAGACCGGCTGCTCTTGGGCGAGCGCGACGTTGAGCATCCCGCGGCGGGCCGAGGGCGATCCGCCGACCAGCTGCAGGTCGGCCGGCACGAACGTGACGACGCGCGCGCGGCCCAGGAACGACGCGTAGCGCACGTTGTCGCCGTTGATGGTGTAGATCTTGCGGGTGCCGCGCGGCGTAGTCGCGATCGAGCACGAGAGGCGCACCGTGCCGGCGCGCACTTCGGCCAGACCCGTGACGCTCGCGATATCGCCGCCGTTGAAGATCGCGTCGCTCTCCTTGCTCGTGCGGAACGACTTGCCGGTGCCGAGCATCGCGATCGCCTCGAGCAGATTGGACTTCCCCTGCGCGTTGGCGCCCAAGAACACGTTGAGCCCCGGCGCGGGTTCGAGATCGAGCGAGCGATAGTTCCGGAAGTTCGCGAGCGACAAGGAATTGAGTTTCATCGTGCGTTGGAAGAGCGGTCCTTCGAAACGCGCTGCGCGCTCCTCAGGATGACACGATCTAGGGCTGTGTCATCCCGAGGAGCGAGCGTAGCGAGCGTCTCGAAGGACGCTGCTTACTGCCGGAGCGGCATGAGGACGTAGAGCTGCTGCGAGCCTTCGACGCCTTCGAGCGGACGGATGGCGGCCGGCGAGAGCGGGCCGAGGAATTCGATGACGGTCTTGTCCGACTCGATGTGGTTGAGGATCTCGACCAGGTAGCGCGCGTTGAACGCGATGGTCAGATCTTCGCCGGTCTGTTCGACCTCGATCTCTTCGTAGGCGTTGCCCGAGATGTCGGACGACGCGGTGACGACCAGGGTCTGATTGGTGACCGCGAGCTTGATCATCGAGGCACGATCGCCGGCCACCAGTTCGGCGCGGCGAAGGGCGCCGATCAGTGCGGCGGTCGAGACCGTCAGCGAACGGTCGAACTTGGCCGGGATGACCTGATTGTAGTTCGGGTACTGGCCGTCGACCAGGCGGACGGTGATGGCGACGTCGTCGGCCGACATCTGCAGCTGGTTGGACTGGGCGCCGAGCGCGGTGACCGCGATCGTCTCGGTGCCGCCCAGGTTGCGGGCGGCTTCGTTGAGGGCGCGCGACGGGACGATGTACTTCTCGGCGCCGGTGATGCCGTCGTCGAGGGTGGTGGTGAACTTGGCCAGCCGGTAGCCGTCGGTCGCGACCATCGTGAGGTTGTTGCCCTCGATCTCGAGCAAGGTCCCCATCAGGACGGCGCCCCGCGCCTCTTCGCTCGAGGCCGCGAAGATGGTGGCGTTGATGCCGTCGCGGAAGCGCTTGCCGCCGATGGTGAAGTGCGAGCCGCGCGCGGCCGCCGGCAGCGGCGGGTACTCGTCGGCCGGGAGGGCGTGGAAGTCGTAGTTGCTGCGGCCGCTCTTGACCGAGGCGCGCGTCGGCGTCCCCGAGAGCTCCAGCAGTCCGGGCGCGAGGTTGGCGAGATAGCCCGAGAAGAGCTTGGCCGGCACGGTGACCGCGCCGCCCTCGGAGACCTCGGCCTTGAAGGCGTGCTCGAGGGTCAGTTCGAGGTCGGTGGCCCGGACGGCGATCTTGCCGTCCTCGGCCGAGAGGATGACGTTGGAGAGGATCGGCACGGTCGTGTGCGCGTTGACGACCTTGCTGGCGGCGCCGACGGCGCTCGCGATGTCCTTGGTGTTAGCGGTAAACTTCATTCTCCACCGATCTTCTGCGGCATGGTCCCGTGCCTTTTAATTATAGAAAGAACGTAGACGTAGTAGTAGTGCGGTTCATTGTGGGGAGAACCGGAAATTCCTCGATGGTTATGCGGGTTTGCGCCCGGGACAACCTGTGCAGACCGGGCCGCCGCTATCCCCGCTATCCCCCGTCGCGAGCCCCGGCCGGCCTATGCACGCCCCGTACACAAAAAGGGGCACCGTGTTGTTCACGGTGCCTGGCACATGCCGATCAGCTGCGCGACGCGATTGCGGTACGCTTCGTCGATCTGCATCTGTTCCTTGACTTTGTTGCGCGAGTACATCACGGTCGTATGGTCCTTCTTGCCGAACGCGCGCGCGATGTTCGGCAGCGAGTACTTGGTCAGCTCGCAGGCCGCGTACATCGCGATCTGACGGGGTGCGGTGAGGCGTTGATCGCGCCGCGGATTGTCCATCTCCTTGACCGAGAGACCGTGGGCCGCCGCGACCACCTCTTTGATGCGGTTGATCGTGACCACGCGCTGCGGCGTCTGCTCGATGGCGCTCTTGAGCACTTCGGCGGCCAGGTCGACGGTGATGGTCGATTTGGTGAGCGAGGCGTACGCGACCACGCGGATCAGCGCGCCTTCCAGCTCGCGGATGTTCGACGGCACGACCTTGGCGATGAACGAGGTGACGTCGTCGGGCACCGGGATCTTCTCGCTCTCGGCCTTCTTGCGCAGGATCGCCTCGCGCGTCTCGAGGTCGGGGTTCTGCATGTCGGTGAGCAGGCCCCATTCGAAACGCGAGCGCAGGCGCGACTCGAGCGTCTGGATCTCTTTGGGCGGACGGTCGCTCGAGATCACCAGTTGGCGTCCCGACTCGTGCAGCGCGTTGAAGGTATGGAAGAACTCTTCTTGCGTGCCCTCTTTGCCTTCGAGGAACTGGATGTCGTCGATCAGCAGCACGTCGACCAGGCGGTACTTGTTGCGGAACTCCTGGGCACGATTGTTCTGGAGCGCCATGATGAACTCGTTGGTGAACTTCTCGCAGGCCACGTAGACGACGCGGGCGTTGGGATTGTCCATCATGACGCGATGGCCGATGGCGTGCATCAGGTGGGTCTTGCCCAGGCCGACCCCGCCGTAGAGGAAGAGCGGGTTGTAGGCGCGCGCCGGGGCGCCGGCGACCGCCTGCGAGGCGGCGTGCGCGAACCGGTTGGACGTCCCGACCACGAACTCTTCAAAGGTATAGCGCGGGTTGAGGTTCGCCGAGCGGCGGTCGTCGCGGCCGGCGATCGACCCGATGGCGGGCAACAGTTCGCTCGCTTCGTTGGGATCGGCGGTCTCGGCGCGTTCGTCGGTCTCCTCGACCACTTCGAACGCCAGGTCGATCTTCTCGCCGAAGATCTCCTCGAAGACGGTGACGATCTGACCCTTGAGCCGGCCCTCGACCCACTCGCGCGCGAATTTGTTGGGGACGGAGAGCACCATCGTGTTGCCGTCGAGCGAGACCGGGCGGATCGGCTTGATCCACATCTCGAAGATCGGCTTGGAGAACGTGCGCTCGAGCGGGCCGAGAGCCGTTTGCCAGAGGTCTTTCGAGAGATTGGGATTGCCGATCGCCAAGGCCATGCGAGAGAGACTCCACAACGAGAAGCACGTGTACAAATTCGACAAAAGTCGCCGCCGCACAGTGCCGGTAAGGGCCGTCAAGTTGGCGGTACGGGGGGCCTCTCCTGCGGGTTCCATACACCAAGTTATGCACTTATCCACAGGTTGCTTCGGACGATTTTTCGGGCCTTTCCGGCGCACGCCCAAGGTGTGAAACAGGGCCGTCAAATCGCGTGAAACACGCATAAACGCGGGTGAATTGGGTCCGCTGCGGCAGCCTCCCGGAGCGCCTCATCCACAGCCCTGTGCACAGATGTGGAGAACGATTCGGGAAGGTCGAGGCGGGCCGAATTCCGCCGCCGGTTTTGGGGCCTTGTCAAGGGGCCGATCGGACGACTTTCCACCTTGACGCGGGGGCGGTACCCGGCTATACTGAACCGCTGTGCGCCGCCGGTATCGGGCGGCACGCTTTTTCTAGGAGCGAATCGTTATGAAGCGGACTTTTCAGCCGCACAACCGCCGTAAAAAGCGGGTCCACGGGTTCATGGAACGCATGAGCACCAAGAACGGCCGCCGCGTGCTCGCGCGTCGCCGCAAGAAGGGGCGTCACCGCCTGACGGTGTGATGCGGGCCTTCGTCAGCCTGCGTCGCCAGGCGGACTTCAGCCGCCTGCGCCAGCGCGGCCGGCGTGCCGCCATGGAAGCCTTCACCCTCTTCGCCGATCCGCAGCGCCCGCTTGGGCGCAGCGTGGTCGGCATTTCTGTTAATAAGACGGTCGGGATCGCGGTCGTCCGCAACCGCGTCCGGCGCCGGATCGCGACCCTGCTCCACGAGGCCCTGACGGGCCGCGACCCCCAGCGGGTTCTGGTGGTCGCCCGTCCGGCCGCCGCCACCGTCCCCTACGAGGCGCTCCGCGCCCAGCTGACCAAGGCCCTGGGCTAGAACCCGTGCGCTGGCTGTTGCTCGCCCTGCTCCGGGCCTACAAACTGGTCGTCTCGCCCCTGCTGCCGCCGGCTTGCCGATTCTATCCGAGCTGTTCGCAGTACGCGGCGGGGGCTATCGAGAAACATGGGGCGATGCGCGGCGGTATCCTGGCCGCGCGACGCCTCGCCCGTTGTCATCCCTTTAATCCCGGCGGCGTCGATCCGGTGCCGTGATCGATACTGCTGAAAGGTCCCGTCTTGCACGTTCTCCTGGCCGCTAACTGGCTGCTCGACCCCATCGTCTGGGGATTGGGCCAGGTCGTCGACTTCATCCACCTCGGCGTTCCCAACCTCGGCCTCTGCCTGATCATCCTGGCGTTCCTTATCCGCCTGCTGTTCTGGCCGCTCAACACGGCGCAGTTCAAGGCGATGATGGCGATGCAGAAGATCGCTCCGCAGATGAAAAAACTGCAGGAGAAGTACGCCAAGAGCGATCCGCAGCGCTACCAAAAAGAGACGATGGAGCTGTACAAGAGCGCCGGCGCGAATCCGCTGGCCGGCTGCTGGCCGATGCTGCTGCAGTATCCGGTCATCATCTCCGTCTACTACATGGTCGTCGCGCCCTCGATGCACAAGCCGCCGCTCCCATCGCCGTACGAGAACACCTCGTTCCTGTGGGTCAATCCGGGCTCGCCGGTCGTGCACTTCTTCGGCATGAACGTGTTCGGCGCCAGCCTCGCGCATCCGGACCTGATCTTCATCGTGCTCTACGCCGCCTCGATGTACGTCTCGATGCGCTTCACCACGATGCCGCCGAGCGATCCCGCGCAGGCCAATCAGATGAAGATCATGCAGATCATCTCGCCGCTGATGATCGGCTTCTTCGCGTTCAAGTACAACTGGCCGTCGGCGATGGTCGTGTACTGGCTCGCGTTCAACGTGTTCACGATGGGCCAGCAGTTCTATCTGCTCAAGAAGTACCATCAGCCGCTCTCGATCATCGATAGCGATCACGCCGTGACCGAAAACGTCGTTGCCGCCGCCGCGCCGGCCGCTCTCAAGAGCGGCAACGGATCCGCGTCGACCGGTTCGAAAAAGAAAAAGAAAGGCGCCAAACGATAATGCTGTACGAAGACGACTTCGAGTTCGAAGAACAACCCAAGAACCTCCGCGATCGCGCCGTGCCGGGCGAACGCCGCGGAACGGGCGGCGGCGGCGGCCGGGGCTACGGCGGCGGATACGGCGGCGGCCCGCGCGGCCCGCGTCGTCCCTACACCAACGAGCACACGGCCAAAGCGTTGCCGGACGACGCCAAGCCGGCCCGCGAACTGCTGGGCACCCTGCTCGAGAAGATGGGGCTCTCCAACGTCGAGATCGCCTACATCCCGCGTCCCGAGGGCGAGTATCTCGAGGTCAGCGGACCGAGCCTGGCGATGCTGATCGGCCGTCAGGGCAACACCCTCGAGGCGATCAACGCGATCTTCAACAACATCATCAACGCCGGCAACCGCAGCCAGCGCCGCTACTTCACGATCGACGCCGAGGGCTATCGCGCCCGGCGCGCCGACGACCTCAAGGAACTGGCCTTCGCCAGCGTCGAGACGGCCGTCCGCCTGAAGAAGCCGCAGAAGCTCGAGCCGATGCTCCCGTCCGAGCGCAAGATCATCCACATGGTGCTGCAAGAGGACGAGCGCATCCGCACCGAGTCCGAAGGCGTCGAGCCCGAACGCCGCCTGGTCATCTTCCCGGTCTGACCCTCCTTTGTCATCCCGAGCGCGGCGAAGCGCAGTCGAGGGACCACCACAAACGCGGCGCTGGAGCAGTAACTCCGGCGCCGTCTTCGTAGTAGGAGTGGATATGAACGACCGGCCGCTCTATCAGCACGTCCAGCACGGCGCTGCGCTTCGGGCCTTCATGCTCGGTCTCGGGACCTGCTTCTTGCTCGTCGCGACGGTCTTGCTTTTCGGCACCGGCGATCCGCACAACGTTGCCGGCATCTTCATCGTCGCCTGCAGCATCCTGCTCGTCTGCGGGATCGTCTTCTCGACGATGACGATCCAGGTCACGGCGACGGACGTGCTCTGGTGGTTCGGTTTCGGCTGGCCCGGCGGTCGTATCCCGCGGGCGGACCTGACGGGCGAAGAGGTGACGAACCCCGGAATTCTCAACGGGATCGGGTTGCATCTGACGCTGCGAGGCTGGCTGTGGAACGTCTCGCTCGGTTCGGCGGTCGCGCTGCACCGCAACGGAAAGCTCGACACGATGCTCGGAACCGACGATCCGAACGGTCTACTCGCCGCGCTCGGCGGTCCGACCACATGAGCCTGCGGGACGCGATCGGCTATACCGCGCTGGTCGCGCTCGTCGCCGTCGGTGTCGCCGCCTTCGTCTCGCTCCCGGCTACGATACCGACCTCGTTCGGATTCGATGGGCGCCCGCAGGGGTGGGGTCCGAAGGTTACGATCTTGCTGCTGCCGGCGTCCGGTGTCGTCGCGTTTGCGATCGCCACCATCGCACAGGCGACCAGGCCGCGTGCGACGCTGCCGTTCCGGGTGCCCGACGGGCGGCAGGCGGCGGCCCAGGCGGCGCTCTATGCGGGAACGGGAGACCTCAAAGCATTTCTCACGTGCGGGTTCGTGGCGCTGACGCTGGTGCAGGTCGCCAGTTCGCGCGGGAACCTTTCGCCGGCGTTCTTCCCGGTGCTGGCGACGTTTGTGATCGTGCTGCTCGGCATCGTGACGGGCATGTTCGTGCGCGCGTGGCGCGCGGCGTACCCCGTAGCGTGACCCACAGCGACGATACGATCTGCGCGATCGCGACGGCGCCGGGGGTCGGAGCGATCGCCATCGTGCGGGTGAGCGGGCCGGGCGCGCCGGCGCTGGCGGCGCGCATGTTCCGCACGCGCGAACCGTTGCGCGAACGCTACGCGACCTACGGGACGATCGTCGACGAGCGCGGCGGACCGATCGACAAGGGGATCGCGATCCTGGCGCGCGCGCCGAACACCTACACCGGCGAGGACACGCTCGAACTGCAGCTGCACGGATCGCCGGCGCTGGCGAGCGAGACGATGCGCGCCGCGATCGGCTGCGGCGCGCGCGCGGCGACGGCCGGCGAGTTCACGCGCCGCGCCTTTCTGAACGGCCGGCTGGACCTGCATGCGGCCGCGGCGGTCGCCGACCTGATCGCGGCCGAGAGCCGTTCGGCGGCGCGCGCCGCGCTCGCCAATCTGGGCGGAGGACTGGCGAACGAAGTGCGCGCGCTGCGCGCCTGGCTGGCGAGCGTGCTCGAAGAACTGGCGGCGACGCTCGACTTCCCGGACGAAGTGCCGGAACCCGAACCGGCGCGCGTGCGGGCGGAGATCGATGCGATCGTGGCCGCGTTGGAGCGGCTGCGCGCGGACGGCGAGATCGGACGATTGGTGCGCGAAGGCGTCAACGTCGCCATCGTCGGGCCGCCCAACGCCGGCAAGAGTTCGCTGCTCAACGCGCTGCTCGGCGAAGAACGGGCGCTGGTCTCGGAGATCGCGGGCACCACCCGCGACACCATCGAGGAGTCGATCGCGATCGACGGCGTGCGCGTGCGGATCGTCGACACGGCGGGCATCCGCGAGCACGCGGACCGCCTGGAAGCCGCCGGCATCGAACGGTCGCGACGCGCGCTTGCGAGCGCGCGCATCGCACTCCTGGTGCTCGACGGATCGCGCCCGCTGGCGCCGGATGCGAAGGAATTGCTCGCGCGGACGGACGATCGCGCGCGCGTGGTGTTCTTCAACAAGGGCGATCTGGGAGACGCGGGCGTCTGCGACGTCGCCGGCGAGCGCGTCGCCGGCAGCGTCCGCGATCGCGCCACGCTCGACGCGATTCGGGCGGCGCTGGCGCGCGCCGGCTGGGGCGGAAGCGCACCGGATCTGGAGCGCCCGCATATCGCGTCGGCGCTGGAGTTCGATGCGGTCAACGACGCGCTGCGCGCGCTCGACGAAGCTGCCACCACGTTGGCACGGGGCGAGGCGATCGATTTCGTGGCGCGCGATCTGCAAAGCGCCTACGCGGCGCTCGGTCGCGTCACCGGCGACGAAGCGACCGAGGAGCTGCTCGACGGCGTGTTCGCGCGCTTCTGTATCGGAAAATAAACACAACCTTCCCACGGCCTTCTCCGCCATCCGGGTACGCTGGCATCATGGCGCTCATCGTCGTGCGGCACATCGTGGGCCAACCCGTCGGGGAAGCACACCGGTATCTCTCGGCCCTCGCGGCAAGCGGCGGGACGATGCTGGTGGGCGTGCGGATCTCCGATGGCGCGACCCGCACCCATGCCGTCGCGATCGATGAGCGCTCGTCATCCTCGACCGGCGAGCGCAAATGGTGGAGCGCCTGGGACGCCCGCGTCGGCATTCCCGGCGCGTCCGGCACCCTGACGGCGCGCGACGCCGGCAACGGCGAGACCGTGCTGGAGTTCTGCGGCTCGTACACCTCGCCCGGATTCACCGCCGAGACCTCGCAGGACGTCTTCGCGTTCCGCCGCGCCAGCGCGCTCGCGCGGGCGTATCTGGGCGCGCTCGGCCAGAGCATCCGCACGACCGTCGCGGCCTAACCGTCCTCCGGGACGGCCCCATTCGATCGCACGATCAGGACCGGACCGTCGTTCGCAATTGCCGCGAGGGTTTCGAGCGCGCGCCCGCGCGCCTCGCGCGGAAGCGCCAGGAACGTCGCGTTGGCCGCCCCCAGGAAGCCGACTTTATGGCGCGCGCCGCGGGCCCGGTACCAGCGCACCTCGTCGGGATCGTAGGCGTAGGCGCGTCCGTCGGGCGGGACCGGTCCGATCACCGCAGCCGGCCGCGAGTTCCGGATGATCAGCGTGGTCTCGCCGGCCTCGGCCGCATCGAGCAGGTCACTGATGCCTGCGCGGGCGGCCCGGGCGGAAACGGACTTCATGCTGCGTTCGATGTGTACATAATAAGGTACACCAACTATACCACAGCGTGGTTTGGTGTGGTTTGTTAGAATGAGGCGCAATGCACGAAGCGATCCGGGCCGATGATGCGGCGGTACTCGTCGTCGGCGGCGGCCACGCCGGCGTCGAAGCGGCTCGCGCCTCCGCCCGGATCGGCGTCCCGACCATCCTGGTGACGGGCGATCCGGAGAAGATCTGTACGCTGCCGTGCAATCCGTCGATCGGCGGGAGTGCCAAGGGCCAAGTCGTCCGCGAGATCGATGCGCTCGGCGGCGCGATGGGGGAGTTGGCGGATGCGGCCAGCTTGCACGCGCGCTTCCTGAACGAGAGCAAGGGGCCGGCCGTGCGCGCGCTGCGCCAGCTGATGGACAAGCCGCAGTATGCGCGGCTGGCGATCGACGCGCTGCGCGATCAGCCGAACCTGCGGATCGTCGCGGGCATGGTCGAGGATCTGATCGTCCGCGAGGGCCGGGTCCGGGGCGTCGTCTGCGCCGACGGCTCGCGCTGGTATGCGCAGCAGGTCGTCCTCGCGACCGGAACGTTCCTGGGCGGCAAGATCTTCCGGGGCGAGCATACCGAAGCGGCCGGCCGGTTCGGGGAGGCGCCGGCCCTCGGGCTGGCCCACGCCCTGCGGCGGCTGGGCTTCCCGACCAAACGGCTCAAGACCGGGACCCCGCCCCGCATCGACCGTTTCACGGTAAACAATTCCGCGATGCAGCGTCAGGACCCCAGCCCCGAGCCGCTCCGGTTCGCCTTCACCGGCACCGGCGGCTTCGCCGGGCCGCAACTCCCGTGCTACGTGACCCAGACTAACGACCGGACCCACGCCCTGGTGCGCGAGAACCTCCACCGCTCGCCGCTCTACGGGCTGGACCTGATCGAAGGGATCGGTCCGCGCTACTGCCCCTCGATCGAGGACAAGGTCGTCAAGTTCGCCCACAACCCCACCCACCAGCTCTTCATCGAGCCCGAGGGCTGGGACGAACCGACCCTGTACGTCGGCGGATTTTCGACCTCACTGCCGGCCGACGTCCAGCTCGAGATGCTCCACACGCTGCCGGGGCTGGAGGAGTGCGTGATGCTGCGGGCCGGCTACGCGGTCGAATACGATATGGTCCCGCCCACCGAACTGCGGGACACCCTCGAGGCGCGCCGCGTCGCCGGGCTCTACCATTGCGGCCAGCTCAACGGGACCTCGGGCTATGAAGAGGCGGCCGCGCAGGGCCTAGTCGCCGGGATCAATGCGGCCCGGGCCGCCCAAGGTAAGGCACCCCTGCGGCTGGGCCGGCACGAGGCCTATATCGGGGTGATGGTCGACGATCTGGTCGGCAAGGGGGTCGACGAACCCTACCGGCTGTTGACCTCGCGGGCCGAACACCGGGTCCTGCTGCGGCACGACAACGCGGATCTACGGCTGACCCCGATCGGCCGCGCGATGGGGCTGATCGACGACGCTGCCTGGGGGGCCTTCGAAGAGCGCCGAACGGCACTGGCCGACGGCCTGCGCCGGGCCGCCACGACGAAGCTCGGCGCCGGCACGATCGGCGACGAGCGCTTCGACGGAGCCGCGACCATCGCGGACGCGTTGCGCCGCCCGACCCTCGCCTACGCCGATGTGGCCGGGCGGTTCGTGCCGCCGCTCGCACCGGAGATCGGCGAGCGGGTCGCGGTCGAGGTCCGGGTCGAGGGGTACGTCAAGCGCGAAGCCGCTGCGGTCGAACGGGCGGCGCGTCACGAGCGGCTCGAGATTCCCGACGCCTTCGACTACGGCGCCGTCCGGGCGCTCTCGCTCGAGGCGAAGGAGAAGCTCGCGGCCCAGCGGCCGAGGACGCTCGGCGCCGCCGGCCGGATCCCCGGGGTCACCCCGTCGGACATCGCCATCGTCGGGATGCTGATCGAGCGCGGCGCGGTGCCGGCATGACGAGCGAAGAGGCCGCGCTGGCACGCCTGCTGGAGGCCGGTGGGGTGGCCGATCCGCTCGTCCCACGGCTGGCCGAATACGGTGCGCGCTTGCTCGAGACCAACCGCAAGGTCAATCTCACCGGCGCCAAGTCTGCTGAGGAGCTAGCCCCCCACCTGATCGACTGCTTGACGGTCGTCCCCTACGTGGTCCATCCGATCGTCGATATCGGGTCGGGCGGCGGCCTGCCGGCCATTCCGCTTGCGATCGCGACCGGTTTTCACGTCACCATGATCGAGTCCACCACCAAGAAGGTCCGGTTTCTCGAGGAGACCCTGGCCGCGCTCGGGCTGCGCGGACGGGCGATCTCCGAACGCGCCGAGGTCGCCGGCCACGACCCGAGCCTGCGCGGCCGGTTCGCCTCGGGGACGGCCCGGGCGGTTTCGAGCGCGCCGACCGTCCTAGAATTGGTGCTGCCGTTCCTGGAACCGGGCGGCCTGGCCGCCTTTCAGCGGGGGGCCTTCGAGCCCGGCGAGCGCAATGCGGCCGAGGACGCCGCGCTGGTCCTGGGCGGCCGCCTCGAGAACGAGATCCCGCTCGACGGCGAGCGCCGTATTCTGCTCGTCCGCAAGGATGCGGAGACGAACGGGCGCTTTCCCCGCCGCATCGGCATCCCCGAGAAACGCCCACTCTGCCGCTAAAAAATCGGGCACGCGATGCATGCCCGGTCGAGATGTTTGTCGTGAAACGGCGCCCTGGGAGGACGTGACCAACCAAGCCACCCGCTAGTGCCATTATTATGGCACTAGTTCTCCTATGGCCGGGTGTCGCCCGCGCAGGCGCGCAGAAAGGCCGCGATCGGGGCGTCGCCGAGCGTGCGCCCGGGCATGCGTTCCGGGTGCCACTGCAGTGCGAGGAAGAACGGATGCGCGTCGCGCTCCGCGTACTCGTACGCTTCGAGGGTGCCGTCCGGCGCGTGCGCGAGCGCGCGGAACGGCGCGGCCAGCCGTTCGACGGCTTGATGATGCGACGAGTTGGTGCGCGCGTCGCCGTCGGCCATCGCTTCGAGCGCGGACCCGGGCGCGAGCGCGACGCCGTGTTCGTTGTCGACGCCGCCGTGCCGCACGTGGTCGTGGGCGGTCGCGAGGTCCGGATCGAGCGTACCGCCGTGATAGACGTTGAGCAACTGCGCGCCGCGGCAGACGGCCAGCGTCGGCAAGCGCGGGTGCGCGTCGCGCAGCGTCCATTCGAACGCGTCGCGCGCCGCATCGACGTCGCAGAGCGCGCGCGCATCCTCGCGTCCGTAGCGCGCCGGATCGACGTCCTCGCCGCCGGTGAACACGATGCCGTCCAGCCGCCCGGCGGCATCCTGGTGCAGCCAGACCGTCTCGACGTCGTAGCCCAAGCGCTCGCCGATGCGGCGCAAGGCCTTGGGATAGTTGGCGTAGTGCTCGTCGTCGCCGTGACTCAGCCCGATGCGCAGCGTCTTCATGCGCGTTATCATACTACGTCCCCGTCGCGCCGCCGAAGTGGAAGACGTACTTGAGGATCCAGCGGTTGAGGGTGTGCGTCGCCGCCGGCGTGCCGTAATCGAAATAGACCTCGTCCAGGTTGGCGAAACGCTTGTGGTACGACACCGCCAGGTTCGTCCCGGGGGTCGCGAAGCCGCCGTCGCCGTTGATCCCGCGCAGGCCGATCGCCAGACTGGCATTCTTGCCGAACGAGCGGGTGAGCGAGACGCGGCGAAGCCACTGCGTGTTATGGTCCGGCGCCGGGTAATATGTGAGGTCAGTCCGCCGTTCGACCGAGCCGTCGTATTCGAGCGAGATGCCGTAGAGCCCGAACTGGCGCGAGGTCGAGGTATAGAGCTGCTGGAGATACAGCCCGTTGAACGCGCCCCACGAGTAATTGACGTCGGTCGGTGACGGGCTTCCGTCCTTGTACCCGACCGCGACGGTCTGGCTGTTGAACGGCAGCACGCCGATGCCGGGGAGCAGCAGCTCGCTCACGCTATCGCCGTAGCCGGCGGTGACGTTGTCGTTGAACGTCAGATTCACGTTGCCGTTGAAATCGGCTTCGTGGGTATCGCCAGCCCGGTCGAGATACTTGTCGCCCACGAACGTCAACTGGTAGCCCTTGAGGAACGCCCCGGCATGGCCGGTTCCGGTGTACTGCACGATCGCCTGCGGGCCGCGGATGTCGTCGATCTGCGTGTAGCCGATCAGCGGCTGGAACTGCGGGCCGATATCTTTCCAGTCGGCCAGCGCCAGCCACTTGGCGTTCTGCACGCCGCCGCCGATCGTGATCGCGTTGGCGAGCGAGTCGTCGCTCACGAACGTCCCGCGATCCGCCTGATAGTTCGCTAGGAAGAGCATCCCGCTGTGCGGGTTGGTGGTCGCGGCGCCGTACCCGTAGGCCGTGTCGTGGGTCCCGTCGGCGCGGTCGGCGTTGACGGCTTGGAACCCGTACGCGAACGAGTTGTCGGTCGTGTTGTGCGCGTAGCCGATCGCCCGGTCCGAGAACCCGTTGCCGCCGACGTTGAGGACGCCGATCGCGTTCTGCCCGATCGTCCCTTCGAGCTTCTCGCCGTGATTGAAGATCCCGATGGCGGGCGTGTAGAGCAGGGTCTGATAGCTGTTGATGTTGATGTTCGGGATCCCGCCGAGGAAGTTCGCTCCCTGCGAGAAGAACGGCCGGTACTCGCTGTACTGTCGCTGGAACTCCTGGGGCGCGATGGTCGTCTGGTCTTGCTCGACGTTCGAGAAATCCGGGTTCAACGTACCGACGAACGCCATCGTATTGGTCAGCGGGTAGGTCAGGTCGATGCCGTAGTTGCGCGGGTCGGTATCGCGGAAGCTGCCGATACCGTCCTGGAACTGCCGGCGATCGCGGCCGCCGCTGGCCAGTCCGTAGATGTCGGCGTGTGGCCGGGGACGGGTCGCGGCCGCGGCGATCCGGATGTCGGTCAGATAGGGCCAGTATTGGGACGAGCCGACGCTGTTCATGGTCCCGTCGTAGGCCCAGGTATATTCGTCGTTGGTGGCCGCGATGAAACGGACGACGTCGAAGCGCCAGTCCTGGCTGGGCGCGGTCTCGCCGCGGATCACCGAGAACGGGATGACGAAGAGCAGGTTGTAGTCGCCGTTCGGGAAGATCTTCGCAAGCGAGGTCCAGTCCGGCGCGTAGCGCGCATTCTCGCTCGAGAACTCGTCGTGGATGCCTTTCGGGTTCGCGCGGAACTGGTAGACGCGCGAGCCGTTGCCGGCCGTATCGAGGTTGACCGAGATGTGGTCGTCGGTCGCGACGCCGGCATGATCGACGTTCTGGGTCGCGGTGATCGCGACGCCGGCCTGGTGCACCTCGACGCCGACGTACATATTCTTGGCGTCGTAGAGCACGTAGGCGGTGGTCTTCAGCTTGGCCGGGCCCTTGCCGGTGTAGTCGTAGAAGTCGTCGAGCTTGAGCGCGGTCCGCCAGATCGGATCGGAGAGCGATGCGTCGAGCGGCGGCGCGGTCGCGGTCTTGATCGCGGCGACGCGGTAGGCGTGGTCGACCCACGCGTGCGCGGGCGCCGCCGTCAGGAGAATTCCCGCGGTCAGGACAGACAATATGCGCTTCATCACGAAGCACCATACCGGGAAGCGCGCGAATTGTTTAGCACCCGACACGCATCTGCGACCTTTTTGACCGAAGTTTGAACGAATTGAACGAGACGTACCGGCCGCATCCGCTCGACGCACGACTCGCCGCCGCTCTGCCGGCCGGCGCGCTGTTCGCCGTCGGCGGGCGGGTGCGCGACGAGTTGCGCGATCCGGGCGGGGCGCCGCCGCACGATCTGGACTACGTGGTGACCGGGCTGCCCCTCGAGCGCGTCCGCGAGTCGCTCGCGACGCTCGGCCGGGTCGACCTGGTCGGCGCGTCGTTCGCGGTCATCAAGCTGACCGTCGACGGGACGACCGTCGACGTCGCCCTGCCGCGCCGCGAACGCTCGACCGGGAGCGGTCATCGCGACTTCGCGGTCGAGAGCGGCCCCGAGATCCCGCTCGAAGACGATTTGAGCCGTCGGGACTTCCGGATGAACATGATCGCCCGGGCACTGCCCGGCGGAACGCTGGTCGACCCGTTCGGCGGAGCCGCCGATATCGCGGCCAAGCGGATCTCCATCCTGACGCCGCGGACGTTCGAAGAAGACCCGCTCCGGCTCTTGCGGGCGGCCCAGTTCGCGGCCCGGTTCGCCTTTGCGGCCGACGACGCGACCGTCGCGGCCATGCGCGAGGCCGCGCCCCTGGTCGCTTCGGTCTCGGCCGAGCGGGTGGCCGAGGAGCTGTCCAAGCTGCTGACGCTCGCGCCCAAGCCGTCGGTAGGCTTCGAGCTGCTCCGCGCGACCGGCGTGCTCGCGCACCTGTGGCCCGAGCTGCTCGAGGGCGTCGGGGTCGAGCAGAACGAGTGGCACGCCTACGACGTCTGGCACCACACCATGGCGGCGGTCGACGCGGTGCCGCCCGGCGACCTGGTCGCGCGGGCCAGCGGCCTGCTCCACGACGTCGGCAAGCCGCGCACCAAGGACGGCCCGCATTTCTACCGCCACGAGCACGTCGGCGCGGATATGGCGCGCGCCATGCTCGAGCGGTTCCGGTTCTCGAACGAGACGGTCGCGAGCGTCGAGCACCTGGTCCGCCAGCACATGTACAACCAGGATCCCGGCCTGACCGACGCGGCCGTCCGCCGGTTCGTCCGCCGGATCGGCCCCGGCCTGCTGGAGCGGCAGTTCGTCCTGCGGCGCGCCGACATCGCGGGCAGCGGCCTGCCCAAGCGCGACGACTCCAACGAGCGCTTCGAGGCGCGCGTCTGGGAAGAAGTAGCGCGCCGGCCGGCGTTCTCGGTGGCCGACCTCGCGGTCGGCGGCGCCGACGTGATCGCGGTGATGGTGGAGCGCGGCGTGGCGGAGCCCGGTTTCGCCGGCGACGCGCGCGTCGGCGCAGCGCTGCGCTGGCTCTTCGAGCAGGTCACGGATGCGCCGGAACGTAACGAACGAAGCTCGCTTTTGCACCTGCTGGAACGGCATTTCGGGAGTCTTTGACCCTGTCGCGCATCATCGCACTCGTGAACCAAAAAGGCGGCGTCGGCAAGAGCACGACGGCCGTCAATCTCGGCGCGGCGCTGGCCGTGCGCGGGCAGCGCGTGCTGGTGGTCGACTCGGATCCGCAGGGCAACACCACCACCGGTTTCGGCATCGACAAGGGCCGCATCGAGCGCGACGTCTACGACGTGCTGATGCAGCAGGCGACCGTCGCCGAGGTGATCCAGCCGACCGAGATCGAGGGACTGCACGTGGTCCCGGCCACCATCAACCTGGCCGGCGCCGAGATCGAGCTGGTCTCGGGTCTCTCGCGCGAGACGCGGATGCGCTCGGCGCTCGCCCCGATCGCCGACACCTACGACTTCACCCTGATCGATTGCCCGCCGTCGCTCGGGCTGCTGACGATCAACGCCCTGACGGCCGCCCGCGAGATCGTCATCCCGGTCCAGGCGGAGTACTACGCGCTCGAAGGCCTCTCGCAGCTGACCAACGTCGTGCGGCGCGTGCGCGAGGCGCTCAATCCGACGCTCCACGTCAGCGGCGTGCTGGTGACGATGTTCGACGGGCGCACCCGGCTCGCGATGGAAGTGCTCGACGAGCTGGAGCGCTATTTCCCGGAGCAGATGTTCAAGACGCAGATCCCGCGCAACATCCGGCTCTCCGAGGCGCCGTCGTTCGGCAAGCCCGTCATCCTGTTCGACATCAAGAGCCGCGGCGCGCAGGCCTACATCTCGCTGGCCAAAGAGATGCTCGACGCGATGGCCGAGCCCGTCCGGGCCGCGGCTCGATGAGCGCGCCGGCCAAACGCGGGCTCGGGCGCGGGCTCGGCGCCCTGCTCGGCGACGCGCCGGTGCCCACCTCGTCGGCCCGTACCGAGGCGCTGCACGAGATCCCGGTCGCGCAGATCGTTCCGAACAAATACCAACCGCGCAAGACCTTCGAGCCGGACGCGCTGACCGAACTGCAGGCCTCGATCGCCGAATACGGCGTGCTCGTGCCGATCATCGTGCGCCGGCGCGGCGACGGCTACGAACTGGTCGCGGGCGAGCGCCGGTGGCGCGCCTGCGCGGCCTTGCAGCGCACCACCATCCCGGCGATCGTGCGGCAGAGCGACGATCGCGATTCGCTCGAGGTCGCGATCATCGAGAACCTCCAGCGCGAGGACCTCAATCCGATCGAAGAGGCGGCCGGTTTCGCGCAGCTGCTCGAAGCCGCGGATTTCACCCAGGAAGAACTCGCGCAGCGTCTGGGCAAGAGCCGCCCCGCGGTCGCCAACGCCCTGCGGCTGCTAGCGCTCGCCGACGGCATCAAGGCGATGCTGGTGGACGGACGCCTGACCGCCGGGCACGCGCGCGCGTTGCTGGCCGCACCGGTGCAGCAGCGTCAGCAGCTCGCCGAACGCACCGTCAACGAAGGCCTCTCGGTGCGCGCGCTCGAGCGCGCCGCCGGCGCGGTCGAGACGCCCGCCTCGCGCGCCGCGCCGCAGCTCAAGCCGCTCTCGGCCGACGAGCACGCGTTCGAGTCGCGCCTGCGCGAGAAGTTCGGCACGCACGTCGCGCTGCGTCGCAGCGGCAAGGGCGGCCGCATCGAGTTCCGCTTCACCAACGACAAGGATCTGCTGCGGATCTCCGACCTCTTGCTCGACGACGACGCCTAGTGCTCCCGTTCACGCGCATCGTCGCGCTGCCCATCGCGGCGGTCGTCTGTTTCGCGGTGATCGTGCCGCTGGCGCTGCATCGCGGACAGACCGGCCTCGCGATCGGCATCTCGCTCGCCTTCGTCGTCTATCTGATCGCCAACGTCGCGTTGCTGCGCCGTTACCCGAGGCGCTGACGTGCGCGGGATCTACGCCGTCGTCGACGGGGACGGCCGCGATCCGGTCGCCATCGCGCGCGCCGCGCTGCATGCCGGCGTGCGGATCGTGCAGTATCGCGCCAAGGGCGGCATCGTCCCCGAGACGGCCGTCGCGCTGCGGCGCGCGACCCTCGAATGCGGCGCCCTGTGCATCATGAACGACGACGCGGACGCGGCCGCGCGCTACGATTTCGACGGCGTGCACGTCGGGCCCGACGATCGCGGCTTCGCCGATATCGCGGGCCTGCGCGAGGTGCTGGGCGCGCGCCTGATCGGCGTCTCCTGCGGGACCGTGGAAGAGGCGGTCGCGGCCGAGGCCGGCGGCGCGGACTATCTGGGCGTCGGCGCGGTCTATCCGACCGCGACCAAGCCGGACGCGGGCGAACCGATCGGCATCGACGGGCTCGCGCGGGTGGCGGCCGCGACCGCGCTGCCGGTGGCGGCCATCGGCGGCATCGGGCTCGCGCAGGTGGCCGAGATCCGCGCGACCGGCGTGGCGATGGCGGCCGTCGTCTCGGCGATCGCCGGCGCGCGCGATCCGCAGGCGGCGGCAGAGGCCCTGGTCTTCGCGTGGAATGAGGGGACGATATGAGCGAACGCGTCGTCGCCTCGATCGGCACCACCCACCCGTGGAACGTCGCCGGCCTCGGACTGGACCTGCGCGTGGCCGAGACGTTCGGCGTTCGCGACGTGACCGTCGTCACCGGCGTGACCGCGCAGGATGCCGACGGCCTGCACGCGGCCCTCGCGCTGCCCGAGGCGATCGTGCGCGCGCAGTTCGACGCGCTGCCCATGGACGAGGTCGACGTGCTCCGGGTCGGCGCGCTGATCGGCGCGGCCAACGTCGGACTGGTCGCCGCATTCCTGGGCGACTATCCGAAGAAGCCCGCGGTCGTCGATCCGGTCTTCGGCGCCACGCTGGGCGGCGCGTTTCTCGACGACGCCGCGTTCGCGACCTTCCGCGACGGACTCGCGCGTCTGCCGTCGGTGGTGCTCACGCCCAACGTCGAAGAGGCGGCCCGGCTGCTCGGACGCGCGTCGCTCGCGGCCGGCGACCTGGCCGATGCCGCCGCAGAACTGCAGGCGCGCGGCGCGCGGGCGGTGCTGATCAAGGGCGGCCACCTCGACGGCGATCCGGTCGACGCATTCGCGACCGGGCGCGGCGTGCAGCTGTTCCGCGACGAGCGGATGCCCGGCGCGATGCGCGGGGGCGGCTGCGTGCTCGCGATGACGCTCGCCTGCGAACTCGCGCGCGGTCTCTCGCTGGCCGACGCCGTGCAATCGGCCCGCACCTACGTGCGCACGCGCATCGCTTCCCGCCAACGTTTCGGAGGACTCCAGGTTGCCTACTAAGCCGCGCGTCATGTCGGGCATGCGGGTGAGCGGCGGCGGCCGTCTGCACCTCGGCCATTACTTCGGCGTGCTCAAGCAGTGGCAGGTCTACGCGGAGACGGCCGAGGCGTTCTTCGAGGTCGCCGATCTGCACGGCTACACCACCGAGTTCGCCGATCCCAGCGACATCCGCAGCGGGCGCGACGAGATGGTGATCGATTGGCTGGCGGCCGGCATCGATCCGGACAAGGCGACGTTCTTCCTGCAATCGGCCGTGCCCGAGATCGCCGAGCTGCAGCTGCTGCTCTCGATGATCGTGCCGGTCTCGTGGCTCGAACGCGTGCCGACGTACAAGGGCCAGATCGAGGCGCTCGGGGCCGAGATCGCGACCTATGGTTTCCTCGGCTATCCGCTGATGCAGCTCTGCGATATCGCGATCGTCAAAGGCGCGTTCGTGCCGGTCGGGCGCGATCAGGCCGCGCACCTGGAGTTCGCGCGCGAGGTCGTGCGCCGCTTCAACCATCTCTACGGCAAGGGCACGCCGATCCTGGTCGAGCCGAAGCCGACCTTCGCAGAGGTGCCGGAAGTACCGGGCACCGACGGCCGCAAGATGTCGAAGTCGTACGACAACGCGATCTATCTGGCCGACGACGAAGCGACCACCGCGGCCAAGGTGAAGAAGATGATCACCGATCCGCTCAAGGTGCGGCGCAACGATCCGGGCCGGCCCGAGGTCTGTCCGGTCTTCACGCTCTGGAAGCTGATCGCGGATGCGGACCGCACCGGCGCGGTCGCGGCCGGCTGCCGCTCGGGCGAACTCGGCTGCGTGGCCGACAAGGCCGACTTCGCGGAGGCGCTCAACGCGTATCTGCGGCCGGTCCGCGAACGTCGCGCGCTGTACGCCGCCGACCGGGGTGCGGTCGACGCGATCCTGGCAGAAGGCACCGCGCGCACGCGCGAGATCGCCGCGAAGACGATGCACGACGTCAAACGGGCGATGAAGCTGCTCTGATGCGCGACCGCCTCAAGCTCGCGCTCCGGTTCGACGCCGAGGCGCTGGCCGCCGACGCGGCCGCGCTCGAAGCGTGGGAAGCGCACTTCAACACCGGCACCTACGCCGGCGACTGGAGCGGCGTCGCATTGCGTTCGGCCGGCGGGCGCGTCTCGATCGCCCCCGATCTTCACTCGCAGCAGGGCTTTGCCGATACCGAGATGTTGGATCGCTGCCCGAACGTGCGCGCGGCGATGGCGCGCTTCGCGTGCGATCTCAACGGCGTGCGCTTCCTGCGGCTCGGGCCGGGTGCGGAGATCCGGGAGCATCGCGATTACGGTCTCGGACTCGACGACTCCGGCGAGGCGCGCATCCACATCCCGGTCGTCACGGATCCGGCGGTCGAGTTCCTGTTGGCCGACCGGCCGGTCGAGATGCGGCCCGGCGAATGCTGGTATCTCGACGTGAACAAGCATCACGCCGTCTACAACCGGAGCGCGCGTCCGCGCATCCATCTGGTGCTCGACGCCGTCGCGAACGACTGGCTGTACGGCCTGCTGCACGAAGCGGAGGCCGCGGTTGCCGCGAGCTGAGATCGATCGCCTGCGCGAGATCATCCTGTCCGACGACGCGTTGCTGGCAGAGCTGTTCGCCGAACGCAATCAGCCGGCGTTCGTGGCGAGCGTGATCGCGCTCGCGCGCGAGCACGACATCGCGATCACCGAGATGGACCTCTGGGACGCGCTCTCGAAGGGTCGCGCCAACTGGCTGCAGACGTGGGCCCCATGAGCGCGGCGTCGTTCGACGGCTGGATCCCGGCGATCGTCCGCGTCGGCGAGGACGGCATACCCGTCGCCGATTGGTACTGGCGCGGGCGCGCGCGCTTCGACGGCACGGCGTTCGCCGACATGGTCCAGCAGTCGATGGCGCGGCCGTTCAATCAACTGTTCGCCCGCACCACGACACTCGACGAGCTCGAGGCGATCGCCGATGCCGCAGACGTGCTGCCGGTCGCGGGGTTCGTCGCCCACGAATCGCGTTGCGGTTCCACCCTGATCGGTCGCATGCTGGCCGCCACGGGACGCGTCCGGGTCGTCAACGAGGCCGGCCCGGTCGATGCGCTCTTACGCTCGCCCGTACGGGATGGCGTCGACGACCAGACGACCTCGCGGCGACTGCAGGCGATGCTGCGGATCCTCGCACGCCGAACCGATGCCCGCGAAACGGCGTGCGTCTTCAAGTTCGACGCGTGGCAGACCGCGTCGCTCGATCTCTTCGAGCGCGCCATGCCGGGCACGCCCTGGATCTTCGTCTATCGGGACCCGGTCGAGGTCATGGTCTCACACGCCCGCCTACCCAGCTACCTGATGGCGATCGCGAATTCGCGCGCGACGCTCGGCATCGACATCACCGAAGCGTATCGCATCCCGCCGGCCGAATACGCGGCGCGGGTGCTGGCGTCGTTCTGCGAGGCTGCGATCGCGCGCGGCGCCGACGCGTCGCGGCTGGTCGAATATCCGGAGCTTCCCGAAGCGGTCGAGAAGCGGATCGCGCCGGCGTTCGGGCTGACGCTGGACGAGGCCGACCGGATCGCCATGCGCGGTGCGGCCGAGATGCACGCGAAGCGCCCGGGTGAGCGCTACGCGACGGATAGCGAGGGGAAGCGGGCGGAAGCGACGCCCGAGATCCGGGATGCGGCGGCGCGCTTTTTGGCGCCGGTCTACGAGCGGTTATGCGCTCTTCGTCGCGGGTAGTATGGGCGCGCCGCGCTTCTCGAAGATGGACTTCAGCTCGGCCGGGCTCCGCGGCACGGCGCCCGAGACGGCGATGACCATCCGGAACTTCCGGGCCTTCGGCAGATTGAACGTCGTAACGCCGTCCCCGCCGGTGCTGCGGCCGATGATCTGGGCGAGCGCCGGGTTATCGTGGACCTGAAGGGTGCTCCCGTCGCAGATCACCCAATTCGCCGGTGCCGTGTCGCCGTCGAAGCGGCGGACCTCACCGACGATCGGTTGAGCAGGTAGCGGCCCCGCCGGGAAGGCGGCAGCCAGCGCGTCGCCGCTCGGCATCGAGAGGCCGGGCGTTTTGGGCAGAAGGCCTGAGCCACCGTGGTGGCTGCAGCCCGCCGCGACGAGCGCTCCGGCGCCAATGAGGAAAAGCCCACGCTTCATGTCGTTATACGACTCCATGGCGAAGAAGAATTGACCCGTACCGAGAGGCTTCGCCTCCGGCGAGGGCAAACCCCACTTCACGTTACGGGTACGCGTCTTTTAAGGAGCAGCGATGGATAGCCCATTTCTCGGCATGATCGCCTGGTTCGGTTTCAACTTCGCACCGAACGGCTGGTTCCAGTGCAATGGGCAACTGTTGCCGATCAGCCAATACACCGCCCTCTTCTCGCTGCTCGGCACGACCTATGGCGGCAACGGCAGCTCGACGTTTCAGCTGCCGGATCTGCGCGGCCGTCTGCCGCTGCATCAGGGCCAGGGGCCGGGACTTTCGTACTATACCATCGGCGAGGTCCTCGGCACCGAGAACACCACGCTCTTGACCGCCAACATGCCCGCGCACAATCATCAGGTCCAGAGCAATACGACGGGCGGAGGTAAGGTGTATCCGGGTCCGACCCACTTCTTCGGCCCGTCGCCCACCGACAAGCTCTACGCCAATACCGCCGACACGACCATGGCGCCGACGACCATCACGACGACCGGCGGCAGCCAGCCGTTCTCGCTCCTCAATCCGTCGCTCACCCTCAACGCCTGCATCGCTTGGTCGGGCATCTACCCGTCGCGCAACTAGTCATCCATCCGCGATAGGAAGGATCTCTCGTCATGGATTCCCCGTTCCTCGGTATGATCGCTTGGTTCGGCTTCAACTTCGCGCCGAGAGGCTGGGCACAGTGTAACGGCCAGTTGATGTCGATCAATCAGAACCAGGCGCTCTTCTCGCTGCTGGGCACGTATTACGGCGGTAACGGCGTCAGCACGTTCGCGTTGCCGGATCTGCGCGGCCGCCTCCCGCTGCATCAGGGCCAGGGACCCGGCCTCTCCAACTACTTCATCGGCCAGTCGACCGGCACCGAGAACACCACGCTGCTGATCGCGAACATGCCCGCGCATAACCACCAGGTGCAGAGCAACACCACCGGCGGCGGCAAGGTCTATCCGGGCCCGACCCACTTCTTCGGCCCGTCGCCGACCGACAAGCTCTACGCCAACACGGCCGACACGACCATGGCGCCGACGACGATCACCGCGACGGGCGGCAGCCAGGCGTTCTCGATCCTCAATCCGTCGCTGACGCTCAACGCCTGCATCGCGCTCCAGGGCCTCTTCCCCTCGCGCAACTAACGCCGGCGGTAGTCCAGCGAGAAGATCGGCTTGGCCGGATCGCGCGTCAGGTCGTACAGCGACCAGGTGAAGAGATCGGGACGCTTGCGCGTCATCACGACGCGCATCTGTCCCGGCTTCCCGTCGCGTGGATCGCCTGCTTCGAAGAGCAGACTGGTGATGGCGCCGTCGACCGCGACCGGCCCTTGCACGATCCGTCCTTCGGCGTCCGCATACCACATCGCGAACTGCGACGTGCCCGAATCGTAGTAGAAGTTCCCGTCGTACGTCGGCGCGGAGCCCTTGGTGCTCACGAACGCGGTCGTGAAGCGTACGAACGATCCGTTCGACGAGAGCCGGTACGCCGTCTCGATGCGCAGCATCCCGGGCCCCAGACCCGATGCGTCGGCCGTCCAGGTCCCGCCGACCAGCCAGAGCATCGGGGCGATCGGCTTGGCCGGCGCCGCTCCGAGCAGCGAGAACGACAAGAGGACGGCGAGTGCGAGCGAGGCGCGTTTCATAGCGCGATACTAGAGCAGCCGCGTCCGGAGCGTCAAGGAACGAGAGTTGCAGAAGGCGTTTGGATGACGACTACTTCCTCTTCACGGTGACGTTGCGCCCGACGTTGGCGCGGCGTTCGAAGCCGTGCAGATGCATCGTGTCGGCCGCGCGCCAATCGTGGATCATGCGCGCGTGGATAAGGCTGGCGACGGCGACGCTCGCAGCCGACCACAGGAGCAGGCCGATCCACGGCGGCATCGCGCTTCGCCCGAAGATCGTCCACAAGACGAAGCCCACCGGAATGGCAGCGAAGACCAGCGCCTTCCAAAAGCGCGGCTGGGGAGCGGGCGGCAAGACCATGGGAGGCGATTCGCCGCGGTACGAAAACCATGCCTCTCATGAACGTGTACGCGCGCGCGATCGCCCTGGTCTGGGCGGTCGGACTGGTCCTCAACGGCGTTCCCGCGGCGGCCGCACCGGCCACGCTCGGCAAGGCGATCGAGCAGATCCTGGCCGCCCCCCAGCTCGCGCATACCTCGTTCGGGATCGCGGTCTACGACCTCGACGCCAAGCGGACCATCTACGCGATGAACGCCAGCAAGTTCTTCAAGCCCGCTTCGACCACCAAGACGTTGACCGAAGGCACGACGCTCGCCTTGCTGGGGGGCGACTTCCGCTTCACCACGCCGGTCTACCGGACCGGCGCGATCGGCGCCGACGGCACGCTCGACGGCGACCTGGTGCTGGTCGCGAGCGGCGACCCGAACCTCTCGCAGCGGATCCGGCCCGACGGCACGCTCGCCTTCGAGAACGAAGACCATTCCTACGACGCCTCCAAGGACACGAAGGCGGTCCCGGGCGATCCGCTCGCGGTGCTGCGCGACCTCGCCAAGCAGATCGCGGCCGCCGGCATCAAGCGCGTCACCGGACGCGTGGTCGTCGACGCGTCGCTCTTCCCCGAGTCCGGCCCCGAGGACGGCACCGGCGCGTTCGTCTCGCCGATCGTGGTGAACGACAACCTGATCGACATCGTGGTGACGCCCGGCGCGCGCGCCGGCGATCCGCCGGCGATCGCATCTTCGCCGCAGACGCCGTACGCGGCGTTCGTCAGCAAGGCGACGACCGGGGCGGCCAAGAGCGACAACACGCTCGATTTCACCGACGTCACCGACGATGCCGGGAACCATCGCGTCACCATCGTCGGCTCGGTGCCGCTCGGCGATCCGCCGACCCTCTACGCCTATCGCGTTCCGACGCCGGCGCGCTTCGCCGAGGTCGGCTTGACGCTAGCGCTGCAGCAGGCGGGCGTGCAGATCGCGGACGCGCCGCGCGACGCCACCTTCGATCGCAGCGCCTTCGCGGCCGCCTATCTGCCGGCCAACCGGGTCGCGGAGCACGTCTCGCCCCCGCTGCGCGAAGATGTGAAAGTCACGCTCAAGGTGAGCGACAACCTGCACGCGGCCATGATGCCGTATCTGTGGGGCGTCCTGGTCGCGCACGCCAAGCCGCGCGCCGCGCTGCAAGCCGGCTTCGATCGCGAGCGCGCGTTCCTCGCGGCCGCCGGCCTCGACCTCGGCCAAGCCTCGCAGACCGACGGTTTGGGCGGCGGCGACGCGTACTTCACGCCCGACTTCATGGTGCACTATCTGGCGTGGGCGCAGACGCAGAAGTGGTATCCCGACTTCTACCGCGGTCTGCCGGTGCTCGGCGTCGACGGCACGCTGTTCAACATCCAGGTCGACGCGCCGGCCAAGGGCCGCGTCCACGCGAAGACCGGCACGTGGGGCGGCGGCAACAGCTTGAGCCGCGGCGGCATCATCACCGCCAAAGGTTTGGTCGGCTACACGACCACGCGCTCGGGACGCCGCGTCGCGTTCGCGCTCTATCTCAATAACATGCTCGCCGGCCGCAACCAAGACGGCGGCCACATCGCCGGTCAGGTCCTCGGCGAGATCGCCAACGCGATCTACCTCTACGCGAAGTAGTCTCTCGGTCACGGCGGCGTAGACAAACGCGTGGAACGAGCATGATGAAATCGGCGCTCGCCCTAGCCGCCCTTGTCGGACTGGTCGCCGCCCTCACCGCCGGCGCCCGTGCCGATTGCTACGAGGGCGGAACGCCATCCTACGACGACGTGCAGGCCGTCGAGATCGGCGACTGCTGGCCGACGGGGCGTGAGAAACCGTGCTTCTACGCGAGCGTGGAACAGAACGGACCATCGTTTCTCGGCACGTATGTCGGGGCGTATAGTGCACCACGACTCGGCGTCTACGCTCTCGTTCCAAGGCCTGGCGACCGGGCCCGATTCGCGGCTCTCGTAGCGCTCCTAAGGACCGCCAGGGTCTACGAGCGCGACCCGGTCGTGGCTCGCCCAAAAGGCGATACGATAACGATGCTCGTCGACGGGCACCATTTCGAGCTCACGCTCTATCGATGTCATACCTGGCTGACGATCGAAGTCCCGAACTCCGAGTTCAGCGCCGCAATGCTGATCGAACCGCGGTGGAAGACGTTGCAGCCGGCTCTGGCAAGGATCGTCGATTCGTTCGCGTGGCATCAGCGGCTTGCGGCCGATGAGCGACGCGATATGCGAGCGGTCTTTTCGATGGGGCGTACGCTGGAGGGACCCTAGCGGCGGCAATGCCGGGTGGCGGTCCCTCGACTTCGCTTCGCTACGCTCGGGATGACAAGGGGGACCGCTACGACAGCGCGGCGATGTGCCGATCGGCTTCGATGACGCCCGGGTTTCCGGGGAGGCCGCGGAGCAAGGCGAAGCGTTCGTCGAGCTGCTGGTAGTAACTGCGGGCTTCGACCCAGAGCTTGCGGGCTTCGGCGGCGTCGCCGCGGCGTTCGGCGTACAGAGCGGCGCTGCGCAAGGCGTTGGCCATCTCGAGCGGCGGCGTGGTCTCGCTCGAGCGGTAGAGGTCGAGCATCTCCGCGTAGAGCGGGGCGGCCGCGCCGGCGTCGCCGGCGGCGACGAGGCCCTCCGCTTTCTTGCGGAGGGCCAGTGCGCGCCGGTCCTTGTCGCCGTCTAACCCTTGAATTTCGGCAAGAACTCGGCGAGGCGTTCGAGGGCGAGGTCGATGTCCTCGAAGCTCGCGGCGTAGCTGAAGCGCAGGTAGCCTTTGCCGGCCGCGCCGAACGCGCTGCCGCCCAAGCACGCGATGCCGGCTTCGCTCAGCAGGAACGACGCCAGCGCCTTGTCGTCGCTCGTGACCTTGGTGATGTTGGGGAACGCGTAGAACGCGCCTTCGGGCGAGGTGCACGAGATGTTCGGGATCTTGTTGATGCCGTCGATCAGCCGATCGCGCCGCTGGCGGAAGATCTCGTTCATGCGCTTCACGTCGTCGTCCGGGCCGGTCAGCGCGGCGATGCCGGCGTCCTGCACGAAGGTGGCCACGCAGCTGAACGTGTTGTTGTTGAAGAGCGTCACGATCTTGGCCAGCTCCGGCGGCATGATCGCGTAGCCCAGGCGCCAGCCCGTCATCGCGTAGGCCTTCGAGAAGCCGTCGACGATGATGGTGCGCTCCTGCATGCCCGGCAGCGAGGCGATCGAGTCGAACTCGCGGTCGAAGTAGAAGTTGCGGCTGTAGATCTCGTCGGCGATCACGATGAAGTCGTGCTTGATCGCGAGCGCCGCGATCCGTTCGAGATCGGCCCGCAGCAGCACGCCCCCGGTCGGGTTGTGCGGCGAGTTGATCACCAGCACTTTGGTCCGCTCGCCGACGCGGCTCTCCAGCTCGTCGAGGTCCATGCGCCAGTCGCGCTGTTCGAGCAGCGGGATGGCGGTGACGTCGGCCTGCAGGTACGAGGCGGCCGAGGCGTACGCCGGATAGGCCGGATCGAAGTAGACGAAGTGGTCGCCCGGATTGAGGATCGCGGAGAGGGTGTTCCAGATGATCGGCTTGGCGCCCGGCGCCACCACCACGTTCTCGGCGGTGTACGCGGTCGGCATCTTGCGGAACCGGCTCGCGTACTCGGCGACGACCGAACGCAGCTCGGGGATGCCGGCCGAACCGGTGTAGTGGGTGTGGTTGTCGCGCAGGCTCTTGAAGCACGCCTCTTTGATGTGCTCGGGCGTGTCGAAGTCGGGCTCGCCGATCTCCATGTGCACGACGCGCCGACCCTGCGCTTCGAGCGCGCGGGCGCGTGCGAGGACTTCGAAAGCGCTTTCGCTTCCGAGGCGGGAGACCGCACCTGCGATCCGATCGTCGTTGACTGCGAGCATGCGAGCCCTTTCCCGAGCTGAAATATCGAGCGAAGAATGCGTCAAGGGGGCCCTCGCCCTGCGGCGAACGAGCGCGGCATGCGCTCGTTGACCGAAGTGTTCGCGCCGGGTACGCCGACGCTGCCGGAGGGACTCCGAACCCTCGCGGTTTCGCCCGACCGCGAGTTGGAACCTGGGATGACGG
>Ga0207667_10001420_pt1 | contig 29988 bp, 26 predicted proteins | sample KBSCornC52_FD_184301 | JGI IMG/M metagenome (GOLD analysis project Ga0207667, IMG submission 184301) | Corn rhizosphere microbial communities from Kellogg Biological Station, Michigan, USA - KBS Corn C5-2 (SPAdes) (version 2) | ecosystem: Host-associated > Plants > Roots > Rhizosphere > Soil ...
GCCGAGAAGGCGGCCCTCCTGCATCACAATCACGCATGATGTTTGATTCGACTGCATATCCGCGGCGAGCTCCTGAAGGTCGTCATCCGGCGATGCGGTCGGGAAGTCGCGCTCCATCGCCCCCGCAACGTATTCGTCGGCGCCCTTGTCCCGCAGATTCTGGAAGAGCGAAATCCGTGATAGCAGGCCCACGACCTCCTCGCCATGGAGGACGGGGAAGTCAGTCTGCGAAGTATGCAGGAGCAGCTCCTGCGCGTCTCCCAGGGTCTCGCCGACGGTGAGCGTCTTCAGCTCCGTGATCATGCCGTCCCGCGCCAGCAGCCCCTCCAGGAACGCCTTCCCCCGATACATCGCCGCCTCCTGCCCAGCCGCCATGAAGATGAAGATGGCGATCAGAACCAGCACGATGTTGAAGCCGCTCCAGATGCCGACCAGCCCCATGACGAGCGCCAGGACCTGCCCGATGTAAGCGGCGATCTCGGTGGCGCGCGTCTCGCCCAGGCCGAGCGCGAGCAGCGCGCGGAGGACCCGGCCGCCGTCCATCGGGAAGGCCGGAATCATGTTGAATCCAATCAGGAGGGCGTTCGAGTAGAGGATCTTCTGCCAGAAATGACCCGGAGTCAGCCAGACCTGGTCCCACGGCGCGAGCCCGCCCGAGAAGTGCAACGCTGCGTAGAGGATGGACGCGATAACGACATTTACAGCTGGACCCGCAAGCGCGATCCAGAGCTCGGCATGTGGCGCGGGGAGCTTCTGCATGCGCGCGACGCCGCCGATGGGGTAGAGCACGATCTCGCTCACCTCGATGCCGTAGCGCTGGGCGACCAGGCTGTGGCCCAGCTCGTGCAGGACGATGCAGGTGAAGATGCCGATGACCGTCAGGACGCCCATGAGCCGGTCGGGACCGGAGCTGACGAACGCGATCCAGGCGAGTACCAGCAGGAACGAGTAGTGGAGGCGAATCGGGATTCCGGCGACCACTCCCATGCTGAGCGTATAGGGTGTCTCCACCGCGCTGCGACGAGTGCGTCTCGACGGTGTGTTTTCGGCTTCGGTCATGTGATCCTGGTCAATCCGGCGGGCGAGCAGGCGGCCCATGCGTTAATCGATTATGACACATGGTACCGTACGCACGGGACGGGTGGGCTGGTTTCCACCAGCCGCGGGCCGGCTGCACCCAGCAGAGACGATCTTACGGCGCGCAATGTTCGCGCGCCGCGCGTCAGTGCCGGAACAGGTTTCCGGACTGGAGCGCCCGCCGCCTTTCGATCTGGGTTCGGGCGTCCTGCAGCATGGTCTGTGCTTCGGAGTTGTCCGGCGCTGCCTTGAGCCATGCAGCGAGCTCCTTCTCCGCCTGGTCCCAGTCGCCGGTTCGCGTGTAGTAGCGGCCGAGCCACTCGTGGGAATAAGCGTGGTCGGGGTTGATGGCGAGCGCCTTCCGCATGAGGGCTACTGCCTCCGAGTCGTGCCCGAACTGCGCCTGGCAGTAGCCGATGCCCGAGATGATGTCCGGGTTCTTCGGATCGATGGCCTCCCCAATCTGGTAGGTGAGTAGCGCGGCGCCGTTCTGCCCCAGGTGGACATAGAGCCGGCCCAGGTCATTGTAGATCGATGCGAGCCAGAGATGCGGGTCGGAGGTCATCCCCTGGTTCTGGCGGGCCCGTTGCAGCACCTTCGGGTCTTCGCGGAGCGCCTTCATGGCCGAATCCCGATCCTTCCAGGCATCCGATCGGAATATATTCTGGAGGGTCGCCTCCACCATTCGGGCGGCATCGAGCGTGTCGGACCGGCCGTTGTACATATACGCGATCACGTAGGGCGGAACGACCGCTTCCGGGTCGCTCCGTATGATTCGCTGGAACAGGTTCACCTCGTCGCGCCACTGCATGGCGCCCCAGATTGTCAGCGCGGCATACGCTGTGATGAGTGTCCCTCCCGCCCACGCCCAGCCAGTCCGCGCGGCGGAGGGCTTGCGTTCCCTCGTGGTGAGTCGCGCGAGTGCGCTTCCCAGCAGCGCCGCAACGCCTATACTGGCGATTGCGGCACGATAGGGTGCGACGAGGAGGAACGGAAGCGGAAGGAACCCGCTCACCGGCAGGAGCGATAGGAGCGTGAGAGCGAGAAACCATGCGGATGGGCGGTCTCGTTGCCACAGGCGGACCAGCAGCGCGACCGCACCCGCGAGGGCCGCATACCCGAACAGGACGGAGAGGGCGCCGGCGCGCTCGAACGGCCCCAGGCTCAGCAGGTGCATCAGGGTCGGAGTGGGGGTGAGGAGCACGAGGGCGTAGTAGCCGAGTATCCGGCCGGCCTGCGCAAGCTGCTCCATCGCCGTGCCCACCAGGGACTGCGGCCGCGGCATGCCCAGATACCATCCCAGCACGAGGAAGAGCAAGGTCATCAGGGCGAACGGGACGGTCAGCACCCACTCCGACCGCCGAGTGTTCTCGCCGTCGCTCGGCTTCCAGCAGTGGAAAGCGAGCGGCACGAGCGGGAGGAGCGCGAGCGACTGCTCCTTGGTGAAGAGCGCCAGGAGATACCAGATGACCGCCCAGGCGAGCATCGGGCCGCGCCTTGAAACGGATTGGGCCGAGATTACCAGGCAGCGCGCGAAGAGGAGCAGCCACAGCTCGCAGAGCGTGTCTGTTCGACCGCCGATCCACGCGACTGCTCCGACCTGAACGGGGTGCACGGCGAATATGACGGCGCCGAACAGTGCTGCGCGACGGCTCCCGAATGAGTCGCGAAGCAGTCCAATCATCAACCCCGTGGTGGCGGCATGGAGCGCGGTGCTGACGAGCCGGTAACCCAATGCGTTGTCGTGCCAGAGGCGACGCTCGAAGAAGAAGTCAATGGAGACGAGCGGGCGGAAATAGTGGCTCAGAAACGGGACGGTGATGCAGTTCCAGAGCGACTTGCCGCCGCCGATGGCGCTGCCATCCACGAGGTAGTGGTCGTCCCAGACCAGTCCGCCAGTCCATGATCCCGCGTAAACCACGACAGAGACGAGCATCGCAAGGAGGCAGAGCCAGCGCCATCGAGCGGGATCGTTATGGTGCGTGGTAGTCGAATTGATGGTGTTGGCCATGTTGTCTGTAAAGGCAGTCTTGCGCCGCGCCCGACCTAAATTGATGCCGCGGGCAATAGAATCCTCCAAACGCCGTCGATCCATGTTGACAGCATAACGTAACTCTGCTACAGTCGTATGTGACAGTTGGAGTGTCGATATGGAGGTGTGTTATGGCGGAGAGAATCCTGGCGGTAGACGACGAGCCCCACATTCTGCGACTCATCCAGATCAATCTGGAGCGCGCGGGTTACACGGTCGAGCTGGCGAAGGATGGAAGGGAAGCGCTGCAGAAGATCGCGGATGCGCCGCCCGACCTTGTCGTGCTCGACGTGATGATGCCGTATCTGGATGGCTTCGAGGTGCTCCGCACGCTGAAGCGGGACCCCGCGACGCGCGACCTGCCCGTGATAATGCTCACCGCGAAGGCGTCCGACGCGGACGTGATGGCCGGCTGGATGGACGGGGTCCACTGCTATCTCACCAAGCCGTTCAACCCGCCGGAGCTGTTGAACTTCGTGCGGCGGATACTGCGCGGCGAGCAGGAGGAGACCGGCGAGAGGAGGATACGGATTTAGTGGCGCGTGGTAGAAACGAATCGAATCGCGAGACCGGCTGGTCGATTCGCGAGCTTGCGGAGCTTGCGTCCACGACTCCACGGACCATCCGGTATTACCTGCTGGAGGGGTTGCTTCCTGCGCCGGGAATGCGCGGCCGCTACGCCGCCTACTCCCCGGACCATCTGAACCGTCTCCGCCTGATTCAGCGGTTGAAGGATGCGTTTCTGCCTCTCGCCGCGATTCGTGCCCATCTGGAACGCCTCACCCCGGAGCAGATCGGCCTACTGGCGGCGGGTAATGTCCATCTCCTGCCCGACGACGCCGATGACGCGGCGAGGTATCTCGCCAGATTGCTGGAGGTCCGCGAGCCTGTTTCCAACGCGACTGAGCGGCGGCCGAAGAAGGCGCTCTGGATCGGCCGGAAGGAACCGCCGGTGGAAGCGGCCGGCCCGGACCGGCTGGAAGCTGACGTCTGGCGGCGTTACACCTTGAGAGAGGGCATCGAGCTACACATCCGAGAGGGTAACGCGATTACAGAGCTGAATGAGGAGAAGATAGAGGAGATAAGACGGATCCTGCGTGGGTGAGGACCGCTTTGTTCAGAGGCCGGGCCTAACATCTGTAAAGCAGTCGGCCTCTACCCTTGTTCCTGTCCCGCGCCAACAGCGGCCACCAGCGAATCGACGATTCCGGGAATCGTGAATTCGTCTGAGACGATGGTCGGCTCGATGCCGAGATTCCGGGCCGTCTCCGCGGTGATTGGTCCAATACAGGCGACAACGACGTTCCGCAGCGCGTCCGCCAGCGATTCGCGCCCGATGGCCTCGACGAAGTTGGTGACCGTGGAGGAGCTGGTGAACGTGACCGCGTGGATCGCGCCCTCCAGGAGCTGCCCGCGCACTTCGTCCGCCGCGCTCGCGTCGCGGACGGTCTCATATGCCGTCACGACGTCTACCGCGGCGCCCATCTCGCGGAGCCGGTCCGGGAGGAGCTCGCGGGCCTCTTTGGCGCGCGGCAGCAGGACGCGCTTCCCGGCCATGTCGCGTTCGGGCCACTCCGCCGCGACGGATTCGGCGACGAACTGAGAAGGAACGAAATCGGCGCGAATGCCGAGGTCGCGCAGCGCCGCCGCGGTTGCGGGTCCGATGGCGGCCACTTTGGCGCCGGCGAATGCGCGCGCATCGAGGCCGCGCTCTTCCAGGCGGGTGCGCACCGAAGCCACTCCATTGGCGCTCGTGAATACGACCCAAGCGTATGCCAACCGCGCAAGCGAATCGAGCGCCGAATCGAGCTCGGCGTGGTCGGTCATGGGCGCGATGCGGATCACGGGGAACTCGACGGGCTCCGCGCCGAGCTCTCGCAGCCGATCCGACAGCGCGCTCGCCTGCTCACGGGCCCTCGTGACCAGTACCCGTTTGCCGAAGAGGGGGCGCTTGTCGAACCAGCGGAGCGTCTCCCGCATCCGCACGACCTCGCCCACGACCGTTACCGCGGGCGCTTTGAATCCGCGGCTGCGAACATCCTCGACCACGTTCGCCAAGGTGCTGACCAGCGTCTCCTGGGCGGGCCAGGTGCCCCACCGCACAAGCGCGACCGGCGTGTCGGGAGAGCGCCCGTTCTCCATCAGCCGCGACGCGATCTCTCCGATGTTCTCAACGCCCATCAGGAAGACGAGCGTGTCGGCGGCATGCGCGATGTGCGCCCAGTTCCGCCGCTGCTCCGCCTGCCCGGCCGGCCGACTGCCCGCTTCTCCGGAATCGTCGCGCTCGTGGCCGGTGATTACCGCGAAGGAGGAGGCCGCGTCGCGATGCGTCACCGGGATTCCCGCGTACGCGGGCGCAGCGATCGCGGATGTCACGCCGGGAACCACCTCAAACGGCACGCCGGCCGCAACGCATGCCTCGGCCTCCTCGCCGCCGCGCCCAAAGATGTAGGGGTCGCCGCCCTTCAGCCGGCAGACCGTCTTGCCCTCGAGGGCCAGCTGGACGATGAGGTCATTGATCTCCTCCTGCCGGAGCGTGTGCTGCGCGGATTTCTTGCCCACGTAGATGCGCTCGGCGTCCGGGCGCGCGTGCCGGAGGTGATCGGGATGGGCGAGGCGATCGTAGACTACGGCGTCCGCGCGGCGGATGCACTCGGCGCCGCGGAGCGTCAGCAGTCCCGGATCGCCGGGTCCGGCGCCCACGAGATAGACAGTTCCTGTTGCCATGGTTACCGGGTTATTGCGGCCGTTCCTGGGCGCCCGCGGCGCGACGCACGGTGTCGTGCCGCTCCGATTCGCTCGGATTCGGGTAATCGGTGGTGAAGTGGAGGCCGCGGCTCTCTTTGCGTCGCAGCGCGCTCTCGATGATGAGCGTTGCAGCCTGGCCGACATTTACGGCTTCGCAGAGGTCGGGAGTGGCGCGGCTCGCCAGGCTGATGTCCGCCAGCTCGGACGCCGTCACGCCAACCGATTCACGCGCTGTCTCGAGGCCGGTCGTGCTGCGGACAATCCCGACGAGGTCGTTCATCGTATCTTTCAGACGCGTGACGAGCTCGGCTGTGCGGGCTGGCTCAGGCAGCGGCCCTCCATGCGAGGAGCGTGGCTTGACGTTCCCTGTAGGCGTGTCTGCCACCTCCGTGGCGCGGAGGGCCGCCCTGTGCCCAAAGACCATCGCTTCCAGCAGCGAGTTGGAGGCGAGCCGATTCGCGCCGTGAACGCCCGTGCAGGCAACCTCGCCGGCGGCGAACAGGCCGTCCACGGAGGTGCGCCCGTCCAGATCCGTCAGGATTCCGCCGCACTGGTAGTGCGCCGCCGGGACCACGGGAATCGGCTGGCGCGTGATGTCAATACCCAACTCAAGGCATCGCTCGTAGATGGTGGGGAATCGCTTTCGCGTGTGGGCTGCGTCGAGGTGCGTGACGTCGACGAACACGCAGGGCTCGCCGCGCCTGAGCCGCTCCGCGTGAATCGCGCGCGCAACGATATCGCGCGGCGCGAGGGCTCCCATCGGATGATAGTTCTCCATGAAGGTGTCGCCGTTTGCTGTGCGAAGGATTCCGCCGTCGCCCCGCACGGCCTCGGAGATGAGGAACGACTGGCCCTCCGGGTGGTAGAGCGAGGTCGGGTGGAACTGGATGAACTCCATGTTGGCGATATCGGCGCCGGCCCGCCACGCCATGGCAACGCCGTCCGCGGTCGCGATAGCCGGATTGGTCGTGTGCTTGTAGACCTGGCCGCAGCCGCCCGTCGCCAGCAGCACCGCGCGTGCCCGAAAGAGGTGGGTCTCACCCGTCGCGGGGTCCAGCGCATACGCGCCCGCGCAACGGCCCGACTCGTCGAGCGCCAGATCGAGCACGAAGTAGTGCTCCAGAATCGTAAGTTGCGGAAGGTCCCGGACGGCGGCGAGCAGCGTCCGCTCACACTCCCATCCGGTCCGGTCGGCGGAGTGTACGATACGGTTCCGCGAGTGTCCGCCTTCGCGTCCGAGGGCGAGAACAGTATGCCCATCCGGTCCGATTGACATCGAGAAGTCCGCGCCGAGTTCGATCAGCTCGCGAATGCGTTCCGGGCCTTCCGTGACCAGCGTCTCGACCGCGTCGGGATGGCAGAGCCCGGCGCCGGCGACCAGCGTATCTTCCGCGTGGAGGCGGACGCTGTCTTCGTCCGACATCGCGCCCGCGATCCCGCCCTGCGCATAGTTGCTGTTCGATTCGGCGCGGTTCTTCTTGGTGAGGATGAGGGTCCGGCCCTGCCTGGCGACGAGGCGGCCATAGGTCAGGCCGGCGATCCCGCTTCCGATTACGAGGAAATCCACGTCCTGCGTCGCCGCCATGCTGACCTGTCCTCTGCTGCTCGTGCCAGAGCTTCAGCCGCGCTCCACGCGCAGCCGCTCCGCGACCCGGCGGCCGATCACGGCCGCATCACTTCGTGGACCCGCGTCGGAGACTCTCACAAGGTTCGACCCGTCGGCATCCGCTAGAAACGCAAGGAAGCGCAGCTCGCTGCCATCCACCCGCGCGTGCGCGCCCGCCGGGACGCTGCAACCCGCATTCAGAGCCGCCTGGAACGCGCGCTCGGCCTCTACTGCGGACGCCGTGTCCGGGTCGTGCAGCGGTGCGAGAACGGCGGCCGTATCCGAATCACCTGCCCGTGTTTCCAGCGCGAGCGCTCCCTGTCCGGGCGCCGGAATCGACACGTCTTCCGGGATCCGCTGAGTGATTTGATCCGCCCATCCCATCCGCTCAAGGCCCGCGCAGGCCAGCACGATGGCGTCGTACTGTCCTTCGGAGAGCTTGCGGATTCGGGTGTCCAGGTTTCCGCGCAATTCTTCGACTCGCAGGTCCGACCGCACGCTCCTGAGTTGGATGTGGCGCCGCAGGCTGCTCGTGCCAACGCGTGCTCCGCGCGTAAGACCTTCGAGGTCCGCGCCGGCGGAGAGAAGGGCGTCGCGCGGGTCCTGCCGCCTCGGAACCGCGGAGAGCGTCAGGCCCTCCGGCAGCTCGCCGGGCATGTCCTTCAGGCTGTGAACGGCGAAATCGATCTCGTCCGCCAGGAGCGCTTCCTCTATCTCCTTGACGAACATCCCCTTCGTTCCGACATCGGCAAACGGGACGTTCTGGCGCCGGTCGCCGGTCGTCCGGATGACGATCTGCTCGAATCGCACGTCGGGATGGATAGCGGCGAGGGCGGCGATAACCTGTCCGGTCTGCGTCAGCGCAAGCTGGCTGCCCCGCGTCCCCACCCGAATGACTTTCATTGTACCTTGACCCTGATGCCTTCCCGCCCTGGCGGAGCCTACGAGAACCGGTGCGTCGCCGACGGGACGAAGTAGAGCGCGAGCGTGACCGCCAGCCCGGCGATGAGCAGGTAATTCAGGCGCGTGCCGCGCCATCCGCCGAGCGTGCGCGCGGTGAGATAGCCCCCGTAGACTACCCATGCCACGAACGACATGATGGTTTTGGGATCGGACAGCCAGTTGTTGTGGAGCGAGGCTGCGCGTGCTATCCCGAGCGCCAGTCCGATCGTCAGCATCGGGAGGGCGAACGCGACGAGATGATAGGCGAGCGAATCGACCTTTTCGAGCGGCGGCAGCCGCTTGAACTGTGCGCCGCGGGTGTGCTTCTTCAGCAGGCCGTACTGCCATACGTAGAGCACCGCGCAGCATGCCGCGAGCGCGAAGAACGCGAAGCTGAAGACGATCAGCAGGACGTGCATCGAGACGATTCCGCGCCGCATCTCCGCGGTCGCCGCCATCGATGCGCCCGAAGTGGCGAGCGCCATGAAGAGGAGCAGGCAGCAGACCGGCGCGGCGAGAGCGCCGAGAGAGGGCATCCTGCTGCGGAACTCGATGGGCAGGAAGATGAGCGCGAGCGCCCACGCCGCGACGGAGAGCGTGCCAGACGCGCTGGCGAAGGGCGACTGGCGGGTCAGCATGCAGTGAACGCCGATTGCCAGCGTATGAACCGTGACGGCCACGAGGAAGAATATTCGGGCGCGCTCGGTATGGGCAGGCGTCTTCAGCGTGAGGTTCGCGCCATAAAAGATTCCCGCCATGATGTACCATGCCAGTGCGCCCGCATGGAGCAATGTCGCGCTCATCTGCCTTCCTCCGCCGCGCTAGCCTGGAACGCCGGTTCCCGACTCAATTCCTCGCTCTCAGAATCAATCGGCGCTTCCGCGCCCTTCCCGTTCAGCGATTCCGGTCTGGCCGGGCACCGCGTGCCGTCCAGCGCAAAGAGCTCCCGCGCGGCGTCGAAGATGTCGGGTCCGCCGCCACCGGACGAATCGCGCGCCGCGGCTTCCTTCAGACGCTCGATGGGATCGCGCTGCATCCGATTCATCAGCGACTTCATGGCGGCCTCGATGTTCTGCCAGGCGCGGTCCGGCATGTCGGGGAGCTGATTCCGCAGGCGCGCAAGCTCCGCCTGGCGAATCTCCTCGTGCTTCTCCCGCATCTGCGTGACCACCGGCGCGACCGAGAGCGCCCGGAACCACGTCATGAACTTCTCGGTCTCCTCGGCCACCACTACCTCGACTCGGGCGACCTCGCCCGCGCGCTCCCGCGCCATGTCCGACACGACTTCCTCCAGGTCGTCAACGTTCTTGAGGAAAACGTTGTCGAGCATATCCACCTGGGGTTCGATATCCCGCGGAACGGCGATGTCGATGAGCAGGAGCGAGCGGCCTCGCCGCTTTCGCATGACAGGCTGGAGGAGCTTGCGCGTAACAATGGGGTGGGGCGAGGCCGTGGAGCTAATAACGATGTCGGCGCGGCTCATGGCGTCGGGAAAATCGTCGTACCGGATGGCCGTCCCACCGAGCTTCTCCGCCAGCGAGGTCGCACGCTCGAAGGTCCGGTTCGCGACCATGACGAATCGCACGCCATTCGTGACCAGATGGCGGGCCGTCAGCTCGCTCATCTTTCCCGCTCCGAGAATCAGGATGGCGGCCCCGTCCAGCGAGCCGAAGATGGAGCGCGCGAGGTCCACCGCCGCGTGCCCAACCGAGAATCCGCCCTTTCCGATTTCCGTCTCGGTGCGAGCGCGCCTGCCGGTCGCGATGGCGGTGCGGAAGAGGCCGTTCAACATTTTGCCGGCCGTGCCCGCCTCCGCGGCCGCGGCGAACGCGTCGCGGACCTGCTTCAGAATCTGGCCCTCGCCCAACACGAGTGAATCGAGTCCCGAAGCGACCTGGAAGAGGTGGCGGACGGCGTCGGCGTCACGGTGCATGTAGGTGTGGGAGACGTAGTCCGCCGCGGAGATGCCGTGGTAATCCTCGATAAAGTGGTGGACGGCCTTCTCGTGGCCGGGGTGGGGGACGACCGTGTAGATCTCCGTGCGGTTGCAGGTGGAGAGGATGGCCGCTTCGGCGAACTCCTGCCGGCCGCCGAGCGCGCGCAAGGCCCCCGGAAGCCGTGTCTCCGGGAACGTGAGCCGCTCGCGCACCTCTATCGGCGCCGTTCGATGGTTCAGTCCGATGACGGTGAAATGCAAGAGAGCGCCCTGGCCCGCGCTTCGTCGACGCGGCCTTCCCGAATCAGGTCCAGCAGGGAATCGTCCCCCGCCAGCGTGTTCAAAATTGCCCTGCGCCGTGCCGCATCGCCGACTGCGGCGAGCACGTTGTCGCGCGCCTCGCGGAGAAGCGCCACGTAAGGCTCCCACTCCGGCCCATATGCCGCCGCCAGCTCATCACGGATTCGCTTCGCGACCGACGGGCTACCACCGAGCGTGGTCACGGCGAGAATCAGATCGCCCCGACGAATGACCGACGGAACGATCACGTCGCCGCGGGAGGGCTCGTCCGCGTCATTCAGCAGAATGGAGCGTTCGGCCGCATCTCGCGCGACGGCCACGTTCACCTCCGCATTGTCAGTCGCCGCGACGACAAAGCGAACATTATCCAGATGCGAATAATCATAAGCCGCCGCGATGTGGTCTATCCTACCAGATTCCGCAAGCTGCTGGAGCGCGTCGCAGAGGACGGGGGCCACTACCGTGACCGCCGCGCCCCCATCCAGCAGCCATTCGGCGCGCCGAGCCGCGACCGATCCGCCGCCGACCACGAGGCAGCGCCAGCCCGCGAACTTCAGCGCAATCGGGAGATATGGCTTATCGGCCGGTGGAATGGCTCAGGCCTCGGCCGGCTCGGTGGACCCGGCTTCCTGTCCCTCGTGGGAGAGGTGGTAGGAGAGGACCGCGAGCTCCTGGAGAAAGGAAACGTTGCGGACGACCACGGAATCGGGTACACGCAAACCGGTGGGCGCGAAGTTCAGGATGGCCCGAACGCCCGATTCGATGAGCATGTCGGTTACGTGCTGGGCCGAGGCGCGGGGCACGGCGAGGATGGCGATCTTGGCGCGAAGGTGGCTGTTCAGCTCGACCACGCGCGACACGTCCAGAATCTCGAGGTCCCAGAGCTTGCGGCCGATCTTCGCGAAGTTGTTGTCGAATACGGCGACGACGTTGTACCGGTGCTCCTTGAGCCCCGGGTATCCCACGAGGGCGGAACCGAGGTTGCCAGCGCCGACGAGGAGCACGCGCTGCTCCTGGTCGATCTTCAGGATGCGGGCGATGCGGTTCTGAAGGTCGAGTACGTTATAGCCGACGCCGGGTTTGCCGAAATCGCCGAAGTAGGAGAGGTCCTTCCTGAACTGCGCGGCATTAATGCCGGTCTGCTCCTCCACCTCGGCGGACGAGATCGTCTCGACATGATCGTGCTGGAGATCAACGAGGTAACGTAGATAGGTGGCCAGCCGCTCGAGGGTGGGAACGGGCACTCTTCCGTTGGATCCGCCGGGCAAAGGTTCTCCTCAACGCACGGGATCGGGCAGTTGCTTCAGACGCGCGTATGGCGAATTATACCTGCGGCCGGTCGGAGCGTCAACGAGTTCGTGAAGAGAAGTACAAATGGAGCGGCAGAAACCGCCAAAAGGGGGACAGATAGCGTGGACGTGATAAACATCTCCGGGACGACGCCCTTTACCACAAAGGATGGCTCAACGATTCGGGAGATACTCTCCCATCGCAACTCCGGGATTCGCAATCAGAGCCTCGCCGAGGCGACGCTCGGACCCGGCATGGTGACGGAGGCGCACTATCATCCGAATTCGGAGGAGATCTACTACGTGCTGTCCGGCACAGGCGAGGTGTTCGTTGGCGATGATGTGCGGAGGGTCGAAATCGGCGATGGCATCGCGATCCCGCCCGAAACGCCTCACCAGATTCGGAACGTGGGAGGGAAGGACCTGGTCTTCCTCTGCTGCTGCGCACCCACCTACGAGCACGACGACACGATTATTGTCGGTTCGCTGTTTGGGCCGCACGGTTAGGGGAAACGGCTTCCAGGAAGAGCTACACCAAAGGTCGCCGTCCAGGCCGGGGCGAAGCATTCGCGCACCAACATTCACGCGAATCCGCAGCGTGAGAGCGCGAATGCTTGGCCCCTACGAATCGCGGCTGGCGAATTGGCCACCATGCCGGGCGAGCCTGCAACCAACGCCATTGAGCCTTATTATGTGCGGGCGTAGGGGCCAAGCATTCGCGCTTTAGCTGCATCGGTTCATGTCAACCCTCGTGCGCGAATGCTTCGCCCCGGTCATCGGTCGAGCGTGGATTCTATTGTTTGAAGGGCATCGAGCCTACGCTGCCTTCTGCGCCTTAATGTTCACGCTCTGCTCTGCGAGACGGGTGAGCTTCTTGTCGGTCTCGCCCTCTTCGTCCAGCGTCTCCTGGAGCAGGCGCGCCGATTCGCGGTCGCCGATCTGCTGTGCGTATGTACGCGCCGTGCCGTAAGCCGCTATTTCATAGTGCTCGACCCGCTGCGCGGCGGAGATGAGACCCGCGTCGAGGACCGCCTTGTCCGCCTTCTCCTTCATCAGCTCTTCGCCCTCTTTCAGCAAGCCCTCCATGCCCTTGCAGGTCTTGCCGCCGGGCTTCTCCCCGAGCGTCTGGAAAATCTGCTCCAGCCTCCGCACCTGATTCTGCGTCTGCCGAAGATGCTCCTCGAACGCGCGGCGGAGATCCGGTGACGAGGCCGCGCTCGCCATCTTCGGAAGCGCCTTCACAATCTGGTTTTCGGCGCTGTAGAGGTCCTGAAGCTCCTCCCTGAAGAGATCCTGAAGCGTGCTTAGTTCCATTGGTTCCTCCTGATTACCCTGGATGCGGCATTCGGTGCCGCCTGCCAAACCTTATACGGTGCGGCAGGGCGAAAGTTCAGGAGAGGGCGGGTGATTCCGGCCGTTCCAAATCAGCCATCGGCAACCCTCGCAAAAGTATTGTGCCTCCCGCGCATCTTTACGGAATGACTAATCAATTGGCGGCTCCGCAGGACTACGTGATGTGGCGCCGGCTGATTTGTGAAGGAGTGAACCGCGTGTTCCGCAGCCCGTTCGGAAGCAGTCTCTGTTTGCGGCTCGTATTGCTGCCAGTACTCGTCATGGGGCTCGGGGCGGCTGGAACGGCGCTCGTCACCTTCCGGAACATCGAGGCTGAGAGCGCCCGCCAGTCGCACGACGCGGCGCTGCTGCTCTGGGACGCGGTCTCCAGCGCCCAGCCGGCCGTGGCTCCCGACGCGGATAAGGCGCAGCCGGCATACACGTATCGGCGCGTTCGCAACTCGCCCGCTTCTCCAACGAAGCCGGACGGCTACGAATCGCAGCTCATCACCTCTTTTTCCACGGGCGGCATGCAGAAGCTCGACGGGACGACTGTCCGCGACGGCCAGCCCTGCTACGTCATCGCGGCTCCGCTGAAGGATGGCGAAGCCGTCGACGGCGTCGAGGCGCTCTACGTACCAGTCGGCGACGGAGCGGCGCGCACCGCCGCGGCATACTGGACGGCATTCAAGCTCCTCGGCCTTCTTACGATTCTCGCCGCTTTAATCCTCACGTGGCGGACCTACATTCTCGTAGCCGTACCGCTCCGGCGACTTCTGGCGACCAGCCAGGCGCTGCGGCGCGGCGAGTGGGGCGCGCGATTCACCATGGGCTCGAAGGACGAGGTGGCGGCGCTTGCCCACTCCTTCCAGGACACGACCCACTGGCTGCGCGAGCAGATCGTAAAGGAGGAGAAGCTGCGGGCGCTCTTCCAGCAGTTCATCCCTGCCTCGGTGGCCGCGAAGGCGCTCGGCAAGAATCCGGAGACGGTGCTGGCCGGAACGCGCCACTCGGTGACCGTCATGATCATCAACATCCGGAATTTCCGGCTATTGGTGGACAACCTCCAGCCGGAGCAGACAGTCGCCACGCTCAATGAGTACTTCAGCGAGATCAACCGCGTCATCGTCGCGAACAAGGGCGTGGTGTCGAAGTATCTGGGTGACACGGTGATGGCGATTTTCGGGATGCCACTGGGCAATAACGACCACGCGCTGCTTGCGATTCGGGCTGGCCTCTCTATCCCGCGCGCGCTCCAGGACCTCTACGTCCGCATGGAGGACCGGCACGGATGGGAGCTCGGCGTCGGAATTGGAATCGCGACCGGCGAACCCATCGTTGGGCACTTCGGGTCGAGCGAGCACATGGAATACGCAGTGCTGGGTGACGTGGTCGTGGACGCGCACCGCATGGAGGAGCTGACGAAGAGCGTGCCGGAAGAGGACACCATCCTCATCTGCGAGGAGACCTACCGCGCGGTGATGTCCGAGGTTCACGTCTACGACATGGGCGAAAAGCAGACCAGCGACGGCCGCACCGTCCATCCCTACGTTGTTCAGGGCTTCCGCTCGGAAGCGCGCTCCGTCCTGGCCGCATAAGCCCTGACCCGCTTATCCCATCGCCGCACTCCTGCCGCGAATCTCGTATAGGTGCGCGTCCCGCAATCTGCTGCCCAGTGGAAGAATCGAGCAGTCCCGTGTGTGGAACCATTGGCCGGGTGCGCTCACACCCCTCTCGACTTCACTCTGCGGACTGCCGACATACCCTGGTTTTACCTGCACCTGCGACGCCCGGGGAGGCTGGCAGCCACGCTTGCAGCAGAGGCGGAAAGAACATGAACGAACTCTATTCACCCGAAAGCAATATTGCGCGGCAGCGCAAGCTCGACGCTCTGTTCGCCGATCAACCGTATCTCTCCACGACCATGAGGGCGTCGCGCCTCCACGAGCGGCTCGAGCAGCCCGCGGCCGCCTGTGTTCTCCAGCCCCTGCCCGATGAGGCCGACGAGATTCTCCGCAAGATGGTGGAGGGACGCGCGGGCGGCGCGTACGAGAGCGCCGAAGACGAGTGGTGGTTTGCGCCGCGACCCGCCGTGACGCGGGAATCGCGTCCTGTCGAGCCGCCACGACCGGCGCTGCGCAGGAGCGAAGTGCCCATCCAGGACTCATCAGCTCCACGTCTTGAGGATTCGTGCCTGACAATCGACGTGCTGCTCGACATGACGCCGGACGGGCACAAGGTGGCGAAGCTCCGGAGCGCCGACTCCGCGCCGGACGTGATGACGGCGGAAGAAGCCGCGGCATATCTCCGGGTCAGCCCGGCTACACTGCGGTCATGGACGAAGCGGATGTCGGTGCCGCACGCCCGATTCGGCCGGCGGCTTCGCTATCGCCGCGCGGCGCTGCTCTCGTGGCTCGCGCAGCACGAGCAAACCGACTAACTATCGAGTGGCTCAATACGGCTGACGAGGGCATGGGTGTCTCCCATGCCCTCGTTTGCGCGCCGGGTATAATCCTCACGAGGTGCACAAACAACACGCGAGGAATTGGCAATATGGGAAAGTTGATACTGCTGCGGCACGGACAGTCCACATGGAACCTCGAGAACAAGTTCACGGGCTGGATCGACGTGCCGTTAACCGAGCAGGGGGAACAGGAAGCGCGCCGCGCCGGCGAGCATCTCAAGGGCGTGAGAATAGACAAAGCCTATACGTCGGTGCTGTCGCGGGCCATCGAGACGCTGCGAATCGCGCTCGAAGCGGCCGGCCAGCCCGAAGTTCCGACCGAGTACGACCAGGCAATCAACGAGCGCATGTATGGCGACCTCCAGGGACTGGATAAAGCGGAGACCGCGAAGAAGTTCGGGGACGAGCAGGTCAAGCTCTGGCGGCGGAGCTACGACATCGCGCCGCCCAACGGGGAGAGCCTGAAGGACACGGCGGCCCGGGCGCTGCCCTACTTCCGCGCCCACATCCTGCCGGACGTGAAGGCCGGCAAGACCGTGCTCGTCTCGGCCCACGGCAACAGCCTCCGCGCCATCGTGATGGAGCTGGACAACCTCACGAGGGAGCAGGTCCTGGAGCTGAACATCCCCAACGGCATCCCCATCATCTACGACATCGACTCGGCCGGCCGGGTCCTCTCAAAAGAACAGCTCGACTAAAGGACATGTTTGCCGCGAAGTCGCAACGAGCGTGAAGAACGTCAAGAGCCTTCTGAGCCACGGAGAACGGCACGAGATTCATGGGTCCTATTCGCGTCCATTCGCGTAATTCGCGGTCAAGGAGCCTTTGACGTTCTTCGCGGTCTTCGCGCCTTCTAAGTAAGTCGCGCCTGCAAGAGTTATTTTGCATTCAGACCCACCCGGTGGGTCAGTGGCTTCTAAGTAAGTCGCGCCTGCAAGAGTTATTTTGCATTCAGACCCACCCGGTGGGTCAGTGGCTTCGCGGTGAGGAATCGACCGTTTGACTTGCCGACAGGACCGCCGGTACAATAGCCGCATGGCTACAGCACCTGTCGCCGAGCCTCCCACCGAGCCGACGCCGCCCTCTTCCGGACGTCGAATCGCGGGGGCGACCGGCATCATGATGGCGGCGATCCTCGCCAGCCGTCTCCTCGGACTCGTTCGCAACGCCGTTATCTCCCACATTCTCGGGCAGGGATACGACGCCGACGTCTACTACGGGGCGTTCCAGATTCCCGACCTGCTCTTCTTCCTCATCGCGGGCGGCGCGCTCTCCTCCTCCTTCATTCCCGTCTTCACCGAGAAGATCACGCAGGAGAAGGAGCGGGAGGCCTGGCACGTCTTCAGTATCGTGGCGACCGTGATGTTCGTCGTGATTTCGGGATTCGTGGTGGCCGGCGAGATATTCGCGGTCCCGCTGACGAAGCTCGTAAATCCCGGATTCAGCGCCGCGAAGGTCGCCGCGACGGTCCCGCTCACCCGAATCGTGCTCCCCGCGCAGCTCTGCTTCTTCCTCGGCGGCCTCCTGATGGGCGCGCAGTTCTCGATGCAGAAGTTCCGCATCGCGGCGCTCGGCCCCGTCATCTACAACCTCGGAATCATTCTGGGTGGCCTGCTCCTGGCTCCGTGGATGGGCATGCAGGGTCTCTGCTGGGGCGCGCTCGTCGGCGCAGTCGTCGGCAACTTCGGGCTCCAGCTCGTCGCGGTCCGGCGGCTCGGCATGCACTACGCGCCCTCCTTCGACTACCGCCATCCCGACGCGATGAAGGTGTGGAAGCTGATGCTGCCCGTCGTTCTGGGCGTGGCGCTGCCGCAGGTCTCCATCTGGATCAACCGTGCATTCGCCTCGAAGCTCGGCGACGGGCCCATGGCCGCTCTCACCAACGCAAACCAGCTCATGCAGGTGCCGCTCGGTCTCTTCGCGCAGGCCATGGCGGTCGCCATCTTCCCGACGCTCTCCGCGCTGGCCGCCGAGCGCCGCTATGCCGAGTTGCGCTCCACGTCCAGCCGGGGAATCCGCAACCTCCTCTTCCTCACGATTCCGTCGTCCGTCTTCATGGTGATTCTGTCCGTGCCGATCATCCAGCTTCTGCTCCAGCACGGCAAGTTCCATGCGGCCGACACCGCGCTGGCCGCCTCGGCGCTGATGGTCTACGGCATCGGGATCTTCGCGTGGTCGATGCAGTCGATTCTCTCACGCTCCTTCTATGCGCTTCAGGACACCGTCACGCCGGTCGTCATCGGCACGCTGGTAACCCTCGTGTTCGTTCCCATGAACCTGCTCTTCATGAACACGTTCCACATGGGAATCGAGGGCCTGGCGCTCGCGACGACCATCGCCGCAACCATGCACGTTGTCGTGATGCTCTGGGTGCTGCGGAACCGACTGCGAGGCTTCGAGCTGGGCCAGATGCTTGTCTCCGTCGGCAAGACGACCCTCGCGTCCGCCATCGCCGGCCTCGCATGCTGGTCCGTCAAAGTCGGCGTGGATCATCTCTTCGCCTCGCCAACCGGGCATGCCAAGATTCACGCCGCCCTCTCTCTCCTGGCCGGATTCGGCGTCGGCACGGTCGTCTACCTCGGCTGCGCGACCGCCCTGAAAATGGAAGAGATGAAGCAGGCCCTCGCCATGCTCCGCCGAAAACCAAGAAAGGCGACCTGAACCGCGAAGACGCGAAGAGCGCGAAGAACGGCGGGGGATTCATGAGTCCTATTCGCGCATATTCGCGTTATTCGCGGTAAGAATCCCGCCTTTGCCGTTCTTCGCGCTCTACGTGTCTTCTAAGTAAGTCGCGCCTGCGAGAGTTATTTTGCATTCAGACCCACCCGGTGGGTCAGTGGCTTCGCGGTGAAATCGGAGGTTTATGTTGGAGCAACTCTGGGCGCCGTGGCGCATGAAGTATATCGCGAAGGCGGACGACGTCCAGGGCTGCATCTTCTGCGTCTTTCCGGCCGAGCAGAACGACGAGGAGCGCCTCATCCTGCACCGTGGCGAGCGGGCGTTCATCATCCTGAATGCCTACCCCTACAGCAACGGCCACCTGATGGTGACGCCGTACCGCCATACCGCCGACCTGAACGACCTTGACGATGCCGAGATGCTGGAGATGATGGCGCTGACCCGGCGGGCCGTGAACCTGCTGAAGAAGGCGTTCCGGCCGGACGGCTTCAACATCGGAATGAACATGGGCCGCGTGGCCGGCGCGGGAATCGCGGACCACGTTCACATCCACGTCGTTCCGCGCTGGAGCGGCGACACCAACTTCATGCCGGTGCTCGGCGACGTGCGCGTGATTCCGGAGAGCCTCCAGGCCGTCTATCGCAGCCTGAAGGCCGCTTGCACGGATGTGTGATGTCTGACGAGGAGCTGGAACAGGAAGAGACGAACGAGGCGAGGCTTGCGCGGGTCGGGGCCGAGGCCGCGGTCTGCACGCGGTGCGACCTCCATGCGACGCGCAGCAAAGTCGTCTTCGGCGAGGGCAACCCGGATGCGCCGCTCGTCTTCGTGGGCGAGGGTCCCGGCCAGAACGAGGACGCTACCGGCCGGCCGTTCGTGGGTCGCGCGGGCGTTCTGCTGGACGAGTGCCTCCGCGAAAACGGCATGACCCGCCGCCACGTCTATATCTGCAACGTCATCAAATGCCGCGCATGCGTCGTCGAAGCGGGCCGTGTGAAGAACCGCGCGCCCCGCACGGACGAAATCGACGCCTGCCGCGGCTGGCTCGACCAGCAGCTCCGCATAATCCGGCCGCTCGTCATCGTCTGCCTCGGCGGACCCGCTGCCTCCTCCCTTATCCATCCTGGCTTCCGCATGATGGCCGAACGCGGGCAGTGGTTCACCTCCTCGCCCTACTGCCGCTACATCATGGCCGCGCTCCACCCGGCCTTCATCCTTCGCCAGGAGGGCGACTACTACGAATCCTCGCGCCGCACTCTCGTGGAGGACATCGGCGCCGCCCGCCGCAAAGTCATCGAGGCCCGCAAAGAGCCCCCAACGACCCTGTTTTGATACCGTCTCTGTCGCATTGCCATTCCATCCTGTCGCGGCTATAATACGGTTAAAGCATAGATGACTGAGGAGGTTCGGCATGGCAAAAACTGTGGTAATGGAGGATCTGCCTGCGGTGGCGCGACAGGTCATTGAGGAGATGTTGAGCAAAGAGCAACCTGTCATCGTCTCACTCAACGGCCAGCCCGTTGGAAGTTTCTCAGGATATCCGGCTGGCGGTACCGATAGCCTCGCCTTGACTGACGATGAAATGCGCGATATTCAGGCCGCTATACAGCGTGGAGACAACGATTTCGCCGCGGGCCGCTACCTCACTCTGGCAGGCTTCCGGTCGAAATACGCTGACAGGATTACAGAAGGAACGACTTGAACAGCAAGCTCGTTCTGCTTCCGACCGCTCAGCGCGATATCGAGTCGCTGGACTCGCAAACTCTCCACCGCCTGGATAGACTGTTCGATCTCCTGACAGAGTTTCCATACGCAGCGCAAGTAGCAGACATAACGGGCTATCCATATGTTCGCCGCGCCGTTTGCAAGGACTACCTTGTCTTCTACTCGTACAACCGGCAAGTAGACACCGTCCTCATCTATACCGTTCGACATGGCGCCCGTAGACCGCCCATGTCTATGTCGGACTTCGACAAGTAATCGCCGGCCCGCCGCAAAGTCATCGAGGCCCGCAAAGAGCCCCCGACCACCCTCTTTTGAGGAACGCGTGACAGCTTTCGCGTTGGGAGGGCGAATGCTTCGACATGGATTGGTCGTCACGCGCTCCCCGCGACCTCCGCCCAGTTGCCGGATTCTGCCGACTCCAGCACCGCGTCCAGCACGAGCTGCGTCTGGAGGGCATCGCGGAACGTGGGAGAGGCCGGCTGCCCCGTCTCCAGCCCCTTCAGGAAGTCGGCCAGCGTGTTCGTGAACGTGTGCTCGTACCCAATCGTCGTGCCCGGCACCCACCAGCTCTTCATGTAGGGGTGCTCGAATCCGGTGACGTGGATGGAGCGCCAGCCCTGCAGGTGCGCCGCGTCGCCGTGATCGTAGAACTCCAATCGGTGCGGGTCCTCCAGGTCGAAGTAGACCGACCCGTCCGCGCCGTTCATCTCCAGCGTGTTGTAGTTCTTTCTGCCGCGCGCATACCGCGTGGATTCGAAGAGGCCGAGCGATCCGTTCGCGAACCGGCACATGAACTGGCAGGCATCGTCGATCGTGATCGCCTTCCGCCGGCCCGGGTCGTCCTGAATCGCGCGCTCCTTCACGAATACCTCGGTCATTCCCACCACGGATTCGATGGGGCCGTTCAGCCAGAGCGCCGTATCGACGGAGTGGGAGACGAGGTCGCCGGAGACGCCCGCGCCCGCCTCCTCCGCGTCCAGCCGCCACAGCGTCGCGCCGCCCATCGGCAGATCCGGGCTGATGGTCCAGTCCTGCAAGTACTGGGCGCGGTAGTGAAAGACGGTCCCCAGCCGCCCCTCTTCGGCGACCTGCTTCGCCAGCGCGATGGCGGGCACGCGGCGGTAGTTGAACCAGACGAGATTCGGCACGCCCGCCCGCTCGATCGCCTCGGTCATCTCACGCGCTTCCGCCCCGTTCATCGCGAGCGGCTTCTCGCAGAGAACCATCTTCCCCGCCCGCGCGGCCGCGATGGCGATGTCTCGGTGGAAGCGGTTGGGCGTGCAGATGTCGATGGCGTCGATGTCGTCCCGCTCGACCAGGCTCCGCCAGTCGGTCTCGACCGATTCCCATCCCCAGTTCTCCGCGAACGCGCGGACCTTCCCCTCGCTCCGGCCGCAAGCCGCCTTCAGCACGGGCTCGATGCCCAGGTCGAAGAATCGATTCACCTGCCTGTAGGCGTTGGAGTGCGCCCGCCCCATGAACCCGTACCCGACTAACCCGATTCGCAGCGGCCTCGTCATCGCTCGCACCCCTTACCCGTTCAGCTTCGCGTTCAGCACATCGACCGACTTCTTGCACGATTCGGTTATCGCCCACGCGTCCGGCCAGAAGCAGAGGTCGATGGTCCACCACCCGTCCGCCGGGATGTTCTGGTCGAGCTCCGGGAGGAGGGTCATGAAGTCGATCACACCGTCGCCGAACGGCGCGTGTGTGGAGGTCTCATCGTCGTGAAGCGTGCCGTCCGAATCGATGACATGGACGTGGGCGATGTTCCCGCGGAGCCTCTGTGCCAGCTCGAGCGCGCCGCCAGCCAGCGTCTCCTTTTTGCCGGGCTGGCGCGCGCCCACGGCGGCCACCATGTGCGCGTGGCAGGTGTCGAAGAGCACCTTGAAGTTCGGCCGCCCGACGTCGTCCACGATTCCGAGGATGTCGGACGGCTTGTTGAACGCGAACCCCGGCTCGAACTCCCAGACGACCGTTATGCCGCGGTCTTCGGCCAGGCGGGCGCAGTGAGTCCACGTATCGACGACCCTCTGGAGCGCCGTCCCCTCATCCACCTCCGAGAAGATGGTGGGCGGCTGCACGGTATCGACGCGGATCGTGTTGATTCCCATGTCCGTGCAGAATTCGAGGTTCTGCTGAAACGTGGCGATGTACGGGCCGGGATCGTCCGTGTTGATGAGCTTCTCTCCCCACAGATTCGCCGCCAGCCCGGACCACTCCAAGCCGGCGCCGCGCACCCGGTCCGCGACCGCCTGCCGCTGCTCGCGCGAACGCAATTCGTCCGGATTGGGGTGGGGCGGAAAGCCGCCCAGCTCGATACCGTCGAACCCGAGCGCCGCAACGCGGTCGATCACTTCGTCGAACGGCACCGGATTCGCCTGATACGGCCCGATGCTGTACGCCCAGCTTCCAATCGAGATTCGTTTCACACAAGCCTCCAAGGGGACTTCCCCGGGGATAAATCCGGGGATAAATCCGGGGATAAATCCCCTCTCTATGACACGAATGCCACCTCGGTGGCATAATCACGCACTTCAACCTCAATCCCGATCCCGCGCAGGCGGGATTTGTCTCGTAGAGAGGGGATTCATCCCCTGTTCATTCATCCCCGGTTCATTCATCCCCGGATCACTCATCTCCGGATCATTCGTAATGGCCCGCAAATGATCCCGATTCACTCATATGCCGGCTGTGGCGAGAGGGCGGTCAACCCGCCGTCCACGATGATATTCTGCCCGTTGACCCAGCCCGCCTGCTCGGAGGCCAGAAATGCCACCATCGACGCGATATCCTCCGGCCTCCCGATTCGGCGCGTGGGATTGAGGGCCGCCTCCCGCGCCTCCATGTTGTCGCGGTCGAGCATTGCCGCGTTTAGCTGCGTTCGAATCGTGGAGGGCCCGACGCAGTTCACGGTGATTCCCAGCGGCCCGAGCTCGACCGCCATCGTCTTCGCCAGCATCGCCAGACCCGCCTTGGAGACGCTGTAGGGCGTGACGTGCGGGACCGTCACCTGGCTGAACGTGCTGGAGATGTGGATAATCCTCCCGTATCCGCGCGCCGCCATCCCGCGCCCGGCGATCTGGGAGCAGAGGAACGCCGCGCGCAGATTCGTGTCCAGAACGTCGGTCCAGTCCGCGAGGCTGAGCTCCAGGAAGGGAGCGACGCGCACGATTCCGGCGTTGTTGACCAGAATGTCGATTCCGCCAAGCTCCGCTTCGACGCGGGCCATCGTCGCCCTAATCCGCGCCGGGTCGCGCAGGTCAGTCCGCACCGCCAGCGCGCGCCGGCCAGCTGCGCGAATCCGCGACGCGACGCTCTCGGCCTCGTCGTCCCCCTCCAGATAGCAGATCGCGGTGTCCGCGCCCTCCTGGGCCAGCCGCACCGCGATCTCCGCCCCGATCCCGCGATTGCCGCCGGTGACGAACGCCCGCCGAGTCTCCACTCCACCTGCCATTCGCACGCTCACGCCTTCAGGTGCTTTGCGAAGAACGCGAGGGTCCGCTGCCACGCCAGCTTCGCCGCGGCAGCATCGTAGCGCGGCGTCGTGTCGTTGTGGAACCCGTGATTCACGCCCTCGTAGATGTGCGCTTCATACGAAAGGTGATTCGCCTTCAGCGCCTCCTCGTAAGCGGGCCAGCCTCCATTGATCCGCGTGTCCAGCCCTGCGTAGTGCAGCAGAAGCGGAGCCTTGATCTTCGCCGCGTCCGCCGCGCTCGGCTGCGCGCCATAGAACGGAACGCCGGCCGCGAGGTCCGAGCCCAGCCGCACCGCCAGCATGTTGACGATTCCGCCGCCGAAGCAGAACCCCACGGCCCCGATCTTCCCGGTGCAGTCCGGCCGCGCCTTGAGCCACTTCGCGGCCGCCACGAAGTCCTCGGCCATCTTCTGCCGGTCAACCTCCCGGAACAGTGCCCCGCCCTTTTCGTCGTCGCCCGGATAGCCGCCGACGGATGTCAGGCCGTCCGGCGCGAACGCCATATAGCCCTCCGTGCCGAGCCGCCGTGCCACATCCTCGATGTACGGATTGAGCCCGCGATTCTCATGAATCACGAGGATTCCGGGCCGCTTCTCGTCCGGGTTCTTTGCGGGGCGGACGAGATAACCCTTGATCTTCCCGTTCCCCTGCGGCGATTCGACCGTCACGACCTCGGTCTTGATTCGGCTGTCGTCTTTGGCCACCTGCTGCGCCCACGCGTAGTTCGGCCGCAGGCTCTCCCAGATCGCCGCCGCCGTAACCCCGCCCACCGCGAACTTCTGCGCTTTGGCCAGGAAAGCCCGCCGGTCGATCTCCCCATGAACATAGGTGTCGAACAGGTCGAGAAGCTCCTGCGGATACTGATCTGCCGTCTTTCGTTCCATCCGGTTCTCCTTTCCAAATGCGACGATGTGGCCCAATCCAAATGGGCGGTGAATCCGCGACCGTCACGCGTACGGGCGAATAAATCGCCAACGATACTGTGTGCGGAGGTCGGAAGTACCGTTGGCTCTCGTAGGGGCGAATAAATCGCCAACGGAACTATGTGCGGAGAGCGGAAGTACCGTTTGCGATTTATTCGCCCCTACACACCGCGCCACATAGGGCCATCGGAACTATGTGCGGAGAACGGAAGTGACGTTTGCGATTTATTCGCCCCTACACACCGCGCCAACGGAACTATGTGCGGAGAACGACATCTCCGCCATTACGCTCCCATTATTGGGGGCTGGGAGGCCCCCATGCCCCCAGACTCTGCACGCGCTGCCACGGTGCGCCAACCCTCCTGCACACCGATTCGGCCCACTCGTAGCTGCTCGGAATGTCGCCGGCAATGACGACCTCCGTCGGGTGGAGGAGGCCCGCGACCTGCGGCAGGTCCGTGATTCGGAGGCAGTGGAGCATCTCGATGGCGGGACCGCGGCCGTCCGGATGGCTGCCGGCGTTCTGTGTCGCGGGCGGCGAATCGAGAAAGAGGGTCTTCACGCGGCCGTCGAGCAGCGCCGCGTAGAGCGCGACCGCCGCCATCTCGCCCTTCGCGGCGAGACAGACAAGGTTCGGGTCCACGCCCGCAAGGTGCCGAGCGGCCTCAAGAGCCCGGAGGGTGTCCCAGACCCGCATGCTGGCGACGGTGCGGCCGGTCCATGCCGAAGCGCGCCGCAGATGCCAGCTCAGCTCCTCGCCCCACGCGGTCTCGCCTGTCCCCCGCGGCTCGGCGATGATTCGCGCCCACGTCCCCGGAACCTGTCCCGCAAACCGCTCCGCGCCGTCCCGCTCCTCGCCGGGAAGCCGAAGGACCACGAGGGCAGGGAGCGGCTGCGCGGGATCGGCTGGCGTCATCTTAAGGCCGTGCAGCCGCCATCCCAATTCACTCGTGAAGGCGAATCGGGAGCCGGTCCCGCCGTCCCGCGCGTACTCCTCCACCACGTTCAGCGGCGGCGGGTCGGCTGGAAAGGCGGCGAACGTCTGTTCCCGCAGCGCGCGAACCACCCGTTTGCGCTCACGCTCCATCACCGCGAGATCGGCGATAACCGGCGGCATCGCCAGCTTGATGAATTCATCATGAATCGTCGTGGTCCGGTTGCCGGGCGGCGCCCCGTTCACGAAGACGCGCAGCGTTTCGAGCGTCTCCGGCTGGTCCTGCGGGCCGTCCAGGTCCCCGACCTTCTCCGACGGGACCTCCCTGCCGGCGAGGTGCTTCAGGAACCAGGAGAAGATATCGGTGCGGCTCTTCTCATGGTAGGAGTGGCCGCCCGGCGTCTCCACCAGCCGGAGATGGTCCGCCTTGCCGAGCATCCCGTACAGCCGCTCGATCTGCGAGTGCACCTTGCGGATGGAGTGGATGGGGAAGATTCCGTCGCGGTTGGCGGACGCGATGAGGAGGGGGCGCGGCGCAATGAGCCCGCCGATGTCGGCCATGTCCCACCGCCTGCTGTTCGGCCACCACATGCAGTCGCAGTGCCCGTCGATGACGCGGTCGTAGACGTGGCTCTCCAGCGTGGTCGTGCCGCAGACCGGAGCGGCGGCCCGCACCCGCTCGTCGCCCGCCGCAATCCACCACGTGGCCGCGCCGCCGCCGGAGATTCCGGTCACTCCCATCCGCTGCGGGTCGACTTCGGCCCGCCGCGCCAGCAGGTCCAGCCCCCGGATTCCATTGTAAAGCTCGATGGCTGCGGGCGAGTAGCCGCGGCTGTACCAGTGGAACCACCCCTCGCGATAGCACCCGTGGTGGTAGCCCGCCGTCTCGCCGAGCTGCACCGTCTCGACGATGAGGCAGGCGAATCCGAGCTGCGCGAATCGCCGCGCATGGCCCTGATAGCTCACCTTCTGATTCGCCGCATGACCGCAGACATAGAGAACGGCGGGAACGCGCGCGCCGGCTGCCAGCGGCTGCGGAAGATAGAGGTTCGCGGTGACGTGGAGGTTCGGCAGGCTTTCGTAGGAGAGCTTCTCGATTCGGTACCCCGGCCGCTCGACCACGCCGGTCACATGCACAGGCACGGCCGCCCGCGGACCCGCGACCATCTCCGCGATCCCCATCATCTCATGAAACTGCCGGCGCTTCTCAGCCTGCTGTCGCGGGAAAGCACCTGCGTCATGGCAGTCCTTCAAGGCGGACGCGGTGATGGCCGCCGCCTCGCGGCAGAGATATCCGCGGATAGTCAGGTTCTCCGCCGCCGCGCCGCTCCCTCCGCCAGCCCGCTTCGCCTCTCCGGCCGCTCCTGCCTCTACACCCGTCTCGAACATGGCCGCCGCCATCGAAGCCGCGCCCGTCCCCATCAGATCTCTCCGGCTCATCTTCATCGCCCAATTCCCTCCCGCGAATGACCGTCCATTTCAGCCTGAAGCGGGCGAATCCTGCCGACTCAACCCTGAATCTGAGGGAATCCCCGATGCGGTGTCATTCAATCGACCAGAACTGCACCGCGTAAGGCTCGAGGACGACGTCCATCCCCTTCGCGGCCTCGCTCCATCGGATGGCCGGCCCGGCCTTCAGGCGCGCATTCTCGTCACTCGAGCCGGTGAGGGCGCCCAGCGTCTGATGGCGGACCAGCGCGTACTTCGCCCGTCCGGTGAATTGAAGGTGGGCCTTCACCGGTTCGGACGAGAAGTTCCAGACGAGAACGCTCGTAACTTGCTGGCGGTCGTCGCGAGACGCGAATGCGTGCACGCCGGACGCGTCGGAGGTAGTTACACGCAGCCGGTCGCCCGTCAGCCGCGAGAGCAGCTTGAACGCGAAGTACGCCGGGCGAACGGTATTCTGGTAGTCGAACAGCCCGTCGTATTGCGGCATCCGGTTCCACCACCGCGCCATGAACGCCGTTCCGTGCGGGGACATGAACGGGGCGAACTCCGCCTCGTCCACGTGCCAGTCCCGGATCTGGTAGTAGCATGACCAGTCGAGTCCCGCGTCCTTCATCTGCCACGCCGTTTCGAGGAGGTAGCACGGCTGGAACCGCGGGTCCTGCGAAGGGTTCATCAGGTCCATGTTCCACTCGTCGAGGACCGTTTCGGGATGAAGCTCCGGATGCGTCCTGAGCAGCCCCTTCGCGTAATCGATGGTGGAGCGGACATGGACCGGCGAGCTGGTGTAGGTGTGCCAGGACACGAAGTGGAGGGGCAGCTTCTTCGCCGCGCACGCGTCCAGAAGCGCCGGAAGAATCGGCGAACGGACGTTGGCGAGCGCCGGCCCGCCCACCTTCGCCTCCGGGTCCGCCCGCAGGATCGCCGCCGCGGTCCGCTCGTAGTAGCGCGCGTAGCTGTCGGGCTTGAACCGGTATGGGCAGCCGCCGTCCTCGCCGATGTCCGGCTCGTTGGCGACCTCCCAGTACTGAATCCCCGCGCCCCTCCGCCTGTAGTGCGCCACCAGCGCGCCGATCAGCCGCTCCCACTCCCCGTAGTCGCGCGGCTCGACGATGTCCTGATTCACCACCGGATAGAGCAGGCGCGGCTTGAAGCAGATGCACATGAGGGGCTTCGCGCCGGCCTTCAGGATGGTATCCACGGACCGATCCAGCCGGCCGAAGTCGTAATGACCGGCCCGCGGCAGCAGGTCGAAATACTCCTGTACGAAGAGCCGAATCAGGCGGGGATGGAGGGCGCGAATCTCCGCGGCGCGCGAATCCCACATCGGCTCGCTGGACAGGCCGCCCTGCCCGAGCGAGCCAATGTGGGCGATGTTCATGGGGCCGACCCGCTCGCCCAGCGAGACGGTAATCGTCGTCTCAGCCGGACGCCCTGCCCCGCCCGAATCGCCGCCCTGCGCCAGCGCGCCGGCCGCAAGGAGGGCGGACACCAGCATCCATGCAACCATTGCGGCCCCAGCCCCCAATAATGGGGAAGCAAAACAGATACAACCCGAACCGCCAGATTTGGCTGCGGAAAGCACGGGTAGGGGCGAATAAATCGCCATCGGTACTATGTGCGGAGGACGAAAGTACCGTTGGCGATTTATTCGCCCCTACATACCGCGCCAACGGGACTGTGTGCGGAGGACGAAAGTACCGTTGGCTCTCGTAGGGGCGAATAAATCGCTATCGGGACTGTGTGCGGAGGACGAAAGTACCGTTGGCTCTCGTAGGGGCGAATAAATCGCTATCGGAACTATGTGCGGAGGACGAAAGTACCGTTGGCGATTTATTCGCCCCTACGCCGCGCCATCGGGACTGTGTGCGGAGGACGAAAGTACCGTTGGCGATTTATTCGCCCCTACGCCGCGCCGGTCGTGCGGTGTGCGGAGGACGAAAGTACCGTTGGCGATTTATTCGCCCCTACACACCGCGCAAACGCCATTTCATGCTCCGCACATGGTATCGATGGCGATTTATTCGCCCCTGCTCACGCCAACCATACGACGGGCAGAGAACGGCACTACCGCCATCGCTCCCCCATTATTGGGGGTTGGGGGGTCGCCTATAGCTTCCACCCGCTCCGGTAGCGCGGATTCACGTACTCGTTCGCGGCGCGGTTGTTCGTGAATCGGGCCGCGCGATCGTCCCACTGGAGCGTCTCGCCCGGGAAGTGGATCGCGATGGCTCCGAGCAGCGCGACCTGTGTCAGCCGGCCGCCGTAGTCGAAGTTGGAGCCCGCCTGCCGGCCCGTCTTTATCGCCTCCAGCCAGTCCCAGTGGTGGTTCTTCACCCTCGGAATCTTCGGCTCCGGCGCATTCTTCCCCGAGAACTGCTCCCGAACGGAGTCCGGCTGAAGGTGGCATCCCCCCGCGCCGTGCGATCCGTGAACGATCATCCCCTTCTCGCCGAAGAGAATAGCGCCCGTGCGCGGCACCTGGTCGTCCGACGGGAATCCCGGCGGCGTCGGAATCGGGTTGTTGCCGTCGTACCAGACGAGCTTGACCGGTCCGCGCTTCCCGTTCGCCGGGAACTCATACGTGAGCTTGTTTGCCGGCGGATACGTGAGCCCGTCCACTTTCGGATCGTAGTCCGTCACCTCCGCCATCACGCTCGTCGGCGCGCCCAGGTCCAGCGCCCAGAAGGAGGGGTCGATGACATGGCAGAACCAATCACCGATGGTTCCGGTGCCGAATGGCATCCAGCCGCGCCAGTTCCACGGCACCCAGAATGGTGTGTAGGGCCGGTAGGCGACCGGGCCGAGCCAGAGGTCGTAATTCAGCTCCGGCGGCACGTCGTAGTGCTGCGACAGCTTGTCGAGATTACGCTTTTGGCAGTAGACCTCCTTGAACTCGCCGCACCCGGCATGAACCGTGTGTACGTTCCCGACCGCGCCCGCCCAGACCCACTCGCACAGCCGCCGAATCGTGTCGAAGGAGTGCCCCTGATTCCCGAGCTGGGTCACGACGCCGTACTTCTTCGCGGCCGCCATCAGCGCGCGCACCTCGTGGATGTTGTGCGCCAGCGGCTTCTCGC
>Ga0207667_10001422_pt1 | contig 29971 bp, 28 predicted proteins | sample KBSCornC52_FD_184301 | JGI IMG/M metagenome (GOLD analysis project Ga0207667, IMG submission 184301) | Corn rhizosphere microbial communities from Kellogg Biological Station, Michigan, USA - KBS Corn C5-2 (SPAdes) (version 2) | ecosystem: Host-associated > Plants > Roots > Rhizosphere > Soil ...
GGAAACCGCAGTGAGCGCGGTCTCCGAACCGGCGAAGAACGCTGATATCGCGAGCAGCAGAACGATGGCGGCGATCCAGATCATAATAGAAGAGGGGTCCATGAGAATCCTCGAGAGCTAAGCGGCCACTATAACGGATGGGCAGAACGCCGCGAATTGCTATACGGTGCCCGGGTCGACGGAGGGACTTTCATGCAAAAACTGTGGTGGCCGGAGGGCGCATTTGTGAGCGCATTTGTGGGCGCTCTGGCGCTGCTGTCGGTTCCTGAAGCCGCCGCGAGCGAGCCCTATTACCCCTACAATGCCGTCGATTTCCTCGTTCCCATCGACGAACTCGACGCCGCGGGCGTGGAGGAAGCGGCCGTCCACAGCGGCTTCCGGCCGATCCTGGACTCCAACGCAAAAGTCGCGGCGCTCAAGGCGGCACCCGATCCGCTTTACGAAATGTGGGAACTGCCGTCGCACAAGATCGCGACCATCACGCTCACCAAGCTGACCAAGAGCAATTCCTTCCTGGTGATGTTCGTCAGCAAGGACCCCGCAAAGCACAATTCGCCGCTCAGCGGCGATGCGTGCAAGAAATGGCTGATGTTCTCGTCGGCGATGCGGATGGAGTTCGGGCGAGGGCGCCCGAAGATCAAGTTCCGCCTTCCGCAGTGCACGCCTTAACCACCAAGATTTGTCATCCCGGCTGAGCGCAGCGAAGGCCGGGACCCATCGTGCTGCTTGTTACCCTGGGTCCCGGCACGGCGCGCCGCTTGCGCAGCGCTTGGCCGGGATGACAAGCGGGGACTGAAATCCCGCATCGCTCACAATGTCGAGATGATTGCATCGGACGCTTGACCGCGCTCGAACCTCATCATGAAGTCTTTCCCTGATCGTTCGGGGAGGGGATTGTCGTGCGGGGAATCGTGGCGCGGATCGCGCTGCTCTTTTCTATCGCGATCACGGCCCACGCCGCCGCGGCACAGGTGCAGCCTGTCGCAATCGTCCTCGGTCAATCGACAATCACGTTGAACGGTCCCTGGGCGTTTCAGGTGGGGGACGATTCCCGCTGGGCTGAGCCCGGCTTTGACGATTCCGGCTGGGAACGAGTCGATCTCACGCCGAAGCCCGGCGCGACCGACGGCGATGTCGGAATTGGCAATTACGTTCCCGGTTGGACCTTGAAGGGACATCCCAAGTATCACGGTTTTGCGTGGTATCGCATTCGGCTGAATGTGAGTGCGCCGACCGACGAAAGGCTCGCGCTTCTCGGTCCATGGGCCGTCGACAGCTCTTATCAGGCTTATGCCAACGGCGTGCTTCTGGGTGGCGTGGGCGGGTTCTCGGGCGCCACGCCCACAGCCCATAGCTATCAGTCTCCGCGGATGTTCGTGCTTCCGCGGCAAGCCGGCCCGATTGTCATCGCCATTCGCGTCTGGATGGGGCCGTGGGTGTCTCCGGGCAGCGGCGGCATTCACGTTGCTCCTGCCATCGGCGCTGAGAGCGCCATTGCCGCGCAATATCATCTGCAATGGTTGACGATCTTCGAAGGCTATGCGGGGGACGCAATTATTGCATTGCTGTTTTTCCTGTCCGCTGTCGTGATGCTGTGCCTGATCCCCACCGATCCGGGCAGCAGAAAATATCTCTGGCTTGCAATTGCCCTGACGCTGAGTGGCATACAGCGCGGCAACCAGGCGTTCTTCTTCTGGTGGGAGTTCGAGACGATCCAGGGCTTCGTGATTTTCATCTCCGCGTTCATCGGCTCGCTCACGCTCGGCGCATGGCTCATGGCATGGCGCAGCGTATTCAAACTCCATCGCCCCGCGTGGTTGCCATGGGTGATCGCGGCGCTGACGGTCGCATTCATTGTCGTGCAGTTGCTGGCCAGGCCCTGGCTGTTCGGTGCGGTATATCCAAAATCCGTATCAGCCGGCTTTCACACGCTGATCAGCGGTGTCCGGCTGGCGTTCCTGATCACGCTCGCACTGATTGTCGTTCTTGGCGTGCGCCGCGAAGGACGCAACGCCTGGTTCTGGCTCCCCGCTGTGCTGGCCTCGGTCGTGTTGCTCTTTGCCGGAGAACTCACCCAGATGGGCCTGCCGGGCATCTGGTTTCCCTGGGGCATCGGCGTGTCGCTCAGCGAATATGCGTCGCTCGGTCTTGTGGTGCTACTCTGCGTGCCCGTCTTGCGCCAGCTGTGGTCCTATGCGCCGCGCGCGGCACCGTCATCGAATTAATCGCAAGATTGTCATCCCGGAAGCCGCGCAGCGGCTGTCCGGGACCCAGCGGGCCGTTTGCGCGATGGGTCCCGGCACGGCGCGCCGCTGACGCAGCGCTTGGCCGGGATGACACGCGGGGATTGCTTCAAACAGAAGCGAGCCGCCCTAACTAAGAACTTGCTCCAATAATTCGGCAGGCACATCGCTGGTGACGAAGGCTTGTCCGATTCCGCGTAGCAGAATGAAGTTGATCTTGCCGTCCTTGGCCTTCTTGTCGTGACCCATATGCGCGATCAGTTCGGCGGCTGGCGGGCGCTGTCCGGGGATGTCGCCGATAGACGACGGAAGTCCTGTAGCCCTCAGGTGGCGGATGAAGCGCTCGCTGTCCTGACCCGGACAGAGGCCCAGCCTCACCGAGAGTTGGAACGCGAGCGCCATGCCGATGGCGACGGCTTCCCCATGCAGCAAGCGGTCGGAATAACCCGTGGCCGCTTCCAGCGCATGGCCGAAGGTGTGACCCAGATTGAGAAGCGCGCGCTCGCCGGTCTCGCGTTCGTCCCGGGAAACGATATCGGCCTTCATCCGGCAGGAATGCGCCACGGCGTGCACCATCGCGTCGCTGTCGCCGGAGAGCGCATTGGCGCCATTCACCTCCAGCCACTCGAAGAAAGCCCGGTCGCCCAAGGCACCGTATTTGGCGACTTCGGCATATCCAGCGAGCAATTCACGCTTCGGCAATGTCCTGAGCAGGCTCGTATCGGCGATCACGATCTTCGGCTGATGAAACAGGCCGACAAGGTTCTTGCCTTCGCGCGTGTTGATCGCAGTCTTGCCGCCGACGGAGGAATCCACCTGCGCCAGCAGCGTTGTCGGGATCTGCGCAAACGCCACGCCACGCTTGAGGACACCGGCGGCGAAACCTGTGAGGTCGCCGACCACGCCACCACCGAGCGCCACGATCAATCCGCTTCGGTCCACGCCCGCGCTCAGCAGCGCGTCGGTCAGCTTTTCGAGTCCGAGAAAACTCTTTGTGGACTCGCCCGCTTCGACCACCACCGGACGCGCATCGATGCCTGCCGTGCGAAGGACCCCAGTCACGCGAACCAGATGCAGCGTTTCCACATGCGTATCGGTCACGACCGGCACTGGGCCGCGCGCGAAAGGCGCCAACAGCGAGCCGGCCTGCGCGATCATGTCCGGGCCGACATGGATGTCGTAACTGCGCGCACCAAGGCCGACAGTGACCGTCTCGCTCATGGTGCCTCGCAGGCGCCTTGGCGTTTCAGCGCCGACACGATGCGATCGACCGTCACCGTGTGCGGTCCGTCTTCGCTTTCGATGGCAATATCGGCCTCGGCGTAGATGGGCGCGCGCTCAGCCAGAAGCCGTTCGAGCGTGCCGCGCGGGTCGGCGGTCTTGAGCAGCGGACGATTGTCGCGGCGCTGCACGCGCCCCATCAGGACATCCACCGGTGCCTTGATCCATACGGTGACGGCGCGCGCCTTCAGTTTCGCGCGGGTTTCCGGATCGATGAACGCACCGCCGCCGGTGGCGAGCACGAAAGGCGATTCGCACAGAAGCCGCCCGATGACCTTGCGCTCGCCTTCGCGAAACGCGGGTTCGCCATAGCGGTCGAAGATTTCGGGGATAGGGCAGCCGGCGGCCAGTTCGATTTCGCTGTCCGCGTCCTTGAACCCAACGCCGAGTCGCGCCGCGAGACGGCGGCCGACCGAACTTTTCCCGGCCCCCATCATCCCCACCAGCGCCACCGTGCGGTTCAATCCCGTCATCGCAAGTTCCGCTTACACATGTTAACCCGCCGCCGCCAGCGGGACTTGCATGTCCTCGCCTATTTCCGCCACAAAGCGGATGCAACGTTCGGCATGAGATCGGGACAGACCTTGGGCAGAGAAGGCATGGGCCTGGCATCGTGGTTTGCCATCATCCTCGCGGTGCTGGTGATCCTCAGCGCGGTGGGATTGGCGATCTATGGCGGCCGGGCCGAGCCCCCTGTTCGCCACATCGAGCAGGTCGTGCCGGATGACAATCTCCCGCATTAGTTTCGCAGCACTCGTCTTCGCGTTCGTCGCTTCGAATGCGTGCGCGCAGAGCGATGACGAACAGACAGCGCCGCCGCAACACCGGGGCAGCAATGCGAGTGGTGAGCAGCCGCCTTACGTCGACACCAGCGACCTGAAATCCGACGAACCGGAGTCTGATCGGCCATCGTTCCCGCAGGACGAGCCGCCCCCGTACGAAAGAAAGCAGCGGCCGGCGGACGATGGACGAGACGCCTCGACCGGCGATCCGCAATCGGATGAGGACGAGGCCTCGGCACCGCCGCGGCAATTGGGCGGGCCGCAACAACCCGCGCCGCATGAGAATTCCGGTGTCGTCGAATCCGCGCCACTGGCACCGCTGGCGCCACCGGAGGCCCCGCGCGCTGCCGTTCAGGTCGAAACGCTCGGCACCGTCGAAGGGCCTGCGTCCGGCACACTCGATCCCTCGAATGGCGGGCTTGAGCCGAACCTGTGGATGGGCTCACAGCGTGCCGACATCGAAGGACTGCTCTCGCGCGTTCCGGTGGCGTCGCCCGATACGGCGACGCGTGCCTTGGCGAAGCGTGTGGTCCTGACAAAGGCGGACACGCCGCCGGGGAATTCCAATCACGCGCTCATCACCATCCGGATCCGCAAACTGCTGGAAGCTGGATTGAGCGACGAAGCGGCGGCGCTCGCCACACAGGGTGCCGTCAAGGACGATCCTGACTTTGCCCGCGCGCAGGCCGAAGCCATCCTGATGGCTGGCCGCGCGGCCGATGCCTGCGGCAGCGCCACGGCGTCGCGGCAGACCGAGGGCGACCTGTTCTGGCTGCAGCTGCGTCTTTATTGCGCGGCGGCAAGCGGCGACAGCGCGACCGCCGACCTCACGCGCAGCGTCATCAAGGCGCAGGGCAAGGCCGATGCGGCGTTCGATGTGCTCGTCGAAGATGCCGTGGGCGGCGAAAAGAAACCACCGGGGCCCATCGCGAAACCGAGTGCGATCCATATCTTTCTGTTGCGTAAGGCGGGATTGCCGATCGGCGCCGATGTCGCGAAACCGCTTGGCCCCTCGGCCGATGTTCTGGTGCTGCGCGATCCGCGCAACCCGTCGGACGCGCGTCTCGCTGCGGCCGAGCGTGCCGTGCGCGCCGGCGCCGCGCGCTTTTCTGAACTGAGGGCGGTCGCCGATGCGCAGGCCATCGCGCCGGAACGCCTTTCCGGGGCACAGGCGGCAGCAGCGAAACTTCCCTTCCTGGCAGGCCAAGCTCTGCTCCGGCGCGCGGCACAGATCGAGTCGCGCCCGGCGGTGAAGGCCGCGCTCGTCCATCAGGCGCTGACGCTCGGCGACAAGGCCGGGCTGTTCGAGGTGGCGGCAAACCTGCAGGCCGATGTCATCGCGACCGTCGATCCCAAATCGGTGCCGCGCGAGCAGTCGCCGTTCGTCGGCTGGGCATTGCTGATCGCCGGCCGCGCGAACATCGCCGCGCCATGGCTTGGCGATAACGACATTGCCCGCGCGGTTCTGGGTCTGGCGTCCGGGAAGGACGACACCGCGCAGGTCGCGCTCAACGGGATAGCGATACGCCTGACCGCCGATCCCGCGCCCGCCGATGCCGGAAAGCCGATCGAATTGTTGCTGCTTGGGCTTTACGACGCGCTTGGGCGCACCATGCCGCCCGCTGCCAAGTCCGCCGCGATGAATGTCCGCTCGCAGCATTTGCCCGGACGCAGGCCCGACGATGCGCAGATGCAGAAGATGCTGGCCGCGGCTGGAACGCCGGACCGCAAAGGCGAAGCGATCCTTCGGATACTCGACATTGTCGGTGCCAAGGGGCCGGGCGATCTGGCGCCCGACGTGACGGCGGAAATCGTCCACGCCTTGAAGGATATGGGGCTTGCGGATTCCGCGCGTTCGTTCGCGCTGCATGCGCTGCTGCTCTATCGGCCGCCGGCGCAGTCATGACCCGCGCGAGGCTGTCCGCGAATGCGGGGCTGATCGAGAACTTCCTGGATATGATGAGCGCCGAGCGCGGCGCCAGCATCAACACCATCGCCGCCTATCGCCGCGACCTGCTGGATTTCAGTGCGTCGGGCGATATGCGGCACCTGACGCGGGATGACGTCCGAAAATATCTCACGTCGCTATCGAATTCCGGAATTGCAGGCTCGTCGCAGGCCCGCAAGCTTTCGGCGCTCCGGCAATTCTTCGGATTTCTCTACGCGGAAGGTATCCGCAAAGACGATCCGACGTCGTCCATCGATGCGCCGAAGCGCCAGCGGCCTTTGCCCAAGATTCTCACGCGCGAAGACGTCGATGCGTTGATCGAAGCCGCGCGCGCGGAGGAGGGCGCGGAAGGTCTGCGGCTGCTGTGCGTGGTGGAAATGCTCTATGCCGCGGGATTGCGCGTCACGGAGCTTGTGGGTCTGCCGCTTGTCTCGGTGCGCGACCGGAGCGGTTTCCTGCTGGTGAAGGGCAAAGGAAAAAAGGAGCGTCTGGCGCCGCTCAATCCGGACGCGCGTGAGGCCATCACGAATTATCTCGCCGTGCGGGAGGAATTCCTGCCCGTCGGCCTCCGCCGCAAGAGCGCGGAGCATTTCCTGTTCCCCTCGCGCTCGGCGGAAGGCTATCTCACGCGGCGGCGCTGTCATCAGATGCTTAAAGGTCTGGCGCTCAAGGCGGGCCTCGATCCGGAGAAGCTTTCGCCGCACGTGCTGCGCCATGCGTTCGCGACCCATCTGGTCGAGGGCGGCGCCGATCTGCGCAGCGTACAGACCATGCTGGGCCATGCCGACATCGCGACCACGCAGATTTACACCCATGTCGCCAGCGAGCGGTTGACATCGGTCATGGAGACCGCGCATCCCTTGTCGCGGAGAAAACGGCCATGAGCTTTACGACCATTCCATCCCACGCGCCGGTGCGGCTCTACCGCTCCAAGCTGTTCGTGCCGGGTTCGCGCCCCGCGCTGTTCGAGAAGGCGGCGGCGAGTGCCGCCGATGTCGTGTGTCTCGATCTGGAAGACGCCGTCGCGCCCGCCGACAAGGACGCGGCACGCGACAGCATCGTCGCCGCGCTCAACGACGTGAACTGGGGCAACAAGACGGTCACGGTCCGCATCAACGGGCTGGACACGAATTTCTGCTACCGTGACGTGATCGCGCTGGTGGAAAAGGGCGGCGAACGGCTCGACGCCATCATGGTGCCGAAGGTCGGCTGCGCCTCCGATCTCTACGCCATCGACATGCTGATCACGCAGGCCTCGGACTTCGCGGGCCGGAAGAAGCACATCGGGCTCGAGGTCATCATCGAGACGGTGCTGGGCCTCGCCAATATCGACGAGATCGCGGGCGCATCGAGGCGGCTCGAAAGCCTGCATTTCGGATCGGCCGACTACGCCGCCTCGCAGCGTATGCGCACGACCAATATCGGCGGCGGCAACGCGGACTATGTGATGCTAACCGACGGGCCCGACGAACGCGCGCGGCACTGGAACGATCTCTGGCACTTTCCGCTGTTCAAGATGGTGCAGGCGGCGCGCGCACAGGGCCTGATGGCGATCGACGGACCGTTCGGCAACTACGGCGATGCGAACGGCTTCCGCGCCCAGGCGATGCGCACGGCCGTGCTCGGCTGCGAAGGCAAATGGGCGATCCACCCAAGCCAGGTCGCGCTCGCCAACGAAATCTACACGCCGCCAAAAAAGGAAGTAGACCGCGCCGAAGCGATCCTCGCCGCGATGCGCGATGCGCAAGCCAACGGCTTGGGCGCCGTCTCGCTCAACGGCGTGCTGATCGACGCCGCCTCCATCCGCCAGGCTCAGGCGATCGTCGAACAGATGGCGATGATCAGGGAACGGACGGGCGGTTGATGCGGTGTGTGAGCGTTCTCACGCGCTACTATGGCTGCTTGTAGCGCTTGCCTTCTCAGGGCTGATCGGCTGGATAATTCATGTTGGCCGCATTTGGGGTGGCCGCGGCAGCGGCAAAGCGATTATCGAGCGCTCCGAAGACCCGTTTTCGTTCTGGACGCAGTTGGCAGTCGTTGCGACCATGAATCTCTTTATCTACATCTTGGCGTGGCGTGAGTTTGAAAGATGTTTTTCGAACTGACTCACGAACGCCCCACCGCACGCCAGCCGATGTCGCGGCGGCAGAAGCCTTCGGGCCAATCGATCAGGTCGACGGCGCGATAAGCGCGGCGCTGCGCTTCGGCGATTGTGGGAGCGACCGCTGTGACGTTGAGAACGCGTCCGCCATTGGCGATGAGTTTACCGTCTTTGCGCGCGGTGCCGGCGTGGAAAATCTGCACGCCTTCGATGGCCGACGCCGCATCGAGCCCGCGGATTTCGCTGCCTTTGCCGTAGTCTCCGGGATACCCCTTCGTCGCCATCACCACGGTCAGTGCGGCTTCGTCGCTCCAGCGCAGATCGAGATGGGCAAGCTGGCCGTCGCGCATCGCCACCAGCGCGGTCAGGAGATCGGACTTCAGGCGCATCATCAGCACCTGGCATTCCGGATCGCCGAAGCGGCAATTGTATTCGACGAGCTTTGGGCCATCCTTGGTGATCATCAGTCCGAGATAGAGCACGCCCTGATAGCGTCGACCGCGCGCCGCCATCGCGGCCACCGTCGGGCGGATGAACTTCTCCATCGCCACCTGTTCGAGCGCGGGCGGAAGCACCGGCGCCGGCGAGTAGGCGCCCATGCCGCCGGTGTTCGGTCCCTTGTCGCCGTCGAAGGCGCGCTTGTGATCCTGCGCGCCGGCGAGCGGGATGACGTGCTCGCCGTCGCTGAGCGCAAAGAAGCTCGCTTCCTCGCCCTCCATGAATTCTTCGACCACGACTTCATGTCCGCTTTCGCCGAAGCCGCCTTCGAACATGAAATCGATGGCCGTGGCGGCATCGGCTTTCGTCTCGGCGATGATGACGCCTTTGCCGAGCGCGAGCCCGTCGGCCTTGATGACGACGGGCAGGCCTAGCGTGTCGGCAAACGCCTTTGCCGGAGCGGCCTCGCGGAAGCGCCGGTAGGCGGCGGTGGGGATACCCGTTTCGCCGCAGAGATCTTTGATGAAGCCTTTGGAGCCCTCGAGGATCGCGCCTGCCTGGCTCGGCCCCGTGGCGCGGATGCCGACGGCCTCGAAACGGTCCCACAATCCGCCGACCAGTGGATTGTCCGGCGCGATGACGACGAAGTCGATGCGCTTCTCCTGCGCGAACGCGATCAGCCGGTCGAAATCCATCGCGGCGATGGCGATGCACTCCGCGACCTCGGCGATGCCGGCATTGCCCGGCGCGCAATAAAGCTTGGTCAGCAGCGGGCTCGCGGACAGTGCCCAGGCCAGCGCGTGCTCGCGCCCGCCCGATCCGATGAGAAGGACGTTCATGGCCGGAACCTCCCCGAAAGGAGAGGTGGATTCAAGCGCGCTTCCTATATCATCTGTGAGTCATGTCCGAAGCCGCCGCCAAGCCCAATCTGCCCGAATTCAGCGTCAGCGAAATCGCGGGCCTTCTGAAGCGCACCGTCGAGGATGCGTTCCCGTTCGTGCGCGTGCGCGGAGAAATCAGCGGCCTCAAGAACGCGAGTTCGGGCCATGTCTATTTCGACCTGAAGGACGACAAGGCGGTCCTGAACGCCATCATCTGGAAGCAGACCGCGCGGCTCATGAAACTGCGGCCGGAGCAGGGGCTGGAAGTCGTCTGCACGGGACGGATCACGACCTATCCCGGTTCGTCGCGCTACCAGCTCATCGTCGAGCAGATCGAGCTTGCGGGTGTCGGCGCGCTGATGGCGATGCTGGAGGAGCGCAAGAAGAAGCTTGCCGCCGAAGGCCTATTCGATGCCGCGCGCAAGCGGCCGCTGCCATTCCTTCCGGATGTGATCGGTGTCATCACCTCGCCGACGGGTGCGGTGATTCGCGACATCATGCATCGCCTGAACGACCGATTTCCGCGCCGTGTGCTGCTTTGGCCGGTCGCCGTGCAGGGGGAGAAGGCTGCGAGCGAAGTTGCCGCTGCCATCGCCGGTTTTAACGCCTTCGTCGCCGGCGGTGCGATGCCGCGCCCCGATGTGCTGATCGTGGCAAGAGGTGGGGGCTCGATCGAAGACCTCATGGCCTTCAACGAAGAGATTGTGGTGCGCGCGGCGGCGGCCAGCGCCATCCCGCTGATCTCGGCGGTGGGCCACGAGACCGACACCACGCTCATCGACTTCGCCTCCGACCGCCGCGCCCCGACGCCCACGGCCGCTGCCGAGATAGCCGTCCCAGTGCGGACCGAGCTGCTCGGCCAGACGCTTGATCTCGAACGCCGGACTTTGCGCTGCTTCTCGAAGGGCATGGAGGATCGCCGCAGGCACCTAAGCCAGCTCGTCCGTGTGCTCCCGCGCGCCGACCAACTCTTCGCCCAGCCGCGGCAGCGTTTTGACAACGCCGCCGAGCGCCTCGGCCATGCGCTCCGGCAGAACCTGCAAGTGCATCGCCGCAGCTTTATCGAAGTGTCGGCGCTTCTCAGGCCTGGCCCCATCGCCGCGCGGCTTCGGGTTTCTGTCGAAAGAACAGCGTCTTCCGGCAGGCAGCTAAACCAATGTGCGAACGCACGCGTCGCCGAGTTCCGCCGCCATCTGGAGTCGCTGACGCGTGTTCTGGAGGGCGTGAGCTACAGAGGCGCGCTTGAACGCGGCTTTGCCTTGGTGCGGTCCGAAGACGGCGTGATCCGCCGCCGGGCCGCGGCTGTGAAGAGCGGCGAGGCTCTTTCCCTGACCTTCGCGGATGGATCAGTCGAGGCGGTCGTCGCCGGCACGCGCGGCCGCACGAAGTCACAAGGTAAGACGAAGGCCGGTTCGCAGGGAGATCTCTTTTGAACGTTCATTTTGCGCACTGCGAAGTTAGGCCGTAGACTGGCGCTATGAACAAGTTCGAGCGCGATCTCAGGCCAGAAGGCGAAGCCGAAGTCGAGTATCTCGACGGCGAATATCATGTCGTCAGGCCGGGCGCGTTTGTGGTTTGCGCGGTGACCGGCGTCCATATCCCGCTGGAGGCGCTCAGGTACTGGAGCGTCGATCTCCAGGAACCCTATGCCACGCCCGCGATTGCCCTGAAGCGCATGCAAGAAACCGGGCGCACGCCAAAGTGATCCAGCGCCGGGCCTTTCTGGCCGGCTGCGGTGCGTTTACGGCTTTTCCCCTGCGCGCCGAAGAGGCAAGGCTTTCACTCACCGGACCGCTTGAACAGGGCAGCCTCGTCATTGGGACGGCGAAAGGCGCGACCGTCACCGTCGACGGGCAAAGCGTGCTCGTGTCGCCGGAAGGCCTGTTCGCGTTCGGCCTCGGCTACGATCAGGCGAAACCGGCATCTGTGGTCGCACACTTTGCCGACGGGAAGACCGAACCGCGCGATATCGTACCGGTGGTCCGGCACTACGACATCCAGCACGTCAACGGGCTGCCGGAGAAATACGTCTCTCCGCCTGCCGAGGTTCTGGCCCGCATCGCGCGGGAGAACGCGCTGGTCGCGGAAGCGCGCAAGCGCGATACCGCCGCGACAGCGTTTGCGCAGCCGCTCGACTGGCCGGCCAAAGGAATCCTGAGCGGCACATTCGGCAGCCAGCGCATCGACAACGGCAAGCCGATGGCTCCGCATTTCGGCGTCGATATCGCGGCACCGCAAGGAACGCCGATCCACGCGCCGGCCGACGGAATCGTTTCTTTGGCCGAACCGGATTTCTATCTGACCGGCGGCACGACCTTGCTCGATCATGGCCATGGTGTCTCGACGACCTACATTCACCAGAGCGCGTTGAAGGTGAAAGTCGGTGACGCGGTGAAGCGCGGGGACCTGATCGGACTCGTGGGCATGAAGGGCCGCGCGACCGGGCCGCATCTGCACTGGGGGATGAACTGGTTTCAGGTCAGGCTCGACCCGTCGCTCTCCACCGTCGTACCCGCGCCCGCCAAGGCCTGAGCTTTCGTCTTGGGAAGATTCTTGATGGCGTCGCGCGGCGTCGTCCAGCGGCGATGGATCCAGAGCCATTGCGAAGGCCGCGCGCGGACGCAGTCTTCCACCGCTGCGTTGATTTTGGCCGTCAGCGCCACGATGTCGGCCTCGTGGTCACCGCTCGGCGTGAATTCGATCTGCGGCCGGATGTTCATGCGAAAGCGTGCGCCGTTCAGCCGTTCGTTGGACGTCGGCAGCAGCGCTGCACCGAGCTTCAGCGCCAGTGCCGCCGGTGCCGGTGTCGTCATCGCGTCGCGGCCGAAGAACGGTGCGGCCACACCCTGTTCGGTTTTCTGATCGACCAGCATGAGGATCGCCTGACCGCGCCGCAGCGTGGTGAAGATCTTGCGCGTTCCCTGCGCCCCCTTGCTGATCTGGATCTTCGGCCCGGCACTGGCGCGCATGCGGGAGATATAACGATCCACATAGGGATTGTTGGGGGGACGATAGACGAGCGCACCCTCGTAGCCGAGTTCGGTCGCCGTCACCGGCATTGCTTCCCAATTGGCGAAATGGCCGGAGATGAACATCAGACCCTTGCCGGCGGCAATCGCCCCTTCGGCGTGCTCTTTTCCCGCGATTTCCAGACGCGGATTGGGTCCGGTGACTTTCAGCTTGCCGAGGTGCGGATACTCCGCGACCGTCCGCCCAAGATTGTCGAACATCTCGCGAATGATGCTCTCCATCTCGGCTCGCGGCATTTCGGGATAGGCGGCTTTGAGATTTTCACGGGCGCGATCGGCGACGGGCTTCACGCGATAGAAGATGTGCCGCCCGATGAAGCCGCCCAGCGCCGACGCCGCATCGATGCCCAGCAGTTTGAAAATCCCCATGAACAAATAGAAAGGAAACGCTTCGGCGCCATACCGAAGCACATCTTTCAAAGGGAGGTTTGGGGAAGTGCCGTTGTCTGACATGCTGGACGGCGCGCTATAGCGTCGTCACAAGACTGTCAAGCAAGCGCGCGATTTGGGCCGGTTCGTCGAATTGGGCGCGCACCGGCACCGCCTTGATTCCGTCACGATCCACCGGGCTCAGCCGCACGAAATCCTTCTCGGTTGTCACAAGGAGCGCGTCACAAGATCGCGCTTTGGATTTCAGCCGGGCAATCTCGGATGGCGTGTAGGCATGGTGATCGGCGTAACGCTTTGTCGCAGCCAGTTCAGCGCCCGATGCTTCGAGCGCCTGAAAAAATTTTTCCGGACGTCCGATGCCGGCAAATGCAATTAACCGTCTGTGCGCGAGGTCGTGGCTCTCCTGCACGAGATGCGCACGCAGGACGGGACGGGGAAACAAACCCAGATTCGGTCGTCCCTCGCCGACGATGATGACGGCATCGGCCCGCGACAGGCCCTGATCGACAGGTTCGCGCAACGGACCGGCGGGAAGAACGCGGCCATTACCGAAACCGGTCTCGCCATCGACCACGACCAGAGACAAATCCTTCGCCAATGCAAAATTCTGATGTCCGTCGTCCATCACGATCGTATCGGCTCCGTGCGCCTCGGCGAGAAGCGCACCGGCGCGCCGGTCCCGTGCCACGACGACGGGCGCGGTGCTATGCAGCAGCAACGGCTCGTCGCCGACGTCGCGCGCAGTGTTGTCGTCGCCGGCCAAGATCGGACCGTGCAGACGCCCGCCATATCCGCGTGTGAGAAAGACCGGATTTCGTCCACGTTCGCGAAGCAGGCTTGCGATCGCGATGGCGACCGGGGTTTTGCCCGTTCCGCCTGCCGTGAGGTTGCCGACACAGATCACCGCCGCTTTCGACCGGTAGGGCTTCGCGTGCAGCGCCTTCCACGCCACGCTTGCGCCATAAACCCAGCCGAGCGGCGACAACGCGTGCGCGCGCCAATCCGGGCTGGTCCAGAAATCAGGCGCGCGCATTTTGGGAGATGAGTTGCTCGACGGCAGTTACGGTTTTTTCGACGGCGCCGCCGAGTTCGTCTGCTGCTTCGGCCGCCGCGGAGCCAAGCTGTTTTGCTTCCGCCGGATTTCGCAGCAGCCGTCCCGTCAATTCGGTTATTTCCGCGCTCGAGCGCACAAGGCCGGCTTTCTGTGCTGCGAAGATCGCCTCATAGGCGCTCGTGAAATTGAAGGTGTGCGGCCCGGCAAGCACCGCACAGCCAAGCCGCGCGGGCTCCAGCGGATTCTGCCCGCCATGGCGGATGAGACTGCCGCCGACAAACGCGAACGGCGCAATCCGGTAAAACAATCCAAGTTCACCCATCGTGTCGGCGACATAGACAGCAGTGCTGAGCCCGGGCAACTCGCCGAGCGCGCGGCGCTTTGCCGCCCGCTCGCCGCAAAGCATCGCCAATTCCGGCCCGCGTTCGATATGGCGGGGCACCAGGATCGTCAGGAGATCGGAGATGGTCTGTCGAAGCGCGTCATGCGCGGGAAGGATCGTCTCATCTTCGCCCGGATGGGTTTGCGCAGCCAGCAAGACAGGCCTGTCTCCGATCGCGTCTTTCAGGGCCGCGAGTTTTTCCGGATCCGCAGGCAAGGGCGGTGCGTCCGCTTTCAAACTGCCGATGACGCGCACATTGCGCGCACCGAGGATGCGAAAGCGTTCGGCAATCGGATCGTCCTGGGCGAGGCAGATATCGAATGCGGACAGCAGGGCCGCCGCGGTCCCACGCGCCCAGCGCCAGCCTGCGAAGGATTTTTCCGACATCCGCGCGTTAACGAGGGCGAGTTTGATACCGCGCGATTTGGCACCCAGGACCAGATTGGGCCAGATGTCGGAATCGACGAACAGGCCAACATCGGGCCGCCAGTGATCGAGAAACCGCCGTGTCGCGGCAGGCGTGTCGATGGGGACGAACTGGTGCAGGGCGCGGGCGGGCAAACGCTCCCCCATCATCTTCGCCGATGTGACCGTTCCGCTGGTCACAAGGACGTTGGTGTTGTCCTTGTTCAGTAGGGCTTCAATCAAGGGCAGGGCGGCGAGACATTCGCCGACACTCGCGCCATGCACCCAGATGAGTGTGCCGTCGGGCCTGGGCGGCAGATTGCGGCCCAGACGTTCGTTGGCGCGTGAATCGTCCTCTTTGCCGCGGCCGGCGCGGCGGCGCAGCAGCAGCGGGGCTACCGGCTCAAGCGCGGTCGTCACGGCGCGATAGGCCAGATAGCCGAATGGTGTCCGCCCCATGCCGAGCTACTCGGCTGCGGCGGGAGCGACGGCGTGATCGTCGAGATCGTGCTGATAGAGCCGGGCGTAGAGCCCGCCGCGCGCCATCAACTCGCCATGCGTGCCGAATTCCGCGACCCGGCCGCGGTCGAGCACATAGATGCGGTCGGCATCGAGTACGGTGGTCAGACGATGCGCGATCACGATGGTGGTGCGGTTCTTCATCAGGCGCGTGAGCGCTTCCTGAACCTGGCGCTCGCTTTCGGTGTCCAGCGCGGATGTCGCTTCATCTAGAAGCAGGATCGGCGCATTGCGGATCATCGCGCGCGCGATCGCGATGCGCTGGCGCTGCCCGCCCGAAAGCTTCAATCCGCCTTCGCCGACTCTCGTGTCGTAGCCCTGGGGCAGCTGCACGATGAAGTCATGTGCGGCGGCATCGCGTGCAGCATCCTCGATTTCCGCACGCGTCGCGCCCAACCGCCCCAGCGCAATGTTGTCGGCGATGGTCTCGTCGAACAGCATCGGCTCCTGGGTCACCAGCGCGATGTTGCTGCGCAGAGAGCTCAGCGTGACTTCTTGAATATCACAGCCATCGATCTCGATCCGGCCGCTGTCGATGTCGTAAAACCGCAGCAGCAGATTGAAGATCGTGGATTTGCCAGCGCCGGAAGGTCCGACAAGGGCGACCTTCTGCCCCGGCGCCACGCTGAAGCTGATGCCGCTGATGGCGGGATCGCCCGCTTCGGCCTGATACCTGAAAGCAACATCGCGAAACTGCACGGCGCCGCCAACGGGTGCGGGTGCGATGACCAATTCGGCAGCCCGTGGCCTGTCGACGATCTTTGGCTTCGCATCGATCACGGAGAACACGCGCGTGGCGGCGGCGCCGCCGCTTGAAAGCAGCGGCCAGAACTGGCTCAAATTTCGCACAGGATCCTGGGCCAGCAGCATCGCGGAGATGAAGGCGGAGAAGCGGCCGATGTCGAGCTGGCCGTGCAGGGATTGATAGCCGGCGAAGAAGATCGTCGCGGCGAGAACGACGCCTACGAATATGTCCGTTGCCGGTGCCGTGGCGGCTCTGCGGCGCACGACCTTGAGCAGGGTCTTGAGGCGCACCGCGATGCGCGCATGCGCGCGTTCCGACGCGAAGTGTTCGAGCCCATAGGCCTTGATGATCCGCCGCCCGTCCAGCGCCTCGGAAAGCGTGGTGGAAAGGCCGCCGGTCTGCTCCATCCCGCGGGTCGCCGCGCGGCGCAGCGAACCGCCGATGCGTTCCATGGCCCATGCAATCGCCGGCAGCGCCAGCAGCGAGATCAACGCAAGTTGCCAATCCTGATAGAACATCACGATCGCGAACGCGATCAGCTGCACGGCCTGAAGGGCGACGGCTGAGACGCCTTGCGCGATCGCATCGCGCATCAGGTTCACGTCGTAGATGAACCCGGAAATGAACTGCGCCGAATGCACCGCGTTGAGCGAGGCAAGATCGCGCGCCATCAGGCTGTCGAAGATGTCGCGCTGCGCCCGCGCGACGATGCGTTCGCCCACGGTATCGAGCAGGCTCTTTTGCCCGAACCACGCCACGGCGCGCACCGTCATCACCGCGACGACGGCAATCGTGATCGGCCAGAGCATCTCCGAGCTCTTGCGTACGAACAGGAATTTCACGGTGAGCTTGATGAGGACGGGAATGGCGGCGTTGGCGGTCGCCACCATCAGCATGCAGAAGACGGCGACGAACAGGATCGACCATTGCCCCGAGACATAGTCGCGGACCAGCCGGCGCAGAACCGCGGGGTTTTGCACCGTGGGTTTGGTTAAGACAGGTGGGCCGGCCGTCATGGAGGCGTCGTGTAGCACGCGCCCGGCCCGGCGGCGAGAATCAAGCCTCGCCCTCAGGCTCCATCAGGCGGTGAATGTGGACGACGAAGTAGCGCATATGGGCATTGTCGACCGTAGCTTGTGCCTTGGAGCGCCACGCCGTCAGGGCTTCGCGGTAATTCGGGTACATGCCCACGATGTCGAGCTTGGAAAGGTCCTTGAACGCGATCTCGTCAGGCGACGACAACTCGCCGCCGAACACGAGATGCAGGAGTTGTTGGGGAGCGTGGTCGGCCATGATGTGTCCTATTGTCTGGGCAGTTTGATGTGCGAAACGCGTTCCAGGAGTTTGGCATGCAGGTTTGGGTTTGCCGCGACGACCGATGGCTGGATCGCGCCGGATCGATTGTAGCGGAAAACCGCGCCGTCATGCGCGGTCATGATGCCGCCCGCCTCCGTTAAGATGATATCGGCGGCGGCGAGGTCCCAGTCGCGTTTTGCCGAGAGCGCAAGCATGGCGTCGAAAGAATTATCCGCCACCAGTGCCGCGCGATAGGCGATCGAGCTGCGCGTTTCGATCTCCATCGGCGGCCACGGCCGGTTGGGCGGCGTGTTCCAGGCCGCATGCGCCAGCATCTGCTTGTCCCCAAGCATGCGGCAGCCTTCGATATCCGCGCGCTGGCCGACGTGGATCGCCGACCCATTACGGAATGCACCGGCGCCTTCACGCGCGGTGAAGCATTCCTCCAAAATCGGGTTGTACACGACGCCCGCTATCGGCCTTCCATCCAGCACCACGGCGGCGCAGATCGTGAAGTGCGGCCTGCTTTTCAGAAACGCGACTGTGCCGTCGATGGGATCGACGATGAAGACATTCTCGGCTGCAAGGCGTGCCGGATCGTCGTCGGTTTCCTCCGAGAGCCAGCCATAGTCCGGCCGTGCGGCGCGCAAGCGCTCGTTCAGGAACCGGTCGACCGCCAGATCGGCTTCCGTCACCGGGCTTCCTTGATCCTTGCTCCAACGCTTGTAGGTGCCGCCGAAGAACTTGCGCGCGATGTCGCCGGCCTCGCGTACCGAAGATTCCAGAAGCGTGAGATCTTGGGCGGTGTCAGGCGCCGGCAACGGTCATGCCTTCCACACGCAAGGTCGGTGCGTTGGTCCCATAACGGAATTGGAGATCGTTCGCGGGGGTGAGATTGACGAAGATGTCCTTCAGGTTTCCGGCGATGGTCACTTCCGCGACCGGGAAGGCGAGCTTTCCGTTCTCGATCCAGAAGCCCGACGCGCCGCGGCTGTAATCGCCCGTCACGCCGTTCACGCCCATACCCATGAGTTCGGTGACATAGAAGCCGCTCTTGATGTCGGCGATCAGCGCGTCCGGCGAAAGCGCACCGGGCTCCATGTAGAGATTGGTGGCGGACGGCGAGGGCGGACCGCCCGTTCCGCGTGCGGCATGGCCGGTTGTCTCGAGCCCCAGCTGGCGCGCGCTCGCACAATCCAGAAGCCATGTCTGCAGCACGCCGTCGTCGATAAGCGCCCGCCGCGCATTGGCGACGCCTTCGCCATCGAAGGGCTTTGAGCGCAGACCGCGAACGCGATGCGGATCGTCGACGATCATGATGCCGGGCGCGAACACCTTCTGGTTCATCCGGTCCTTCAGGAAGCTGACCCCGCGCGCGATGGACGCTCCGGAAATCGCACTTGCGAAGTGGCCGACAATGCCGTTGGACACGCGCGGCGCATAGATGATCGGCACAGCCTGGGAAGGGACCTTGCGCGGATTGAGACGGGCGACGGCCCGCTCACCGGCGCTCTCGCCGACCGCCTCCGCCGCCTCGAGATCGCCGGCATGCCTCGCGCTCGCGCTGTCGTAATCCGTCTGCATCTCGGTGCCTTCGCCGGCGAGCACGGCGACGCCGATGCCGTGACTGGTGCCTGCGTAACGCCCGAAGAAGCCCGCGCTGGTTGCCAGAGAAACCGCGCTGCGGCTGAAATTCGCGCTGCCGCCTTCCGAATTGGTGACACCCGGCACGGCGAGGGCCGCGCCTTCCGCCGAGCGCGCGCGTTCGATCAGCGTGTCGGCGGACGGCTCCGCAGCATCTTCGAGATCGAGCGCCGGAATGGTCTTCGCGAGCCGATCCGTGGGCGCGAGACCGGCGAATTTGTCTTCCGGCGCCAGCTTCGCCATGGCGACCGCGCGGCCGGGGAGGGCGTTTATCGCATCGGGCGAGAAGTCGGTGGAGGAGATAAAGGCCACGCGCTGGCCCACGAACACGCGCAGGCCCAGATCGGCGGACTCGGCGCGTTCAACATCTTCGAGATTGCCGAGCCGGTACGACACGCTGGCGGAAACGCTCTCGACCAGAAGGGCGTCTGCGGCGTCGGCACCGGCATTTTTGGCGGATTGAATCAGGCGGGAAAGTACGCTTTGTGGGTCGGGCTTTGTCATGCGCCTATGTGACCTGCCGCCGCCGTCAAGGCAAGCGGCGCGGCCCTAGTGCGGGCGAAGTCTGGCGGCCGGCGGCGGATTGGGTGTCGCCTGACCGCGAATGGCGGCGGGTTGGTCAATCTGAGTTGTGCTCTCGAAGGACACCACGACCGGCGAACGCGTCAGGTAAAGCTTCTGTTCTTTGTAGGCGATATAGATGTGCCATTCCTGGATCACGTTCATGCCCAGGATCATGTCGCCGAATCCCGGCTTCTCGGTCACCCGCGGAATGCGGGTACCGCCTTCGAGATTGGCGTGCGGGTCCTTGATCTTGTTGCGCATGAGATCGGGGATCAGCCGCACCGCCGGATCGGCGATTGCGATTCCGCCCAGCGCGAGCGATTTGAACCGGTGGGAGTAGGTCTTGGATTGCGGCGACCGCATCAGGCGGCCAACTTCCTGCGTGTCCGCGTCGCCGGGCGTGAGTCCGAAGGTGCTCTTCGCCAACTCCACGTCGAGAACCGAGCGGGTCGCGCCGGTGTCCAGAATGGCGGTGAGGTTGTGCCCGTCGAGCTGAACCGGGATCTGAATGTGGTCGCTTGAGTCAAGACGCATCGGCAGCACGGCGATGCCGCCCGGCCAGTTCACCGCTTTGCCCTCGCAGTGATTCTGCGAATAGAGACTGAGCTTCATAGTGCTGAAGTCGATATCGACGTCGTAGTCGTGGAGCAGGTTCGGTGCGAGCAGCCCCGCGACGTCCGGGACGTCGGTCGCGAATCCGTTTGCATCCGGGATGACCATGAAGTCAGCGGCGTCTGCCCGCAGATTGCCAAGCAGCAGCGACGTGCTGGTCGTCATATTGGTCGTGTCGCCGCCGACGCCGACGAGCTCGTAGCGGATGTGATGGGTGGAGAGCCTGAGCCCCTCCGCGGTCTGCTTCGTCAGCTCGCTCCAGAACCCGCCGGTGTCGACGAGCAGGGATCTGCTGGCGTCCCGGATCTTGACGGGGACGTAGATCCTGCCGTCGTCCCCGATCTTCATGTCGACGCTGGTGACAAGCTGAGCGGGTGGGCAGTCTTCCGCCCGCGCAACGCCAGCCGCCAAGGCGGCAAGAAGCAGGGCAGTCAAAGTCCGATGGTGGCTCATGGCCTCGCAGAGCCCGGATTATGGACGCATTCTAGGCGCTGTGTGAACAAATGCAATCTGAAGGGGACCGGCATGCGGTCCGGCGGCTCCTGGAATTTACCCGGATTTTCGCCAATTCGCCCCGGCGGCAGTCCCCGAGAATCGATTTGCGCTCAGTGGCTCGCCGTCGTTGCGGGTTTGGCGGCCGGCGCCGTGGCGGGCGTGATGTAGAGCTTCTTCTCCTTGTAGGCGATGTAGACGTGCAGGTTGTGAAGGATGTCCATGCCCAGAATCATGTCGCCGGAACCAACCGCGTGGCTCGGATCGGAAAGACGCGTGCCGTGCTCCAGACTGTCCTTCGGATCCATCCGTTTGTTTCGCATCAGGTCGGGGAGCAACTCGATCTCCGGATTGGCGACTGCTATCCCTTCCAGCGATAACGCTCCAAATCTGTGCGAATAGGTGTTTGTCGGGCCGGAAGAACCGATCAGCTTTCCGCGCACCGGCGTATCGCTGCTTCCGGGGACCAGCGAGAAGGCGAATTTGGCGATCTCGAGATTGAACACCGTGTTGGTTGCACCGGTGTCCAGCACCGCCGAGAATCTGTGCCCGTCGACTGTGATGGGTACGATGATATGGCCATCGGAGTTGATCGCAAACGGAACGACGGCGACGGCGTCGGCCGGCCAATAGACAACCTTTCCCTCGCAGTGATTCTGAGAAAGCAGATTGAACTTGCGTCCGCCGAAATCGAGATCGACGTCATAGCTGCTCAAGAGGTTGGGCGCGAGGATGCCCGCCGCGTCGGTCACATCGGGCGCGAAGGCATGCACCGGTGCCATAACCATGAAGTCCATGTTGTCGGCGCGCAAATTGCCGATCGCGAAGGGCGCTCTCGCCACCACATTCGTGGTATCGCCCGCCACCCCGATCAGCTGAAGCCCGACATGATGGGTATCGAGCTTGAGTTCAGCGACGGTGGATTGCGTCATTTCCGAAAAGAAGCCGCCGGTATCCACGAGCATGGATTTTGGTGTGCCGGAGATCTTTGCCGGGACGTAGACCCTGCCATCATCTCCGATGTGCATGTCCACGCTGGCAATGAGCGTCAGAGGCGGACAGGCCGTGTCCGCCTGGGCGGTGCCCGAAAGCGCCGCGAAAAGCAAAATACTCCACTTTGCGAAACGTCGCATGATGCCTGCCCCAAAAAGCCCCGTCAGCGCATGGGATCGTATAGGTTGCAAGCGTCTCGCGCTAACGCCAGATCGGTTTGCCGGCGCCCGGAAGGCCAAGCTGCGACCATTTTTCCGTGACGGTCTGCACGATCTCGTCGTCCATCCGGATGAGACGGCCCCATTCGCGCTTGGTCTCGGGCGGCAGCTTGTTGGTGGCGTCGAGACCGATCTTGGAACCGAGTCCGTTTTCCGGCGACGCGAAGTCGAGATAATCGATGGGCGTGTTTTCGATCACCGTGATATCGCGCGCAGGGTCCATGCGCGTCGAGATCGCCCACATCACGTCTTTCCAGTCGCGCGGGTTGACGTCGTCGTCCACCACGATCACCCATTTGGTATACATGAACTGGCGCAGATAGGACCACGTCGCCATCATCACGCGCTTGGCGTGGCCGGGATAGGCCTTCTTCATTGCGATGACGGCAATGCGGTAGGAGCAGCCTTCGGGCGGCAGCCAAAAATCGACGATCTCCGGAAATTGCTGCCGCAGCAGCGGTACGAACACTTCGTTCAGTGCCTCGCCGAGGATCGACGGTTCGTCGGGCGGCCGTCCGGTATAGGTCGACAGATAAATCGGCTTCGACCGCATCGTGATCGCCGTCGCCGTGAAGACCGGGAACTGTTCCACCGAATTGTAGTAGCCCGTGTGATCGCCATAGGGACCTTCGTCGCGATAGTCGTTGAGCGAGACCTCGCCCTCGATCACGATCTCCGCTTCGGCGGGTGCTTTCAGCGGCTGGGTGACGCAATTGACGAGTTCGACGCGCTGGCCGCGCAGAAGCCCTGCGAACTGATATTCGGACAGCGTGTCGGGAATGGGCGTGACGGCCGCGAGGATCGTTCCAGGATCGACGCCGAGCACGATGGCAGCGGGCAGGGGTGCCGCTTTCTCCTTCGCCCAGCGCGCGTGATGCTGCGCGCCGCCGCGGTGCCGCAGCCAGCGCATGATCGTCTGGTTCCGGTTCAGCACCTGCATGCGGTAGATGCCGAGATTGAAATTGTCCTCGCGCTTGTCCGAGGGCCCTTTCGTCACCACCAGCGGCCAGGTGATGAGCGGCGCTGGCTCACCCGGCCAGCAGGTCTGGATCGGCAGCGCATTCAGATCGATGTCGCTGCCCTTCAGCACGATTTCCTGCGCGGGCGCGCGAGAAACCGTTTTCGGCTTCATCGCCATGACGGTCTTCGCAAGCGGCAACAGATCGAACGCCTCGCCGAAGGAACGCGGCGGTTCGGGCTGGCGCAGTTGCGCGAGCAACTCACCGACTTCGCGCAGCGACGCTGCCGTCGTGCGCTCCACGCCGCCCATCGTCACGCCCATCGCGACGCGCTTCACGGTGCCGAACAGATTGACGAGCACGGGAATGTCAGACGGCGTGCCGTCGGCCTTGATTGGCTTCTCGAAAATCACGGCGGGGCCGCCTTGCGCGATCAGCCGCGTCTGGATTTCGGTCATCTCGAGCACGGTCGAAACCGGCTCGCGCACGCGAACAAGTTCGCCCTGCACCTCCAGCCGCGCAATGAAATCCCGGAGAGAACGGTAGCTCATGGCCGGACTATAGCGTGATGCTGAGGTGCGAGCGAAGCGAGCCCAGAAGCATCAGCTTTCGTTTGCAATCTTCCACTTCGACGGCGCGGCGTGACGAATGCCATAAGCGAGGTAAATCACCATGCCGATAAACGTCCAGATCACCAGCCGAATCCAGGTATCGGTCGGAAGGCTGAGCGCCATGCCCGCGCAGAAGAGGATGCCAAGGGGCGCCGTCACCCAAACAAGCGGCGTCCGGAAAGGGCGTTTCGCTTTTGGCGCCTGAACGCGCAGGATCATGGTGCCCAGGCACACGACGACAAATGCGAGCAATGTGCCGATCGACACCAACTGGCCCAGCAGGTTCAGCGGAAACACCGCGGCCAGCGCCGCCGCGAAGATGCCGGTGACGATCGTGCCGCGATGCGGCGTGTGGTAGCGCTTGTGCACGCTTGCAAACATCTTCGGCAGGAAGCCGTCTCGCGACATCGAATAGAAGATGCGCGACTGGCCATAGAGACCCACGAAGATCGTCGAGGCGAGGCCGACCGATGCTCCGACATCGATCACCGGCACGAGCCAGTGGATATCCGAGATCTTGCCGACGGCGAACGACACCGGGTTCGGTACGTCGATCATCGTCTTGTAGTTCGCGATGCCGAGAAGCACGACTGAGATGAGAATATAAAGCGCCGTGCAAATGAACAGCGACGCCATGATCCCGATGGGGAGGTCGCGCTGCGGATTGCGGCATTCCTGTGCCGCGACGGATACCGAATCAAATCCGATATAGGCGAAGAAGATGATGGCGGAGCCCATCGCCACGCCACTCCAGCCATAATGTCCGAACTGGCCCGTGTTGGCCGGCACAAACGGCGTGAAGTTGTTCCAATTGATATAGCTGGCGCCGAACAGGATCACCAGCAGCACGACGACGAGCTTTACACCCACCATAATGGCGTTGGTGTTCGCGGATTCCTTCACGCCGACGACGAGTACCCAGGTCAGCCCCAGGATCAGCAGCACCGCCGGAAAATTCCCAATCGCGCCCGTGAGACCGAACTGGTGGATGAACCACGTGAAGCCAGTGCCGGTGTCCGCCCAGGGAGTTGGACACGGCGGCGGGTCTCCGACCACGCACAAAGGCGCGTTGGCGAGCGAAGCCGGGAAGTTGATGTGCAGGATCTGCATCAGCTCGGTGAAATATCCCGACCAGCCGACAGCCACGGCCGAAGACGAGACAAGATATTCCAGCACCAGATTCCAGCCGATGAACCACGCCATGAAGCGGCCCATCGTGGCGTAGGCGTAGGTATAGGCGCTGCCCGAAACCGGGATCATCGACGCGAACTCGGCATAGCAGAGCCCCGCGAACAGGCACCCCAGTGCCGCGACGACAAACGAGACCAACACGGCCGGCCCCGCATAGGCGCCGGCAACCTGTCCCGTATAGACGAAGATACCGGCGCCGATGATGGCGCCGATACCCAGCATGGTGAGGTGAACCGGACCGAGGGTGCGCTTAAGCGCGTGCTCCTCTGCCACGACCGGATCGGGCTGCTCCGACAGTTCGGTTGTGCTCATTTCAGGCCGCGTCCTCGAGCTTGAAGCGCGGAGGTTTGGCGTGGAAGCGGCTGTAGAGCCCATAGATCACAAGGCCGATCACGGTCCAGATGAAGAGCCGTAGCCACGTGTCCCCAGGCAGAAACACCATCATGAAGCCGCACATGAAGATGCCGAGCGGGCCCACGAGCCAGATGAGCGGCGCGCGGAACGGGCGCTTCACGTTCGGGCGCTGTACGCGCAGCATCATCACACCGGCACAGACAATGACGAAGGCGAGAAGCGTGCCGATGGACACGAGCTCGCCCAGGATATCGAGCGGCAAGATTCCCGCACCCAGCGCGCAGAATGCGCCGGTGATGAGCGAGCCGCGCCACGGTGTCTTGAAGCGCGGGTGGATCTCGCTGAACAGTGGCGGGATCATGCCATCCTTAGCCATCGCGTAGAAGATGCGCGACTGGCCGAGCAACAGCACGAGCACCACGGACGCGAGGCCGACCACGGCGCCAACGTTCACATAAGGCGTCAGCCACTGTGTTTCCGGGATGGCTTCCACGGCCTGGCTGACGGGGTGGGCGACGTTGAGGGTCGGATAGGCGGCGATGCCGGTCACTACCCATGACATCAGCATGTAGAGCACCGTGCAGATCAGAAGCGAACCCAGAATGCCGAGGGGCACGTCACGTTGCGGATTTCGCGCTTCCTGTGCGGCGACACTGACGGCGTCGAACCCAATATAGGCGAAGAAGATCACGCCGGTGGCCCGGAACACGCCGGTCCATCCGAACTGCCCGAACGTTCCCGTGTTCGGCGGGATGAACGGCTCGTGGTTGGCGGGAACGATGTGGCCGAACCCGACAAAGATCACCACCAGCACGATGCAGAGCTTGATGGCGACCATCAAATTGTTGAAGTTCGCGCTCATGTTCACGCCCACGATCAGGACGAAGGTGACGAGGGCGACCAGCGCGACGGCGGGAAGATTGAAGTACGCGCCCGTGGCCACGAGGTTGTGAAAGCCTTCGAGCTTGAAGGGCGCGCCGTCGAACGCGGCCGGGATCGGCATGCCGAGTTGTTTCGCCATGAGATCGCTGAAATAGCCAGACCAGCCCACGGCGACCGTCGATCCCGCGGCGAGGTATTCGAGCACTAGGTTCCAGCCGATGATCCAGGCCATGAGCCGGCCCATCGTGGCGTAGGTGTAGGTGTAGGCGCTGCCGGCGACCGGGATCATGGCCGCGTATTCGGCGTAGCAGAGACCAGCAAACAGGCAGCCCGTACCGGCGATGGCAAAGGAGATGACCACGCCCGAGCCGGCATAGCTGGCAGCGGCATGGCCGGTCAGCACGAAGATACCGGCCCCGATGATGGCGCCGATGCCTAAGGCGATCAGATGGGTCGGACCAAGCGCGCGTTTGAGATCGTGGACCTCGGCAACGGGATCTTCCGGAATTCCGGCCATGACAACTGCCCCCTTCGACATGTTTTTAGGTCCGCGATGCGAACCATCTTGGGGGTCACTTTGGCATGCGTCGGCAAAACCGCCAAACGGGGAAGACTGCTAGGCCTTTGTCCACACGGCGATTTCATTGCCGTTCGGGTCGCGGAAGTGGAAGCGCCTGCCGCCCTCGAAAGATTCGCGCGAGATGATTTCGGCGCCGGCGGCTTTGACCTTCGCCTCCATCCCATCGAGGTCGGCGGCATGGAGGACGATCAGCGGTCCGCCGCTCGCGACGACCTTGCGCTCGGCATTGAAGCCGCCCTGGCGTCCCGCGCTGTCGAACGCGACATAGTCCGGCCCGTAATCGGTGAAGCTCCAGCCGAACACCGACCCATAGAATGTCTTGGTCGCCGGAATGTCTGTTCCCGGCAGCTCGATGTAGTCGAGATATCCATCAGCAGGCATAGGAAGTTCCCCTTTTGTTCTATAAAGCCAGCTGCAGAGATCGCTGTCAAGACGAGGGCCAATCGCTTCTATCTCGCGAGAACGAATCGTTCGTCCGTCCACGGAAGACTTTCTTGACATTAACGAATTTTCGGCGCTATTAGTACTTTATTAACTATAGCGCTCAGCCAAGCCGCGGGGACGGCGGGCGGGCGGCGATGGGTAGGGTGGGGTGTTCCAGGGAAGCAGAGTCACATTCGAAAAGGGTGTCACTATGCGTTCCCATGAGTTGCCGGTTCACGGCGAATACGAAACCGCGTCTGCCGACGCATTGGCCAGGCGCTATGCCGACCTCACAGAGCAGCATCACGATCTCGACTACATGATCTCAGCGCTCAGCGAGCAGCCAACCTGCGACGAACTCCTCGTCGCCCGGCTGAAGAAGCGGAAGCTGCACCTCAAGGACGAGATCGCGCGCGTCACGGGCGGCCTTCGGGCGGCAGGGGATGTCACCGCCAACGCGTAGACGAGCCGTTAGCAATATCTGTTTATCTGTCAGCGCAGTGGGGGGCAAAACATGCGCGCGATCGTTATCCTTCGGCCAAGAGACGCCGCGTTCGGCTTCGCCGCGGCATTGTGGCTTGCGCTGATCGTTGTGGTCGTCCGCGGCGGTCTTGTTCCGTAAGGGCTACGGCACGAGTTCGAACACCGTGCCGTTGCCGGTCGCTCCGCCTTGGAGCGTGGTGCCGAAGATGTTGCCCGAAGCGTCCAGGATCAGATTGCCTTCGGGCAACGCACCATCGGAGCAGTCATCCCGTTTGCAGAACGCATAAAGCGGCTTCGCGGCGCTCAGATCGAATACCATGCCGGAGCCCGGCGCCGGCCCGTGGCCACCGCCATAGAGCGTTGCGCCGTAAAGATGGCCGGCACCGTCCATCGTCAGGCCGGCCAGCGGATAGCCGCCATCAGCGCAGTTCTTTTTTGCACAGAAATCGTGCAGCACAGTCAGTTGGGACGCGTCGCCATCCGGCACGAGCTTGAACGCCGTGCCGCAACCGCTGACGCCGATGTCGTCGCAGTTCCTGCCCTTGGATCCGCCTCCGAATGTGGTGCCGAAGAGATTTCCCGCAGCGTCCAGGATCAGGCCCGCTTCGGGGAACGCACCATCGAGGCAGTCCTGTTGTGCGCAGAAGCTGTGCAGCACCGTCTCGGTCTCACCGCCTCGCGCGGCACTGAGTTCAAACACGGTCCCCTGATTGCTCTGTCCGCCATAATACGTCGTCCCGAAAATGTTGCCTTGGGCATCGATCAACACGCCCGCAGTCGGGCCGGCCCCGTCCGAACAATTCGCGAGCGCGCAGAAATCATAGAGCACCTGCTCGTTCCACGATTGGCCGTTCGGGGTTATCGAGAACACCACACCCTGGTGATGCGCACCCGCTAGCGAAGTCGTGCCGTACAAGGGCGAGGCGCCGTCGTAAGGCGCGCCCGATCCCTTACCGGCATAAGCGAGATCGGATTGCGGCAGGCGGCCGTCCACGCAATCGCTTGCGGAGCAGAATGTGTAGAGAGTCTCGATCGTCCATGTTGTGTGCTTCGCGCTCGGCACAAGCCGGTAGACAACGCCGCCATCATTCGCGCCGCCGGCCATGGTCGTTCCGTAGAGGTTTCCGGCGCTGTCGATGATCAAATTCGAAAGCGGATCGCTGCCGTCTTCGCAGCCCGCCTGTGTGCAGAAGCTGTAGAGCACCTTGTACTTCCACTTCGTTTGCCGTGCATTGGGGACAAGCTCGTAGATGGCGCCAACACCATTCGCGCCGCCGAACAAGGCGGTCCCATAAAGGTTGCCCGACGAGTCACGCAGAAGCCCCGACGCCGGCTCGCGTCCGTCCGCACATCCGCCCTGACTGCAGAACGAATAGAGCGTGCGCAGCTTGTAGCCATACGCGGCGCCGGTCATCGCCACCGCGAGTGTGAGCGCCAAAAGAAACATTCGAGCGATGTTGTTGCGCATTTCGGGCAGCGTAGCGCGGAACTAGAGAAGCCGGTAGACGCTGGTCTCCCGGATTTCGCGGTCTTCGAGGTCGCGTGTCGTTTGCACGCGATAGGTTTCGAGCTTCTCGACGCCGGATTTGGGAAAATAGCTCCGCCCCGGATCGCCGAGCAGAACGGTCGCGCCGCGTGCCGTCAGCTTGTGAAGCCAGACAAGAAGCCGCTCTGCCAGCGGGCGCTCGTAGCACATATCGCCCACCAGAACGGTCTGCCAGCCGTCGTCGCTGTCGATCACGTCCTCAGCCCTGACATCGACACGGGCATTGTTGGCCTCGGCATTCAACACGATTGCAGCGTTAGCAAAGCGATCGATGTCAACCGCGAGGACGCCGGCCGCGTCCGATTTGGCCGCTGCAATGGCAAGGAGACCGGAACCCGATCCAAAATCGAGGACGCGCTTTTTCGCAACGGACTCGGGATGATCGAGCACGTAGCGCGCGAGTGCCTGTCCGCCGGCCCAGGCGAAGGCCCAATAGGGCGGAGGCACACCTTCTGCCTCGAGCTCTTCCTCCGTCTTGCGCCACAGCGGCACGACCTCCGTCGCCAGGTGCAGCCGGATTTCGGGTACCAGCGGCGGCGCGATCAGGGCGGTGTTGGCGAGGACGAAATCGCGCGGATCGTTCACGCGGGCTGCGGTTCCGGCTTCGACATCGCCAGCGACAGGATCTCGCGATAGTTCTTGCGGATCTCCATGCGCGGACCAAAGCCTTTCGCGAGCAGCATCGCGTGCAGCTTCGTCAGATTGTAGCACGGCACATAGAACAGCAAATGATGGTCGACGTGGTAGTTGACCCAGTAGGGCGCCACAAGCGCTCGCATCACTGGCCCGGCATAGGTCGTGCGCGCGTTGCGGAAGACATCGTTGTTGTCGGGTACGACCGCGTGCTCGGCGATGTTGCGGATGCGGGTGATGACCATCTGCCAGGTGATGTTCGGCAGCAGCCAGAACATCAGCCAGTAATGCG
>Ga0207667_10001423_pt1 | contig 29962 bp, 28 predicted proteins | sample KBSCornC52_FD_184301 | JGI IMG/M metagenome (GOLD analysis project Ga0207667, IMG submission 184301) | Corn rhizosphere microbial communities from Kellogg Biological Station, Michigan, USA - KBS Corn C5-2 (SPAdes) (version 2) | ecosystem: Host-associated > Plants > Roots > Rhizosphere > Soil ...
TCCCCAACCCAAGACATTCGGGTGCCCCATCCGTACGCGCTCTTTGCGGACGGGTGGGAAAGTAGGATGTTTACCGAGGAAGAGGATATGTACCCACTAAGGCTTCACCGGCACCAATCCATACCTCATCATCACCTCTCCCATCGCCTTCGGGTCCGGCGGCCCACCTCCACCCAGAAGCCCACGAATCTCCCGAAAATACTCAGCCCCCAACACTCCAGGAGTAATTGTGCATAACACCTTGGCCGGCTCATCAAACGGATTCGAAAACGCATGCACTTTGCCGCGTTCAATCCACACCAACTCGCCTGCCCCTACATCCATGCTCTGCCCCTCCAGCATGAACCTCAGCCTCCCGCTCACCCCATACCCCGACTCATCGAACCCTACATGATGATGCGGAACCGGCATCCCCGCTCCCGGAGCCACCGTCATCTCAAACATCGTCACTCCACCGCCGCTCGTCGGCCCATCGATCAAAAACCGGAGCACAATTCCACCCAGCCGAATCTCCTCCACCGGTACCACCCCAGCACTAATGCCGTTCTCGCTCATCGCTTCCCTCGTTGTCTGAATTTACTTGCACCATTTATAGCATCGGCCCTCAACCCGACAGAGAAAGCACGAATCCCACCCACACGTACAACGTTTCCCAATCAAAACTTGACACCCCAGCTATAATTAAGACGTAGAGTAAAGATTCAGCCCGGCCATCCGCCGGGCGTTCGCATTTAACCAATAAAAGGCTTCCGTCCGGAGTAGGTACGCCCCATCCCATACCGAAGTCCGGACTTAAGCCTTCTAAATAGAAGACTTTGCGCACAAAGTACAGGGGGAGGGTCCATCCCGTCCCGGAGACTGATAGACTCCGCCCAAGGAGCCCGCAAATGTCCCCCGCCACAAGCCTCATCACCCACCCCAGTCCTTACACCGTCCCCGAAACCCTCGACCGCCTGGAAGCCATCCTCCGCGCAAAAAGCATCCTCATCTTCGCCCGCATCGACCACAGCGGCGAAGCCGCAAAAGTCGGCCTCGCGATGCCGCCGACGCAACTCCTCATCTTCGGCAGTCCAAAAGGCGGCACGCCGATCATGCTCGCCGCTCCCCTTTCCGCGATCGATCTCCCGCTCAAGGCTCTCGCCTGGCAGGACATTGACGGAGAAGTCTGGCTGAGCTTCAACGATCCCCACGATCTACAAAGCCGTTACGCTCTCAGCGATGACGTTCTCAAACCTATCGCCGGCCTCGAAACCCTTATCCTCGAAGCCCTAGCCTGATACCCTTATCCCCGTGAGATTACTCAACCGGGCCCTCTTCTATCTCTCGGCTATCGTCTTAGCCATCGTGCTCTTCATGGTGGGCATCTATCTCACCATTCCCACGCACAATACCGCTGCCACTCACTTCGATGCGCTCATCGTCCTCGGCTACCCGGCCAATGCCGACGGGACGCCATCGCCGGAGCAGCGAGAGCGCGTCCTCGAAGGTGTCCGCGAGTACAAGGCCGGAGTCGCTCCGTACATCATCATGACAGGCACCGCCGCTCACAACCAGTACATCGAAGCCGACGTGATGGCGCAGCTGGCACGCTTACAGGGCGTTCCTGCGTCCGCTATTCTCGAAGACGTTCAAGCGCAGAACACCATCCAGAACATCTACTACTCGGCTCGCATCATGCACGATCACGGTATGAACTCCGCCGAGATCATCAGCTCGGCCAGCCATCTTCCCCGCGCCGCTCTCATCGTCAACACCCTCAACGTCGACCAGCCCGGCCTCTACATCAACTGGCGCACCCACGCCGCGCACTGGCCGCCCGAATACAGCATCTTCCGCGAGGCCATCCTCTACATCGGCGAGGCCCGAAACTGCCTCATCCTCCGCTTTAACGGCTTCCCCTCCTCTCGCTTCCTTCCCCGGGACCGGGCAATTAATTAGCGCACTGCGGCATCTTCGATGCCAAAAACTGCTTTCTTCGGTTAGCATCGTTGTGCACCACAAAGTAAACGTTCTCTCACTGCCTACTTCACGAAGGACCTATTCATGCGCTTCGAAAAATTTGCCGCCGTCCTGCTTGTCGCCCTGCCTTTTGCTGTCATGGCCCAGCAGCCCGCCACGCTGACCATCGACACTGCCAAACCTGTCGTCGCCGTCAGCCCCACCCTCTACGGCCTTATGACGGAAGAGATTAATTACTCCTACGATGGCGGCCTTTACGCCGAACTGGTCAACAACCGAACCTTTCAGTCGAACCGCGGCCCCAGCACTGCGGACTGGACTATCCTGCAGAACGGCGACGCCCGGGCCACCATGGCGGTCGACAAGACCACCGGCCCAAGCGAAGCTCTTCCCCTCAGCCTCAAGCTCACCGTCGACTCCGCCGCGCAGCACTCCGAGGCCGGCATCGTCAACAGTGGCTATTGGGGCATCCCCGTTCATCCCTCGACCACCTATCATGGGTCGTTTTATGCCAAGGCCGACAGCGCCAGTATCGGTGCCGTGACCATCTCGCTCATCAATGACAAGACCGGCGTCTATGCTGCCACCGCTACCGTTCCCGCGCTCAGCACCGAGTGGAAGCGCTATGAGTACACGCTGAAGACCGGTGCTCTTGTCGCCTCTGCCGCCAACCACCTGACCCTCTCGGTTGAGCACCCCGGCACCGCCTGGTTCTCTCTCGTCTCTCTCTTCCCGCCGACCTACCAGAACACCGCCAACGGCAATCGCATCGACCTCATGCAAAAGCTCGCTGCCATGCACCCGGCCTTCCTGCGTTTCCCCGGCGGCAACTATCTCGAAGGCGACCACATCAACGAGCGCTACGAGTGGAAGAAGACTATCGGGTCGCTCGTCGATCGCCCCACTCACCCCAGCCCCTGGAACTATCACTCCTCCGACGGCCTCGGCCTGCTCGAGTTCTTCGAGTGGTGTGAAGATCTGCACATGCAGCCTCTCCTCGCCGTCTATGCCGGCTACTCCATGCGGCAGGAGCACGTTGATGCCGGTCCAGCCCTCGAACCCTACGTCCAGGACGCCCTCGACGAGATCGAATACGCCACCGGCAGCACCTCGACCAAGTGGGGAGCCATCCGCGCCAAAGACGGCCATCCTGCCCCCTTCCACATCAACTACATCGAAGTAGGCAACGAGGACTGGTTCGATAAATCCGGCAGCTACAGCGGCCGCTATGCCCAGTTCTACAAAGCCATCAAGGCCGCCTACCCCGACATCCAGATCATCGCCACCGCCCCCGTCACCGGCATCCGCCCCGACATCGTCGACGACCACTTCTACCGCTCTGCGCAGGAGTTCTTCAACGATGTGCATCACTACGACAAGACCGACCGCAACGGTCCCAAAGTCATGGTCGGCGAGTGGGCCACCCGCGAAGGCTCTCCCACCACCAACATGGGCGCAGCCCTCGGCGACGCTGCCTGGATGACCGGCATGGAGCGCAACAGCGACATCATCGTGCTCGCCAGCTACGCTCCTCTGTTCGTCAACGTCAACCCCGGCGGCATGCAGTGGCCCAGCGACCTTATCGGCTATGACGCCCTCAACAGCTACGGCTCGCCCAGCTATTACGCCCAAGTCATGTTTAGCACCCACCTCGGCGACCACGTCCTCGACGCGAAGCTCGATGCCGCCAACCCGCGCCTCTTCGACTCTGTAACCGTAGACAGCAAGCGGCACCGCGTTATCGTCAAGCTGGTCAACGGCTCATCGCAACCACAGGCCGTCAACATTAACCTCTCCGGCGCAAAGGTACGCAGCAAAGCCACGCTCACCACCCTCGGCGCACCCACCACCGAAGCCACCAACTCCATCACCGACCCCACACGCATCGTCCCGGTAGTCACTTCCATTACGAATGCCGCAACCACCTTCACCCACACCGTACCTCGGTACTCGATCCAGATCCTCGATCTCGACCTCAACTAATTCACCCCAACGCGGCCCATTCTTTCGCCTTTTATGGGGCGAAAGAATGGGCCGCTCTTATTTGCAATCGCTGCACCACATCTAAAATGAACAGGAAAAAATTAGAATCCCGGAGTGGCCCATGAGCGCAATCGGCAACGTAACTGCGAACCCCGAACTGGTCGAGATGGCAATGTCTTATTCGCGCAGTTGCATCCTCTGCGCCGCCGCCCGGCTTGACATCGCCGACGCACTCGGCGACGACGAGCGCACCACCCAGGAACTCGCCCAAACCTGCAACGCCGATGCAGCATCGCTCTATCGCCTTCTTCGCGGACTCGCCGTCCTTGGCATCACATCAGAACGCTCGCCCGGCCGCTTCATCCTCACTCCATTCGGCCAGCCCCTCCGCAAAGATGCGCCAAACTCCGTCTGGTCCAGCGTCGTCTTCTGGTCCGATCTCCTCGCCGATAGCTGGTCTCACCTCACCGACTGCATCCGCACTGGAACCACCGCCATGCAGATCATGCAGCAAAAAGGAATCACCTCGCGCTGGGCCACCGCACCCGATGCCAACGCCATCTTCCGCGCCGTCATGGGAACCGCTCCAGCAGAAAACTATCAGCCAATCGCCAGACAATGGGACTTCGCCAGCCGTCAAGTCGTAGCCGACCTCGGCGGTGGCGGCGGTTCCCTCCTCGCAGCCATCCTCTCCATGTACCCTCAACTCCACGGCATGCTGGTCGACCGTCCCGAATCCATCGAAGCCGCAAGGCCTCGCTTCCAAAGCGCCGACCTCACCAGCCGTTCTAAACTCATCGTCGCCGACCTGAGCACTGAGGTCCCCCAGGGCGCAGACACCTACATCCTCAAGCACGTCCTCCACGGCTATACCGACGAAGCTGCCGCCAAGGTCCTCTGTAACTGCCGAAGCGTCATGGACGCCGATGCCCGTCTGCTCATCATCGAGTTCGTTCTGCCCGACATCATCTCCGAGCCCAGCCCTCAGTTGCAGGGACGTCTCTTCAGCGACCTCAACATGCTCGCCGTCACCGGAGGCAAAGAGCGCAGCACCGCCGAATGGTCCAGCCTGCTTCAAGCATCAGGATTCATCACAGTTCAATTCATACCCATAGCAGAGTTAGATGTCTCCATCATCGAAGCCCGAATCGCCTCATAGGCAACGCACGCCTAAGCCGCAACCCCGGAGACTGGCTTTTTCTTCTTATTCAGAAAATAGAATCCCAACCCAATCCCAAGCAGCGTCACCATCGCCGCCAGACCCAGTATCCGCAGCACCGCCACCGTATACTTTCCCGCCGATGGAACATAGTTGCAGCAGTACAGCAGGAACAGGTCCTTCGCCGTAGCAATCTTCAGATGCGAAGCATTCACCAGCGCCAGCCGCACGTCCCTCGTCGGATAATCGATCCCCGCAAGATACTCCGACATCTTCCCCTCAGGCGTAGCGAACATGATCACGCTCGAGTGCGCGAACTGGTCCATCTTTCCATCCGGCCCCGGCACCCGAACATAGTGAAACCCCGTGGCCTCGCTCAAGGCCGTAATCGATGCCTGTTGCCCGGTCAAAAAGTGAACGCTGTCGCCTGCTTCCGGCTGCCCGATCCTGGCCAGAAACGTCTTCTTCGCCGCGGCCGCATCTGCTGGCGTGTCCGTCGGATCGATGCTCGCCACGACAACGTCATAGTCCTTCCCCGCCTTCAGTTCCGTCCCTTTCAACCCAATAGCCATACCATGCAGCACCTGCGGACACAACATCGAACACTTGAAATAGACCAGCGCCAGCGCAATAGGCTTGTGATGGAAGTACTGCCCCAGCGTCACCTGCCTGCCCGCATCATCCACGAAAGCAGTTCTCAGCGGCAGCGGCTGATTCAACCGCTCCACCAATCCCGCACCCTTCAGATAATCCGGCGTGTGCTGTGCCATCGCACCCATCGGCTTGTCCGCGCCGATCTGCTGTCCATACGCTCCTGTTGCCAACAACCCAAGACCCGCCACCGCCAGTACAGCGAAACGCCGAAGACCAATCAAAGCACCCTCCAACCTACTTTCTCTATGCTACGCCCATGCGGAGCGACTCCCTCGGCAACCTCTTGTGTGCCTCGTACAAGTCCGATCTTCAGATGGAAGTAAAGTTCGCGCAGGTCGAAACTGAGTGAGCGCGTGACTGCCCTGACCTGCGCATCCGCGGGCGAATATACTTAGCGCACCAATGCAGGTGGCGGCCGCAAACTGAAATCGACATAGATGGTTGTAGCAACCTTTATGGCCTTTCCATCCGCGATGTATGGCCTGTAACGCCAGGAGCGCACCGCATCGATCGCCGCGCCACGCAGGGCCGCAGGGCCCTTGACCACATGGAGCGTTTGAATTGCGCCGCTTCTCGATATCGTCGCCTGCAACGCCACTTGACCTACGATGTGATATCTGCGGGCCTGAGGTGGATACTCTGGCCGGGGTGCAGAGATCAGATAGCCCTCCATCACCCGGGATTGGATATATTTGACTTCGGAATTGTCGGGGGCCGTCTGAGCCTCAGCCGGACGGGCGGAACTGGCGCCATCGGAGGCTGCCGGATCGACGGGCGTAGTCCCGGCTGTGCCGCCGCCAACCGTGTCCTCGACCGCCGGTGTAGCGGGTGCAGGTGTCGAAGGCGCGGAGGCCGCCGGTGGCGGGATTGCTGCAGCCCCGCTGGGCGCCGCCGCAGGGGCAGTGCTCAAGTGAGCACGGGCCCTATCGAGACGCGCCCTCCCGGACGCCAGCAGCGCCTCGCCCTTTCCAGAGCGAAAGAAGAAGAAGGCTGCAACGAGGATCGCCACCAGAACAACGAAGACTCCAACGGGAAGAATGCTTCTTCCTTTTTCAGTGCCATAAGCGAAGGTTGGAGACGAAAAATCGTTGTCTTCAATTTCAGTGTCGGGTGGATGGGAAAATACAGCCCGGTTGGAGGTGGAAAATTTTCCTCCGAAGAGAGGAATGTCTTCGTCAAGCGGCCGTGCAATCGGGGGGTATGCCGCACTGTCGGCAACGGGGCTGACGTTTCCACGATGCAGAAGAGGCTCCAGGCCTGAAGAGGTCCGCGCCGGCGGAACAGTCTCTGGCAGTCCCATTTTATTGATCCGCTGCTCAATCGAATCCAGATGGAGTTTGACCTGCTGCGTATTGCTCTCCAGTCGGGTCAGCGTCTGGCGGAGTTCATGGGAGAGGTCCAGCAAATTGGCCCTATCTTCAGATCTCTCGCCGGTCAGCGGGGTAGACGGCGCAGAGGAAGAGACCGGAATGGAGCGGGTCCCTTCACTGCGACTGAAGGGTCTTGGCAACCCCGCTTCGCCTTGCGGAACTGCCCGCGCTTGAGGATCTGGTCGCGAAAACAAACCGAACCGCTTCCAGCATCCCGTTCCCAGCAGGAATTCCATGAGCGCATTGGTTGGCCCGGTGATGTCGGCATCTGTCTCTGGAACCGACTGGCCGCCAACCGAGGCAGCGATGATGCTCATCATATCGGTAAGCAGAATCTCTTCTTTCTCTCTTTTCACGACAGACTTGACCAGCGCCGAGAGATCGAGCCGAAACTGATTACTGTTTTCCAGAGTGCCGGCAAATTCAAATAAGTCGTCCGGCGAGCCATGATGAATGTGATTGGTATCGAGAAGCGAACTGAACTCCGCGATGGAATCTCCAAAGCGTTGGACCGTTTCCTGCGTATCTAGAAAGAAAGGCATCTGAGTATGATGGACGCCGCTTTTACAAGGGTTGCGTGCGAAAAGAAGGGAATGGATGCCTCGCCGTAAACGGTTATTTATCAGCAGATAAAAATCGGGCTTCAGTCTGCCAAAGTGCCTGCGACAGGACAACCGATGCAGAAATCACCCGCAAACAGGCTCAGGCCGATCCCGAGTTGCGAAGATCGACCTGAGATGGGTACACCTGCTCACAAGCTCCGGCTTTAGTAAACATCCCTCTGATACCGCTTTTGCTTCTTCATCACCGCAAGATACTCCGTCGCATGTTCGAGCGTCCCGTTCGATCCCCTCGCGATCACATCCAGAAGCGCAACCTCCACGTCCTTCGCCATACGGGTCGCATCTCCGCAGACGTAGAAGTAAGCGCCGCGCTCCAGCCACGAATACAGTTCAGCCGCTTTCTCCTGCATACGGTCCTGCACGTAAATCTTCTTCGCCTGGTCGCGTGAGAATGCGGTATCGAGATGGGTCAGCACGCCATCCTTATGCATCTTCTGCAACTGTTCCTTGTACAGAAAATCCATCGCCTCTCGCTGCTCGCCAAAGAAGAGCCAGTTGCCGCCGGGGTGTCCCTGAGCCTGCCGTTCTTCGAGAAACGCGCGGAACGGCGCGATACCGGTTCCCGGTCCAATCATAATTACCGGGGCCGACGTATCTTCCGGCAGCCGGAAGTTCCCATTTGCATGGAGAAAGATCGGCATCTGTACGCCCACACCGGCGCGGTCGCCGAGATGGCCACTCGCCACCCCCTGCCGGTCGCGCCCATGCGCCTCATAGCGCACCACACGCACCGTCGTCTGCACATTGTCCTTGTGCATTGCCTGGCTCGACGCGATGGAATACATCCGCGGCGTCAACCGCTGCAGCACATGGAACAACTCCTGCGGATCCTTGACCACGCCCGGGAAATCGGTCGCGAGATCGACAAACTCACGCCCCCAGCAATATTCCTCAGCGCGAGCCTTGTGCTCCGGCCCGACCATGACCTTCAGGCCTTCAATCTCCGGGGCCAGCTTCGCATACTGGTTCACGCTGCCGCGCGCGAGCTTGCCGATGCCCAGCCGCGTCCGCAGTGCCTCATCGAGACTGATCTCTACCTTGTAGTGGTCCAGCACGCGCTCATCGCCTTTGAAGCCGAGCGCCGTCAGAACCTCCGCCACCGCCTCAGCGCGGTTCTCAGGAATAATCCCGACCGCATCGCCTGGGGTATAAGTCATTCCCTCTTCGAGGGATAGCTCCACATGCCGGGTCTCTTTCTCAGATCCCTCAGCGGTTAGCAACTCATTGACAATCACCGTCGAAAAAAACGGGTTATTGCGTGTGTACTTCGCCGCGTGCGCCGGCGCTCCCTTAGCTTCCTGCTCCAGAACCTCACTCATCCTTCAATGATAAAAGGTAAACGCCATTCCGCAAAATAGATTCGCACAATGCACGCCATACGCTTACGGCAGCCGAAATACAATTCCCGTGCTCAGGGTCTTCGGAGCGAAGCTGTCACTCAGTCCCGCGAGCCGTCCGTAGCTGAACTCCACAACCCGCCAGTCCACCCGCGGAAGGATCGTCAAGTCAACGCCACCAAGAAATTGATACGCGAATTTGGTCGAAGATGTCCGCATCGAACCCTGTCCGGTCTTCAGATGTCCGAGGCCACCCAGAGCCTCCGCGTATGGCTTGACAGGAAGAACATGCGGCGTGATTGCGAGCCTCACACCTCCCATCACCGTGTCGAGCGACTGGCTCGATCCCGCTCCATTCGTGTCTCCCCGGCCCGCAAACGTCCCGCGAACATCAAGCCCGGTTGCGAACACTCCATGACCGGAATCGTGATAGAGACCCACGGTCGGCCCATACATCCACGATGCGTTGGACGTACTCTTGGCGGCGGTGAACTCACCATAAATCGCCGTCTGGGCCTGTGCTACCCCTGCAAGTCCCAGTGCCATCATTCCCAACAAACAAATCTTGATCAATTGCATCTTCATCTCCCAAGCTTAAACTTTTAGCCGCGCCTTGTCTTTCATCCAGCCTTTCGCGCGAACACGACGGGATAACCTTCTTCATGAGATGCAATAAATCTCTACGCCTCCTGCGGCGCACCCTTCTCGACACTCCTCATCAGCTACAATCGCAATGTGCGACGCATCCTGGCACTTTCGCTGTTGCTGCTCTTCAGCTTTCCGCTGGTGTCGCCGCTGTTCGCGCTCTCTACAAACTCCGATGCGAACCTGCCCGTCTGCTGCCGCCGCAACGGTGCGCATCACTGCCAGATGAAGCTGCAGCGGTCGAACACCTCCGCAGATCAGACCACCGTTACCACCATCTCGACGAAGTGCCCCTTTTATCCCGGCTCCGCAATCCTGGTCCGGCACAACGATGCACGGCTCCATGCCGGCACCCGCCTGCTCGCAGAATCGGTCAATCACACCACGGTCAAAGCAGCAACTTATGCTCATGTCCAGATTGCCCTCGATACAGCGTGGCAAAAACGCGGCCCTCCTGCTCGTCTCTCCTAGCCTCTAAAACCGATCTGACGTCGTTCCATTTGCGCTCGTAATTCAAGGCTTCCACTTTTTACGTGCGTCGCGCCGAATGCGAACGATCCTCGTCATTGATCTAGGCTGCTCTCCAACCATCGCTGTATCAGGTCACTTGTGCGCCGCATTCTCTCCATCTCGCTGCTGTTGCTGTTCATGCTGCCGCTGGTCTCACCGCTCTTCGCGGCCTCCACAGCAGATGCGAACGTGCCCATCTGCTGCAGGCGCAATGGCAAGCACCACTGCATGTTGGCCAAAGCCATGCAGTATTCCTCCAGCAATACCAAAGCCGCAAGCATCCAAGAAAGCTGCCCCTACAATCCCGTCGCTCCCGCAGCGGTAAATCTTCCTTTCGTTCCAGACGAAGTCCGCACAGCAATCTTTGCAGACGCTATCAGCGATCCTGTGCGCAGCGCCCAAAGCAAAGTCCGCATTCGCATCCCGCTTGACCGCTCCCATCAAAAGCGCGGCCCTCCATCACCGATTTTCTCCCGCTCCTGAACACAGGAAATGGACAGTGCGGCATGGCACAAAAATGTGCGCGCCCCGAACCCTCGGAGGAATCAGTGCAGCTTCTCAAGCATCACCTTGCAGTCATCGCCTTTACCTTTGCCGTTATCTCAATGGCCAGCGCGCAACAGACCGTCAATAATGCCTCCCTCAGCGGCAGGGTGACCGACCCATCGGGCGCAGTCATCGCCAACGCGCAGGTCACGGCCACTCAGGCAGCTACCAACGTCTCGCGCACCATCTCTACCGGCAAAGACGGGCGCTTCCGCTTCCCCTATCTCTCGCTCGGCACCTACAGCATCCACGTCGATCAACAGGGCTTCACCGAAGCTGACCGCTCCATCACCCTTACCGTTGGAGCCGACTTCGATCTGCAGATTCCGCTCTCTCTCGCTGGAACGCTAACCTCAGTCAACGTCTCCAGCCAGCCGGCAATTCTCGAAACCAACCGCAGCGAAGTCGCCAACACGATCTCCCCCGAAGAGATCCAGAACCTCTCCCTCTTAGGTCGCAACTTTCTCGACCTCGCCCTCCTCGTCCCCGGCGTCTCGCCCACCAACACCGCCAGCACTCAGCTTTTCGCCGAGACCTCCGCCGTTCCCGGACAGGGCATCTCCATCGGCAGCCAGCGTAATTTCTCCAACAGCTTCGTCGTCGACGGGCTCTCCGCCAATGACGATGCCGCCGGACTTACCGGCACCTTCTACGGCCTCGACGTCGTCCGCGAGTTTCAGGTCGTCACCTCCGGCGGCCAGGCCGAGTTCGGCCGCGCACTCGGCGGCTACATCAACATGGTCACCAAAAGCGGCACCAACACGCTCCACGGCAGTCTCTACGGCTACCTGCGCAACCAGCGCCTCAATGCAGACAACGCTCTCTCACAAAGCAAACTTCCCATCACGCAAGCTCAATACGGAGCCAGCCTCGCCGGTCCAATCCTGCGCAATCGCACCTTCTACTTCGCCAACTTCGAGCGCAAGCATCTCAATCAGGACGGCCTCATCACCATCGCCCCGGCCAATGTCGCCGCCATCAACAGTCACCTTCAAAGCATCGGCTACCAGGGCCCGCAGATCACCACCGGCCTCTACTCCAATCCCATTCACACGAATAATTTCTTCGCAAAGATCGATCACCACCTCAACGACCGCGACCAACTCAGCCTCCGCTACAGCCTCTACGAAGTCGACAGCCAGAACTCGCGCGGCGTCGGCGGACTCAGCGCCGTCAGCGCCGCCGCCGCACTTCACGATATCGACCAGACCATCGCCGTCAGTGACATCTTCACCATCTCTCCGCGAACCGTGAACGAGACTCGCGGCCAGTTCACCCGAAGCAATCTCACCGCCCTGCCCAACGATGCTACCGGCCCCGCCGTCAGCATCTCCGGCGTCGCCTCCTTCGGCAAACTCTCCTACTCCCCAACAGGCCGCCTCGATAAGCTCTACGAAGTCGTCGACAACCTCTCTCATCAGGCAGGCAATCACTCTCTCCGCGTCGGCGCGGACTTTCTCTTCAATGACCTCACCATCACCTTCCCCATGTCCAACCGCGGAAGCTACTCCTTCTCTTCCCTCAACAACTTTCTCAACGGAACCTACAACAACTCCGGCTACACGCAGTCTTTCGGCAACCCCATCGTCCCTCAGACCAACCCCAACCTCGGCCTCTACGCGCAGGACGAGTGGAAGCTCACTCCATCCCTCACCCTGAACGCCGGCCTCCGCTACGATCTGCAATTTCTGAAATCGATCGCGACCGACATCAACAACATCTCGCCGCGCCTCGGCTTCGCCTGGTCACCCTTCGCTCACCGCACCACCGTTGTTCGCGGCAGCTTCGGACTCTTCTACGACCGCGTTCCCTTGCGCCCCCTCTCAAACGCGCTTCAGTCCAGCGGCAATACGACGAATATCAACAGCTCAACCTTTGCCACCGTCAGCGTCTCGCCCACGCAGACCGGAGCACCCACCTTCCCCAACATCCTCACTACGCTTCCTGGCGGGGTCCTGGTCAACTTCACCACCATGGCCCCTCACATTCAGAACGCCTACTCAGAGCAGGCCAGCCTCGAAGTCGAGCAGCAGCTAAACTCCAGCAGCACCCTCAGCATCAGTTATCAACATCTGCGCGGCCTGCATCTACTCGCCTCTATCAATCAGAACACTCCCATCTGCATCGCCACCGGCAGCAATAACGGCTGCCGGCCCAACGCCACCTACGGCAACAACAAGCAGTATCAGTCCGCAGGAGACTCCTACTACGACGGTCTCTCCGTCTCCTTCCAGCAGAAGCCGGCACGCTGGGGTGCTTACCGCATCTCCTACAACTGGTCGAAGGCAATCGACGATGTGGGCGAGTACTTCTTCAGCTCTCCCATCAACAACTTCAACATCGCCGAAGACCGCAGCCTCTCCGACGACGATCAGCGAAATCGCCTCGTCTTCGATGGCACCATTCACAGCTCTATGGACCCATCACACAGCCTATGGAGCCAACTCTCCCATGGCTTTCTCCTCAGCACCATGCTCCAGTACTATTCCCCTTTGCCCTTCAACATCACCAGCGGGGCCAACAGCATTCAAGGCACAACCCTGCGTCCCTGCTTGCCCAGCATCGCCAACTGCACTCAGGCGTTACCCGGAACGGTCATCGGACGCAACAGTGGAGTCAGCTTCAACTTCTTCAACATGAATGCACGCCTCAGCCGCACCTTTCCTCTCGGCGACCGCTTCCGGCTCGAAGCCATCGCCGAAGCCTTCAACGCGCTCAACCACCGCAACGACCTCATCCCCAACGGAACCTTCGGAACTGGAAGCTACCCTAACGCAGCCAACTCCAGCTTCGGCCGCCCAACCGCAGTCGGCGATCCCAGACAGGTCCAACTCGCAGCCCGCTTAACCTTCTAACCAGCAAAGGAAACGTGATGACCAGAAGCTCGACAAACCGCATCATCGTAATCAGCCTTGCCAGCGCCGCGTTGCTGGTCATTGCGTTCCTCGTCTGGCAGCGTACACAGCCTCTCATCCAGACGCAGCGCCAGTCCTTCGTCTTCGAACCTCATCCGCACGCACTCGGCATCGAGGCAAAACGCCCTATCGTTGCCGCCACTGTTACCGGCGGTCTCTATCTTCTCGCCGTTGAAAAGACAGCACTCACGCTGCGCATGTCTCACGACGCCGGAGAACACTGGATGCCTCCCACCGCACTCAGTTCATCCAGCAACACCGTAAACACCTCCGCGGAAAACGCCCCGCAACTTGCCGTGCATGGCATGTACGCCTATGCACTCTGGCAGCAAAAAAACGCCGCAAACGAAACTCAGCTCGTTGAAGCCCGCTCCTCCGGCATGGGCGCAACGCCACCAGTCACAACCCTCGTCACCGACAAGCCAGCCACGGACAAGTCTTACTCCGGCTTCGCTACGCTCGCCGTCGCTCCTAACGGCGACGTCTACGCCGCATGGCTCGACGGCCGCGACAACACCTCCGCCTCCACCGGGACCTTCAACGTCTACCTCGCCCGCTCCACTGATCGCGGCGCGACCTTCCATCACAACGTAAAAGTAGCCACGCTCGCCTGCCCCTGCTGCCGCCCCTCCGTCGCCATCGCAGCCGACGGCAAAGTCTACGTCGCCTACCGCCATGTCTACGGCGACAACGAGCGCGACATTGCCGTCGCCACCTCCACCGATCGCGGCGAACACTTCGGCACCCCCGTCCGCATCGCCAACGACCGCTGGAAGCTCTTCGGCTGTCCTGAGTCAGGCCCGGTCGCAGCGGCCCAGGGCAATAAACTCATCGTCGCCTGGTACACCGCCACCGGCGGCCACCCCGGCATTCGCCTGACATCCTCGAGCGACGGCGGCCATACTTTCTCAAAGGAGCTCGATATCAGCAAGGGCATCGAAGGCGCGAACCATCCTTATCTCTCGACGGCTGACGACGGCACCATTGCTCTCGTCTTTTCGGGACGTCCATCCACAAAAAGCGGCGACTGGAACAGCCTTACCCCTTATGCGCTCCGGATCGACACCAAGGGCCGCGTCTCCGCCACAACCCGCATCCCTGCGGATGCCTCCGGCAAACGCTACCCCACGGCCAGTCTCTCGCCCGACGGAGACATCTACGCCGTCTGGAGCGGAACCGACGCCGCTCAGGCCTCGTTCACTCGCGGCATCTCTCAATAAACGCGAAACGCGCATGACTATTTTTGACAGCCCTGAGAGCGAAGTTCTATAAGCATCTCTAGTTGCCATACATGAAATCAACATTTCACATGTAAATACAAGCACTTGGTTAACTGAATGCCACATCCTCTCCGTACCATCGCTCTCCTGCTCAGCGCCAGCTTCGTCCTTCCCGTCGCCATCGCTCAGGCCCCCAAAGCCCCTGCACCAAAAAGCATCCTCGAAACCATCGAGTGGACATGGGCCGCGAAGCCCGACACCCCCGATCCCGCGCTCCCCAACGTCCTGCTCCTCGGCGACTCCATCACCCGCGGCTACTATCCCGAAGTCACGAAACTCCTCGCCGGCCACGCCAACTGCTACCTCTTCGCCACCTCCGCGGCCTCCGGAGACCCTCGCCTCATCCATCAGGTCGACGACTACTTCCGCATGATGCCGCTCAAGTTCGCCGTCGTTCACTTCAACAACGGCATGCACGGATGGAAGTACACCGAAGCCGAATACGGTAGTTCCCTCCCCCGGTTTGTTGAAGCTCTGCAAGCAAAATCCCACGGAGCAAAGTTGGTCTGGGCCACCACCACACCTGTTCACGCGGCGGACTCCAGCGGAGCTACCAACCCGCGCATCGACGAGCGTAATGCCGAATCGCTCCGCACCATGCAACGCTTCCACATCCCCATCGACGACCAGCACGCCCTCATGGCCGCTCACGACGACCTGCACAACGGCAGCGTTCACTACACCGAAGCAGGCAGCGCCGTTCAGGCAAAACAAGTCCAGCAGATCATCGAAAAGCTGTTGCCGGCTCGCTAAAGAGCCGGCAAGCACCCTAAGAGACCTTCCACTTCGTAGCCAGCAGATTCAACTTGTCGTTCATAGAAACTTCAGGCTTCTTCGGAACCTCCCGCTGCACGCGCTGCGCCGGTCCCATCAGCGCCTTCATCGAAAGCGCAATACGCTTCGACTTCACATCCGCGCTCAACACCTTGACCTTCACAATCTGCCCGGCCTTCACCGCCTCGCTCGGGTCCTTGATAAACCGGTTCGACAATTCGCTGACATGCACCAGCCCATCCTGATGCACGCCGATATCGACAAACGCGCCGAACTTGGTCACATTTGTCACCACGCCCTCCAGCACCATATCGGGCTGCACATCGGCGAACTCCCGCACCGTCTCGTTGAAGCTCGGCGCTACGAACTTGTCGCGAGGATCGCGTCCCGGCTTCTTCAGCTCCTCAAGAATGTCCTTCAGCGTATACGCTCCCGCCGAAAGCTGTTTCGCGTCCACCTTCGCCAACAGCTCCGGCCTACGAATCAACTCGCCCACTGGAGCATCCAGCGACCGCGCAATCTCCTCTACCACTCCATACGACTCAGGATGCACCGCTGTCATATCCAGCGGATTCTCTCCATTGCGTATCCGCAAAAATCCCGCGGCCTGCTCGAAGGTCTTCGCGCCAATCCCCGTAACCTTGTTCAACTCCGTCCGCGAGCGAAACTGCCCATGCTCATTTCGGTAGCTCACAATATTCAGCGCAGTCCGTTCCGTTATGCCCGACACATACCGCAGCAGCGTCCACGAAGAAGTATTCAGGTCCACGCCCACACGGTTCACGCATGTCTCAATCACCGTCTCCAGCGACTGCTGCAACTGCCGCTGATCGACATCGTGCTGATATTGACCCACGCCAATTGACTTCGGATCGACCTTCACCAGCTCCGACAAGGGGTCCTGCAACCGCCGCGCAATCGAGATCGCGCCTCGCACCGTCAGGTCAAGATCAGGAAACTCCTGCCGCGCAATATCAGACGCGGAATAAATGCTCGCACCCGACTCGCTTACCGTCACAGAAAAAATATTATCCAGCCGCCGCTCGCGTAAAAAGTCCCGCACAAACGCATCCGTCTCCCGCGAAGCCGTCCCATTGCCAATCGCAATCGCACGAACATTGTGCTGGACCAGCAACTTCTCCAGCACTTTGCCTGCGCTATCCGCAGCGCCCTTCGACGTATGCAGGTAGAGCACATCGTTCGCCAGAAACTTGCCGGTCTCATCCACAACGGCAACTTTGCATCCCGTCCGCAACCCCGGATCGATCCCCAGGATCGAGATCGGCCCAGCTGGAGGAGCCAACAGCAGATGATGCAGATTATCCCGGAACACCTGAATCGCATCCGTGTCCGAACGCTTCTTCAACTCCAGCCGAAGCTCGCCCTGAATCGAAGGATTCAATAGTCGCTTCCATGCGTCCTCGATCGCCAACTCAAGCTGCGCCGTCCAGTCTCCATCCCTGCGCAGCACTCGCGCACGCATCACACCCAACGGCCGCAGCGGCTCCAGCTCAATCAGAAAATAAAGCACCGACTCGCTCTCGCCCCGCCGAACCGCCAGCATGCGATGCGAAGGAATCGTCCTCACCGGCTCACGATACTCGTAGTACATCTTGAACTTTTCCTGCTCATCGACCGCATCCATCGCTTTGCGGCTCACGATGACACCTTCATCGAACATCAACTGCCGCAGCGCCTTGCGCAGGTCGGCATCCTCGCTCAACATCTCAGCAACAATATGTCGCGCACCTTCAAGCGCCTCTTCGACACTGTTGATTTCCTTTGTTGCATCCACAAAACCTGCGGCCAGTTCAAGCAGCGACTGCGGCCCAGCCTCCTGCGCCATCAGATAAGCCGCCAGTGGCTCCAGCCCCTTCTCACGCGCAATCGTGGCCTTGGTCCGCCGCTTCGGCTTATAAGGAAGATACAGGTCCTCCAACTCGCTCTTATCGAGCGTGGCTTCGATACGCGCCTTCAGATCATCGCTAAGCTTGCCCTGCTCCAGAATGGAAGCCAGAATCGTCTCCCGCCGTGCCACAAGGTCGCGAAAGTAAGCCAGCTTCTCTTCAACGTCACGAATCTGCACTTCATCGAGATTTCCCGTGGCCTCCTTGCGATAGCGTGCAATAAAAGGAACGGTTCCGCCCTCATTGAGCAGTTCGATCACGGCAACCAGCCCGCGCATTGGCACATTTAACGAGGTAGCAATATGGAGGAGAATTTCAGGGGAGAGAACTTTAGGGTCAGCCATGGATATCCTCCCATCCTAGCCGCAAACCATCTGGAAAAATCTCTTCTAACTCACCCGCGCTAAACTAAAGCTATGCTCGACGAAACAACGTTCCGCCGTGAATCCGACCGTGCCCTCGAAGCCCTCAAGCAATCCCTCATCGTCGCCGAAGAGGACTCCGAAGCCTTTGAGGCCGAAGAGAACAATGGCGTCCTCAATATCATCTTTGAAGACGGCACAAGCAAATTCGTCCTCACGCCGAATACTCCCGTCCGCCAGCTTTGGATCTCCGCAACTTCCACCAGCTTTAAGCTCGAGTGGTCAGAAAGTGCGGGTGCCTTCGTCCTCCCCAAAACCGGAGAAGATCTGAAGACCCTCACCCAACGCCTCCTCCGCGAACACCTCAACGATGCAACCATCACTCTTGCCTAGCCATTCCAAAACAGAGATCCCAATGAAGCCGATGTTGCTCTCGCTCGTCCTCGTGGCCGCCGTATCCGCAATAGCCCAGACTGCGCCCCACAAAGCCGCAACCACCCGCCATCATGTCGCCACAACGGCCCCGGTCTCCAAAATCCCCCGAGTCGCCGGAATCCCTAAAGCGCTCTATACGCTGAAGTATATCGACACGGTCATCGGCAAAGGCCCCCTCGCTGAGCCGCAGAAGTGGTACACCGTCCGCTACACCGGCTGGCTCACCGACGGCACCAAGTTCGACTCCTCCTATGACCATCCTGGCGGCGAACCGATCACCTTCCCCTACGGTGCCAGGCGAGTCATCATCGGCTGGGATACAGGCTTCGAAGGCATGCATGTCGGCGGAAAACGCCGCCTCTTTGTCCCCTATCAACTAGCCTATGGCGAAGATGGGCGTCCGCCCGTCATTCCCGCTAAAGCAAACCTCATCTTCGATGTCGAGCTTGTAAGCATGTCCGACAATCCGCCGGAACCACCAGCCCCAACGCCCGCATCGGCAGATTCCACGACACAACCTGCAACCGAAGCCGCTCCCGCAGACACGCCGACGCAAGAGACAAAGCCTGCCACCCCATCCAACACCCAACCGCAAACTCCTCCGCATCCCGAGGGCATCTAACCGCGTCTAATTTCCGGTGACGTAGGCCAATTCTTTTATGCTCGAAAGACTTAGACCGCTATTCCCATACCTCAGGCGATACTGGAAGAGCCTCGCCTGGGGCGGCATCGCTGTCATCTTCTACAACGTCATCAAAATCCTCATCCCCCTTGTCATCGGCAGCGCCATCGACGACATGCAGCACGGCCTCACCGAAGCCAAGGTCGTCCATCACGCGCTCCGCCTCGTCGTGATCGCGATCTTCGCCGCTATCTTTCTTTACATCACCCGCGAAGTCATCATCGGCGCATCACGCGATATCGAATACGATCTTCGCAACGATCTATTCGCCAACCTCGAACGCCAGTCGGCCAGTTTTTTTCATACCCACCGCACCGGCGACATCATGGCCCGCACCACCAACGACCTTAACGCCGTCCGCCAGCTCCTCGGCCCGGCGATCATGTACAGCGCGAACACCATCGTCTTTACCGCTGCCGCGCTGCCCTTCATGATCCGCATCAGTCCCAAGCTGACCCTCTGCGCTTTCGTTCCCCTCCCTATCGCATCCGTCCTGGTGCAGTACTTCGGTGCACGCATCCACCGCCGCTTCGAGCGTATCCAGGCCATGTTCTCCGACATCTCCGCTAAAGCACAGGAGAACTTCTCCGGAGCCCGCCTCGTGCGCGCCTTCGTCCAGGAAGAGGCCGAGATCGCCTCCTTCGAGACCGCCAACCAGGAGTACATCCGCCGCAGCCTCTATCTTGTGCGCCTCATGGCCATGCTCTGGCCCACGCTCGAATTCGTTCTCGGCCTGTCACTCATGATTACACTGCTCGTAGGCGGCCACGAGGTAGTCGCACACCGCATCTCTGTCGGCCAGTTCACCGCCTTCATCGTCTATATGGTGCAACTCACCTGGCCCATGATCGCCGTCGGCTGGGTCGTCAACCTCTTCCAGCGCGGCACCGCCTCCGTCGTCCGTATCGACGAGCTCCTCAAGCAGAAGCCGTCCATCGCAGATGAGCCAAATGCGACCGACATTCCGATCACCGGCGAAATAGAATTCCGCAACCTCACCTTCGCCTATCCCAACGCTCCCGACGTTCTGCACAACATCAATCTGCGCATCCCCGCCGGCACCAGCCTTGCTATCGTTGGCCCCACCGGTTCAGGCAAATCCACCCTGGTCAACCTCATCCCCCGGCTGCACGATGCCTCCCCTGGCTCCGTTCTTATCGACGGCCAGCCCATTCGCCACTTCACACTCAACGAACTTCGCAAGAGTATCGGCTTCGTCCCGCAGGAGACCTTCCTCTTCTCGGAGACCATCCGCAAGAACATCGCGTTCGGCAGACCCGATGCAACCATGCAGGAGGTTGAAGACGCAGCCACCATCGCCCACATCAGCACCGAAATCCTCGACTTCCCAAAAGGCTTCGAAACCATGGTCGGCGAACGCGGTGTGACCCTCTCCGGAGGCCAGAAGCAGCGCACCTCCATCGCCCGCGCCGTCATCCGCGATCCCCGCATTCTCATCCTCGACGACGCTCTCGCCAGCGTCGACACCTACACCGAAGAGCGCATTTTGAGCGGCCTGCGGCAGGGCATGGGGGCCCGCACGACTGTCTTTATCTCGCACCGCATCTCCACCGCGCGCAATGCCGACCAGATTGCAGTCCTGGTAGGTGGCCGCATCGCGGAGCAAGGCACCCACGACGAACTCATCGCGCGCAATGGCTATTACACCAGCCTCTTCGAAAAGCAGCGTCTCGAAGAAGAACTCGCCGTCGCGACCTGACTATGCAAGCCAACGTGACGCGCCGGGCTCGCCAGCCGTCGCTGCTATCTGAGAAGCCGGCACAAATTTCTCTTCACGCGTCCGCAGTTCTCTGGGGAGTACTCTGCCCGCCTCCGGGTCACGAGCGACGATTACCCAAGCATCACGAACATTTCGAACGCAGGCAATCACCTTTTCAAACTCTTCCTTCGACGCAATGTACGAAGCCTCGAGCGTCATAGTAAACATTGCGGCGTAAAAGTCCGCCAGCGATGCCGCAACGCTCGCACCCACGTCTGGACGCAGCCGCGCCTGAAGATACATAAAAATATCGATGACCTTGTTCACGGCAATGCGCCGCCCGCGAACATCGTCTTCTTCCACGCACTGCATAGCCCTGTAGAGAAAGCGGATTGCAGCATCATAGAGCGCCACCACTAGTTCAACGCCGGTAGCTCCCACCAAAGCCTGTTGTTGATAGCTCGCCTCCCTCATACCCTTACCTCGTTCCTGTGTTGTAACCGGTCACGGCGCTGTACATCTCATTAACCTGATTCAGTTGTGCTGGGATCGACTGCAGGATCTGATTGGCCGTATTCAACTCCGTTGTAAGTGATGTTTTTTCCGTAGCCAGCAGCGCATCCTCGTTACTAATATTCAGCGCGAGAGAGGCCTCCTGTGCCGTGTTCTGCTGCTGAGCGAGATAGATCGCGCCCTTGGTCGACTGTACCCCGAGATTATTCAATGTAGTATTGAGGCCCTGGCCGAAGCTGCCGGCGTTCTGTAGAAATCCTGTGACGTCTGCGAAGTTACTATTCAATGCCGCGTTCAGATTGTCCGCATTAAGGCTCAAGGTTCCGTCCTGATTGAAGCCGATGCCGAGTTGCGTGACACTCTTGATAGAGCCGCTCGCTGCTCCGCCAAGGAGCGCACTCGATAGCTGGTATTGCAATGAAGCCAGCGTGGTACTTCCAAAGAGAGGCTTAGCGTTCCCGCTCGAATCTTTGCCTTCCTGACCATTGATGTCTTTGACTACAGCGTTGTAAGACGCTACAACACTACCTACGGCAGCTCCCACCGCCGAAGTATCGTTGGTGATCTGTACCTGCACCGGGGAGGTGGAGAGGGCTAGCAGCTGAAAGGTCACACCTGGGATCGCACTGCTTACGGTGTTGGAAGCGCTACTGAGACTGACCCCGTCCACATTCAGGCTGGCGTTCTGTCCCAACTGTCCCGTATGAAATCCGATCGCCGCACTTGTAGTCGCGTCGGTAAGATTGCTGGTAATCGCAAGCTGTCCTGCCGTTCCGCTGGTTCCGCTCACCAGCGAAAGCCGAGAGCCGGAGACATCCGCGATAACGCTCGCATTCACGCCTATCCCCGCGAGATTGATGGCCGCCGCCAGCGATGCAAGCGTATTGCTGCTGCTATCGACCGTGATGGTATGGCTCCCGATCGTCAGGCTGCCGGACAGCGCGTCCGCTCCATTCGCAAGCGTGTCGCTGTACTCGGACGAAGTCTGCGCCAGCGCCGTGACTGAGATCGTATGGCTGCCCGCAATGGCGGCGACCGTTGCCGATGTCAACGCCAGCACATTCGTATCGGAGCTAGCTCCCTGTTTCTGCGCCAGCACGCCGCTGAAATCGGTCAGCGACTGCATAGCAGTCGTGAGTGTCGAAAGATCGGTGCCAAGCGTTGTAAAGACAGCATCCTGCGCCTGTAATGCGGCGAGCTGGCTCTTCCATGGACTTTCAATCGCCTGTTGGCTTGCGAGAATAGCCGTAACCGTGGACGCCACATCAAAGCCCTGCCCACTGCTCGCTGCTCCAAAATTTATTCCGACCGTACCCATGTCACCTTCCAATCACCATTCCGTGCAGTCAGTAGCAATTGCCGGGCCGTGCAGGCCATCAGCGAGTTAGAAATAGCTAATGTCATCTCATCGAAGATGAAATCGCGGCGGCCACGCCAATACTGCGGCCGCCGCGCCTTCAATACAACCTATTGCATCAGTTTGAGGATCTCCTGCTGCACGCTGTTGGCCTGCGCCAGCGCGCTGATACCGGTCTGGCTCAGCACCTGGAACTTGGCCATGTCGCTGGTCGCCTGACCGTAGTTAGTCGAACGAACGCTGCTTTCGGCAGAGGTGAGATTGACCGACTCCGAACTGGCAACGTTCGACGCCGCGTTCAACTCGTTGATGCTGGCTCCAATGTTGCCCCGCTGGTAAGCAACGTCCTGGATGGCAGACGTCACGCTGGTCAACACGGCCTGCGCCGTAGCTGAAGAGAGAGTCGAAATCGCAGCGCTCGAGAAGTTGACCCCTGCTCCTGACGGTGCATTTGCTGCTGCCGGTGAGACATCGGAAAGGGATGTGCCGGTAAAGCTCAGATTGCTTGCGGCAAGCCCGGGCCCCGAAATCGTAAGCGCTCCGGTGGTGGTGTTGTAAGCCGCGGTCACGCCGGCCGTACTGTACGCGCTGTCTCCGTTGATCTGCGCGGCCAGTGCTGTGCCCGTGGTGCCCGCAGCGACGTTGATGGCATGAGCTGCTCCGGCGCCCACAGCAACGCTCAAGGTTCCCATGAACGTATTCGAGGTCGAAGCCAGAGTGATCGTTGCCGCAGAAGGCGTTCCTGCCACCGCCGCAGTAGGAGCAGTCGGCGTAACCGTCGAGCTCGTGGTCTGGTCCGTCACCGTCCCAGCGCCGATCACGAGGCTCCCCGATCCATTCGCCGGCCCTTTCAGTGTCAACACCGCGCCAGCCAATGTTACCGAGATGCCTTCAGCCGCGAACGTCGCATCACCATTAATCTGGGTCGCCAGCGCATTCAAGTTGGTACCGGCTGCAATCGTGATGGAGTGCTGCGCTCCACCTCCAACTGCAAGAGACAGGGTACCGGACGCCAGGTCTCCTGCCGCGCCAAAGGTAAGCGTGCTGGTGGACTGCGTACCGGCAGCCGAGGCAGAGGCCACCGGGTTGGTCAGTGCTGCTGCTGCACCTACGGCGGCGGTGGTGCCGACGGTCGTAGCGTTGAGATTCCCAATGGTTTCGCTGTAGGTCGTAGCGCCAGACGAGGTTCCATCGCTGACGAACACCGTCTTCGCTGTGCTCGAAAACACGCTATTGCCGTTGAAGTTTGTGGTCGAGCCGATGTTGCCGATCTCGGTCAGAATGTTTTGATACTCCTGGTTGGCCGAGCTGACCTGGTTGGCGTTCAGCGTGCCGTTGGATGCCTCGGTGGCCAGCGTAACTGCACGATTCAGCAGGTTGGTCACCTGCGACAATGCACCGTCAGCGGTCTGCAGCAGCCCGACACCCGCCGTAGCATTCTGCGAGGACTGATTGAGTGCCGCTTCGTTTGCATGAAGACCGTCTGCCAGGGCAAGACCGGCCGCGTCGTCCGCGCCGCTGTTAATGCGCGAACCGGAGGAGAGCTGCTGCAAAACATTCTGAAGACTACTCTGCGTCTGGTTCAGATTGTTCTGCGCATAGATTGCTGCGATGTTGTTCAAGACACCCAAGGACATTTGGAAACACTCCTGTATTGCTCGATTTGAACTACCGCGCCGCCTGTCCCCGGGTGTCGATCCGAAACTCCGTCTGCCATCACAGCAGGCCGGAAGGTCCGGTTCACCTTGCGGAAGACTCCGCGTTCACACACCTCATCGGCCTGCCGGACGGGCACTTTAGCCGCGGCCGCATTACCTTTGGGCAACGCGTGCTCCTCTTCTATTGACGCGGGCTTCGCTGCCGATAAGAGAAGGCAGAGGGCCTCTCCCGAATGATTGAACTGACACGCTTGAACGGCAGCCGCCTCATCGTCAACTGCGACCTGATCAAATATGCCGAATCCGCTCCAGACACCATGCTGACCTTGATCACCGGCGAAAAACTCGTCGTCCTCGAACCGTCGGACGAGATCTCCCGGCGCACGCTCGAATACCGCGCGCACATTCTCGCGGCCGCATGGCCTGAAGCCGCTTCCTCGCTCAGTGCGAAGTCCGCGTACGATGCGCAAAAAACCGTTCACGATCGCGAACGCCAAACCTCGAAAGACTAAGCCCACTCGAAGAGGAGCAGTTATGGATATCGCCAGCATCGGTGGCATTCTCCTTGCCATCATCGGCATCGTGACGGGTATGAAGATCGAAGGCGGCAGCATCGCCCAGATCACCCAGCCGACCGCCGCCATGATCGTCATCGGAGGCACGGTAGGCGCAGTGTTGCTACAGTTCCCCATGAAGATCTTCGTGACCGCGATGAAGCAGGCGATGACCATCTTTGTCACCGGAGGATCTGATGGCGAGGCCGTCGTCATGCAGATCGTCAAGTTCGCCAACAAGGCAAGAAAAAGCGGCATCGTCTCACTCGATCAGGACCTTCCCGGAGTCGAGGACCCTTTTCTAAAACAGGCGCTCATGCTCGCCATCGACGGGACCGAGCCCAGCGAAGTCCGCAAGATCATGCAGATGGAGATCGACAACAAGACCGAGATGGAAGAAAAGGTCCCCCAGGTCTTCGAGGCCGCGGGCGGATACTCTCCCACCGTCGGTATTATCGGCGCCGTCATTGGCCTGATTCAGGTCATGCAGCACCTCAACAACATCGACGAGGTCGGCCGCGGCATCGCCGTCGCCTTCGTCGCAACCATCTATGGTGTCGCCCTGGCAAACCTCGTCTTCCTTCCCGCCGCCGGCAAGCTCAAGATCCGCCAGCGCGAAGAGCAGATGATTAAAGAGATGATGCTCGAAGGCGTCATCTCCATCCTCGAAGGCATGAACCCGCGCATGATCGAAACCAAGCTCCGCACCTTCCTCTTTGACGGCAAACCGGAGAAACCAACCGAGGTCGTCGCAGCATGAGCCGCAGGAAGAAAAAATACGAGCACGTCAATCACGAGCGCTGGCTGGTCTCCTACGCCGACTTCATCACGCTGCTCTTCGCATTTTTCGTTGTCCTCTTTGCATCGAGCCAGGCGAATAAAGCCAAGCAGACCGAGCTCTCCGCCGCCATGCAATCAGCCTTTACGCCGATGGGCGTCTTTGAAGCCCATTCCAAAACACCACCCCTGACCGATCGCCGCGCCTCCGTCAACTCTACCCCTGCCGCAATACCTCTTCCCCTTCCCTCCGTCCGCGCGGAGTCCGCCGAGGAGACAGAAAAACATCTCAACCGATTATTGGCGGAACAAGTCGCCGCAGGGCATATTCCACCGGGCAGCGTCACCATGCGCATCACGACAGAAGGCCTCGTCATCTCGCTGCACGAAGCGGGCTTCTTTCCCTCCGGCTCAGCCGAGGTCCGCGCCGCCTCCATTCCCATGCTCTCCAGCCTGGCGAAGACCCTGCCAACCGGACCGCTTCGCATCGAAGGCCACACCGACAATGTGCCCATTCACACCGCTCAATTCGCCACCAACTGGGAGCTCTCCACGGCGCGGGCCACAGCCATCGCACGCCTGCTCCTCGATCGCGGCCCCATCGATCCAGCCAACGTCTCCGCAGCAGGCTATGCGGAGTTTCACCCCGTAGCCAGCAATGCAACCGAAGAGGGACGCGCCCGCAACCGCCGTGTAGACATCATTCTTTTGCGACGCCCAGCAGCTTCACGATGACACGCTTTCGCCGCTGTCCATCGAACTCCGCATAAAAGATACGTTGCCAAGTCCCCAGATCCAGCCGCCCTTTGGTAACCGGCAACGTCGTCTCATGATGCAGCAGCAGCGCCTTCAGATGGGCATCGGCATTATCTTCGCCGGTCTGATGATGCTTATATCCGGGCCACGCCGGAGCCAGCTTCTCCAGCCACGCCCCAATGTCTTCGATTAAGCCATCCTCGTTGTCGTTCACATAGATTGCTGCCGTAATGTGCATTGGAGAGACAAAGCAAAGTCCATCCTCGACCCCGCTGCGACGCACAATCTCCTCAACCTGAGGTGTAATGTGGACCATCTCATAGCGTTCATCCGTATGGAACGTCAGATACTCGGTATGCGCCTTCATCGTTGCCATGGTGAACTCCGCTCTTCAATCTTGTATCAACACCGGCACGTCTTACTGGATTTATACTGCAAATGAGTCGATGCCGAATGAAGCAGGCCTTACGCCATCTCGCCGCAGCTCTTTGTATGCTGATGCTGATCGCCAGCGCTGCCTCCTGCATGGACATGGCGAACCATCGCCAGGCATTATGTGGCCACTGCGCCCAGCATCAGCCGATCAATCAGCAGACTCCTGTATGTTGCGACGCCCACCATCAACCTTCGGCGACCGCGACTGCCATCGCCATCGAGCAGCCCGCCCGAATCTCAGCCACTGAAACTTCTGCGATCCACGGCAGCCCCCTTCCTCTCCTGTCGCTGCCCGATCAACTCATCTCGCCGCCTCCGCTTCCTCCACGACATACGCTTCGCATCTGATTTCACTCCTACGCCTCGCCGCCACAGCGCAATCGACGCTGCACGCCGACCAGCAACCATCAGGAGAAGAATCTGCCATGCCCCGCACTCTCGCCGTAGTCCTCTTTACCCTCATCGTTCTCCCCGTCATCTCCCCGGCGCAGCAACACGACATGTCCGGCATGGACATGGCCCCCCCGCCAATGAAGACGATGACGATGCAGAGGAACACAATGCACCAGCCCTCGACCCTCATCGAATCCGAACTCCGCCACGCCTCCTCCGGTACCAGCGCGGAGCCCACCTCAACGCCGGCTCCCCTGCTCATGTCCCATCACGGCCCATGGATGCTCATGCTCCACGGCACCGCCTTTATCTCCGACACGCAACAATCAAGCCAGCGTGGCGGCGACAAGCTCTTCTCCACCAACTGGCTGATGCCCATGGCCATGCGGCATCTCGGCCCCGGCCAACTCACGCTGCGAGCGATGTTCTCACTCGAGCCCGCCACAGTAAGCGGCCGCCAATATCCCGAGCTCTTCCAGCAGGGTGAGACCGCCTTCGGCAAACCCATCATCAATGGCCAGCACCCTCACAACTTCTTCATGGAAGTAGCCGCGCTCTACGACATCCCTCTCGGCAAACAAACCCTGCTCAGCTTCTACGCCGCTCCTATCGGTGATCCAGCCATCGGCCCCATCGCCTATCCCCATCGCCTCTCTGCGTCCGAAGATCCCATCGCCGCCCTCGGTCACCACCAGCAGGACTCCACTCACATCGCCTACAACGTCCTCACCGCAGGAATCACCTGGCGCGGCCTCCGCTTCGAAGAGTCTGGCTTCCACGGCGGCGAGCCAACCGAACAGCGTTGGGGATTCCAACCCTCTCCCAACGGACACGCTATCGACAGCTACTCCTCGCGCGTTACCTTCTCGCCCTCGCCGAACTGGAGCGGCCAATACTCCATCGCCCACATCGTCAGCCCGGAAGCCCTCTACCCCAATGAAGACCAGCAGCGTCAAACTGCGTCCATCATGTACAACAGACCCTTCGGAAATACAGGCCCCGATGGCGCCCACTTCGGCAACTGGTCCAGCACACTCCTCTGGGGACGCACCCGCTCGCTCGCAGACGACAGTAAAGAAAACAGCTATCTTGCCGAATCACTGCTCAAGTTCAGTGGCCGCAACTACCTCTGGGCGCGCATTGAAGATGCAGGCCGCTCCAGCGAACTCCTTCTATCCCCAGGCAGCAAACTCCCACCCGACTTTGAAGAGTCCCCCATCGGCCACGTTCAGGCCTATAGCTTCGGCTACGACCGAGACTTCCGCATCGCTCCTCACCTGCTCGCCGCCCCCGGAGCACAGTTCACGTCCTACACCGCACCGCAGGCCCTCGTTCCGGCCTACGGCCACCATCCCTTCGGTGTAGTTACCTTCATCCGCTTTCGCATCGATTAGGGAACCACTCTAATTAAACCCTTCGCTTCGAACCACGCCACAAATCGCTCATTCCCATCACGGGGCTTTATCCCTCGAGGGAAATTAGGCCATTTACAAGGCGCGGCGAAACAGAGGAGCATCTGTCCCGCCGTAGGAAGAATTAGAAGGCATAAGCAGCGCCAAACGTCGTTACAAAGGGCGTCAGTCCATGCGCGGGAAATCCCGGAGTTCCATAATTCGGCCACTTCTGCGCTTCAATATCAATGGCGCGAATATTGATGTGACGAGAGGCGTGAAAATCAACACCCCCACCGACGGCGAAGACGCCAAACGTATCAGTGTGCGTGGGACGATAGGTGCCCTCTTGATACTCAAAACGTCCAATTCCGCCGAGCACCTTTGCGTAAACATTCACGCGGCCCTGCCGTATCAGCGAAAACCTCGGCCCGATAAGGTATGTGTCCTCGCCAATGTCCGTCGGCGTCAGCACGTTGACCCGATGCACATCCCCCTCGATACCGATCCGGCGCCACAGATCGAAATCGCCATAGACTGTGTAGCCCTTGATGTACGTCTGAGCATAGTCGGGTATCGCGAAGCTGAAGCCTGCGCCGATCTGTCCCGACGCTAGACGTGTTGCCATTGGGACGGCTTGGGCATGGGATGCTATCGACCAGCCAAAGACGAAAATAAATAACCCAATCAAGTGTCGTTTCAAAATACTGCCCTCCAGGTTCCGGGATATCCGGTTACGAAAGTTAGAGGCGGGTAACGGTTAACACGTTGCCCACGAACAACTAGCCCTCTCTGGAGAGACACAAAAAAACTGACCGCGGCGCACGAAAAAAGAGCGAAAGCTACTCGCGATCTGAATAAAAATGGACACTTACAAGACAAGCGGAAAGAGCGCTATGCAATCCCCAATTTCTTCCACAGCGCATCTACACGCGCCTTCACTCCGGACTCCATCGTAAGCATCGCAGGCCATTCGCGCGTGAACCCTTCCGCAGGCCACTTCCGCGTAGCATCAATGCCCATCTTGCTCCCGTAGTTCGGCAGCCGGCTCGCATGGTCGAGCGAATCGACAGGCCCCAGCGTGAACTGAATGTCGCGCTCAGGATCGATGTTGTTCGTCGTACGAAGCACCACCTCCGCTACATCCTGCACATCGCAATCTTCATCGACGACGATGATGCATTTTGTAAACATCGCCTGCCCCATCGCCCAAATGCCGTTCATCACCTTGCGTGCATGACCCGCATAAGATTTCCTTATCGAAACG
>Ga0207667_10001425_pt1 | contig 29956 bp, 26 predicted proteins | sample KBSCornC52_FD_184301 | JGI IMG/M metagenome (GOLD analysis project Ga0207667, IMG submission 184301) | Corn rhizosphere microbial communities from Kellogg Biological Station, Michigan, USA - KBS Corn C5-2 (SPAdes) (version 2) | ecosystem: Host-associated > Plants > Roots > Rhizosphere > Soil ...
ACAGCGGGCGCGAACTCGAGCCCGGCCCCGATTCGCCGGCGTTGCACCTGATCGATGCGGTGCGCGACGAGGCGCACCGGTTCGCGATCACCGGCCATCGCAAGCGCCGCGAAAAGGCGCGCGAACGCGGCGTTCTGGAAGACGTGCCCGGCATCGGCGCGGCGCGGCGCTCGGCGTTGCTCAAGGCGTTCGGCGGGCACGCAGGCGTGATGGCGGCCGGCGTCGAGGAGCTTTGCCGGATCCGCGGCATCAATCGCGAGCTGGCCGAGCGCATCCACGCGTTCCTGCACGGCTGAGGATGGATCAGGCGATCGATCCATGGTCGCTGCGCCACGGCAAGCCGCGACAGGCTTGAGCCATCCCGATCGTGGAGTCCGGAATGGCCACGAAGCCACGGTCCCGGCCAGGAGTTGGCTCTCCACGACAGGCGCTTGATCGCAGGGCGCCTCGCGATGGCGTGTGGCGGTCGATGACGGCATCGCGTTCGTATGCGACACTGTGTCGATCATTCGGAGCGGACCCGTGCGCATCAATCTGCCAACCTGGCTGACCCTGTTCCGCGTCCTGCTGCTGCCGGTGATGGTGCTGGTGTTCTACTCGCACGATGCCATCAATGCTATCCCGCTGCGGTTCGCCAATGTCGCGGCCGTGGCGGTATTCGCGCTGGCGTCGTTGACCGACTGGCTGGATGGCTGGATTGCGCGGCGCTGGCATATGGAATCGGCGTTCGGCGCGTTCCTCGATCCAGTCGCCGACAAATTGATGATGGCGGTCGCGCTGTTCCTGCTGGTGCAGAGTCATCCCACTTGGCTGCTGGCGGTGACCAGCGCCGTGATCGTCGGGCGCGAAATCACGGTTTCCGCGCTGCGCGAATGGATGGCCTTCGTCGGCGAGCGCGGTCGCGTCAAGGTGCAGTGGATCGGCAAATTCAAGACGGTGATGCAGATCGTCGCGATCCTGATCCTGCTGTGGGAACGCGACAAGGACGCGACCGTGCTGCGTGCGTGGAAAGTTGGCGAGGGCTTGCTGGTGTTCGCTGCGGTCCTGACCATCTGGTCCGGGCTGGCCTACATGCGGGCCGCGTGGCCGGTACTCAAAAGCGGTCGCATGCCGGGCGACGAAGGCGCGCCGCAGGCTTGATCCGAATCACCGGCCCCCGTATCATTGCCGGCTCCGCGGGAATAGCTCAGTTGGTAGAGCACGACCTTGCCAAGGTCGGGGTCGCGAGTTCGAGTCTCGTTTCCCGCTCCAGGTTTTCGAGGCCCCGGTACGCCGGGGCCTGTTGTTTCCGGACCGCGCAACACGGTTCCGGTTGGAAGGCGGCTTGACGCGCCGTGTTCCCGTCACCGGCCAGGTGGCAGAGTGGTCATGCAGCGGACTGCAAATCCGCGTACGCCGGTTCGATTCCGACCCTGGCCTCCAGACTTTTCAACAGGCTCGATGAAGCGCCTTGCTTCATCTGGTTGTCGGCGCTCGCCGTTTGTGCTGCCGCTATCCGCACCGGGCCACGGGCCTCGGCAGCTTCAAGGTCGATGCGGCGGCCAGCGCGCTGGGCAGCCATTGACCGACGATCGCAACGCAGACAGGGCGCCGCGATCGCAGCGCAGATGACGACAACCACACCGGGCAGGGAGCCCGGTGCGGTTTTTTCATGAGTGGCCGGAAAGGTGACGACCCGGCATCAATATCGGTCCGGCATCTGGCTGTCGTCCCTGGACGGCACGGCTACCATATAGTGGCCGCGCGACTGAGCACGCGGACCGCGCCGGGGTGGCGAAACTGGTAGACGCAAGGGACTTAAAATCCCTCGGCCTCGCGGCCATGCGGGTTCAATCCCCGCCCCCGGCACCATCGACGTTTCCGCGACCGCGGCGATCATTTCACCGGTGGTTGGTCGATGTGCCCGCAGTGCTTGCAGGTCCGTGCTTCGGGCGAACCGTAATAGCGTTCGAACACCGGCGGAAAATCCTTTTCGATGCTGCCAAGGATGAAGTATTCCTCGTACAACTTGTGGTTGCAGTTCTTGCAGAACCACAAGAGACCGTCTTTTTCGTGCGGCAAACGGCGCCGCTCGATCACCAGCCCGATGGAATCGGGCATCCGTTGCGGCGAATGCGGCGTGCGCGGCGGAAGATAAAACATCTCGCCGGCACGGATCGGCAGGTCGCGACGCTGGCCGTCATCCTGCACGCGCAACACCATCTCGCCTTCGAGTTGATAGAAGAACTCGGGACCTTCGTCCCAGTGGTAATCGCTGCGCGAATTCGGACCGCCGACGATCATGATGATGAAGTCGCCGTCGACGATGCACTTGTTGCCCACCGGCGGCTTCAGCAGGTGGCGGTGTTCGTCGATCCAGCGTTGCAGGTTGAAGGGTGGCGTCAAGGCCATGTTCCGGTTCTCGCGCGAGCCAAGCCGCCACCATACCGCCGCCGCGACTTGGCGCAAAGCCGGAGCATGGATTCCACACGCCAGCGTGCATGGCCCGATCCGTCCGCATACGGTCCGGGTTGGTGCTCGCCGGTGGCAATACGGCTGCCCACAATAACGTCTCTCGATCCGATGGAGGCTGCCCATGTCTGCCGATACCGCTTTACTCGCCGTTGATATCCAGCAATCGTTCCCGCGCACCGCGTACTGGCGCGAAGACGACGTTCCCGCGTTTCGCAATGCTGTGCTGCGGCTGTTGCAAGCTGCCACGGACCGCGGCTGGCCGGTGGTGCGCATCCTGCACCAGGAGAACAACGATGGCCCGTTCGGGCCCGCGGCGGGGCTGGTGCGTCCACTTGAATGGATGCCGGAGGATGTCGCGATGACCTTTCGCAAGGGCGTGCACAACGCGTTTACCGACACGGCCTTGGAGAGCTGGTTGCGCGAGCGCGGCATTCGGCGGGTCGTCGTGATCGGCATCCGCACCGAGCAGTGTTGCGAGACCACTACGCGCGTCGCCTCCGACCTTGGGTTCGACGTCGATTTCGTGACCGAGGCAACCTTGACCTTCCCGATGATCCACGCCGCCAGCGGCCGCCATTACGATGTGGAGGAGATCAAGCAGCGCACGGAACTGGTGCTCGATGGACGCTTTGCCCGCATCCGCAGCGTCGATGCCTTGCTCGCCGACGACTGACGTCTGGTTCGTGTTGCCGCCCGGCGTGGTCCTGCTGGATTTCGCCGGCGCGGCCGAGGCGTTTCGCATCGCGGCCCGCTTCGGCGCAGGATTTCGCCTGCGCATGACGGCGGCAATCCAGCCTGGCGAAACGGTCACCACGTCGGTGGGAGCGGGACTGACCGGGGTCGAACCCTTGCCGGAGCGGATCGAGTCCGGTGCGCTGCTGGTCGTGTGCGGAGTGGCTGGTGATGCCGCCGCGCACGATTCGCGTGGAACCCGTGCGATCACATCCTGGTTGCGGCGGCTGACCCCGCTGCCGCGTCTTGCCTGCGTGTGTTCGGGTGCACTGATCGCCGCACGCGCCGGCCTGCTGGAAGGTCGACGCTGCACCACCCACCACACGCTGGTTGCGGCGTTGCGCGAAATCGCGCAGCGTGCCGATGTATTGGACAGTCGCGTGTTCGTAGAGGACGGAAGCATTTGCACGAGTGCCGGCATTACCGCCGGCATCGACCTTGCATTGCACCTGATCGCGGAGATGGCGTCGCCGCGGCTTTCGGTCGAAGTCGCACGCGAGATGGTCGTGTACTTGCGCCGCGCGCCCGACGATCCCGCGTTGTCGCCCTGGCTCGAAGGTCGCAATCACATGGATGCGCGCGTCCACCAAGTGCAGGATGCCTTGGCACGCGCACCGCAGTGTGACTGGACGCTGGCGCGGCTGGCCGGGCTTGGCCACATGAGCGTACGGACATTGACGCGACGCTTTCGCGACTCGGCGGGCATGTCGGTGCACGACTACCATGCGCGCCTGCGTGTGGCATTGGCGCGGCAGGCGCTGGCGAACGGCAATAGCGTCGAAGCCGCCGCGGAGAGCGCAGGCATCGGATCGGCACGGCAATTGCGACGATTGTGGAAGACCCATGCCGATGCCACGCCCGGCGCGCATCGACGCTTGTAGGAAAGCGTGTCCGCGACAGACCAAGCGTGATTGCGGCGCGGAACCATCGCAGTTTGATCGCAGGCACTGGCCCGCGTCCACCTCGCGGTGGAGGCGACCGAATTGCCGTTTCCAGTCATTCCTGTCGCCGTGAAAAAGAATGAATCCATGGGGACCCCTGTACGCATCCAATCGTTGAAGCACCTGTTGCAGGTGAGCTGATCCGGCCTGCCGGAATGAAACGGCAATCCATCCACCCCATCTGATCACAACTCTGGAGCAAAGCCATGGATCCTTCCATTTTCATCCCTCTCGTGCTGTTCTTCGGCCCGACGCTCATCGTGCTGATCTTCTTCCGCTATCGCTACCTGCAGGCGCAGGCACGTTACACGACACTGGTGCAGCTGGCCGAGAAAGGCGTGGAACTGGCGCCGCACATGCTGTCGGAGCCGCGGGTCGGCTACTCTGAACGGCGGCGTGCACTGGTGCTGATCGGCGCAGGCTTGGGGCTGATGGTGATGTTCATCGCGTTGCCAGGCCACTTCGACAATGGCCTCAGCGTGGGCAGTCTGTGGGGGCTCGGCCTGTTGCCATTGATGATCGGACTGGGTTATCTCGCGAGTTGGTGGCTGAACCGGCGCGGTGAGCTGCGTGGCTGACAGCGCGGCCGAGGCGCGCATCGACCGCGCGTTGGTGGCGCGGGTTTTATTGGGCGACGATCGCACCGCGTTCGAACAGTTGCTGCGCCGGCACCAAGGCATGGTGCGCGCACAGCTGCGTCGCTTGTTGCATGGCGATGTCGCCACCGCCGATGATCTGGCGCAGGAAACGTTCCTGCTGGCGTGGCGAAAGCTGGACCAGTTTCGCGGTGAAGCGCGATTTTCCACCTGGCTTTATCGCGTCGCCTATTCGTGCTTCCTGCAGGCGAGCCGGAAGAAACCGCCGCCTGTCGGCGGTGCGGACGAAGCCGAGGCAGAACGATTGCCGGCCCCAGAAGAGGCGACGGACCTGCAACTGGATTTCGAGCGTGCCATGCGGCGGTTGTCGAAGGCCGAGCAGACGGTGCTGCTGCATTGCGTGCAGATGGGACTGAGCCACGAGGAAGCCGCTTACGTGCTGGCGATGCCGCTCGGGACGGTGAAGACGCATGCGACGCGTGGCAAGGCGAAGTTGAAGACATCGTTGGCGGTTTGGCACGAAGCCGCCCGCGTGGAGGAGGCATCATGAATCCATCAAATGACGAATTGATCGACGCGCTGTTGCGCTCGCAGTTCGATGGGCCTGTGCTTGACGAAGGCTTCAGCCGGCGGGTGGTGCAGCGATTGCCGCAACATCGCCGTCGTGTCGCGTGGCCGGTGTGGGGCGGAATGCTGGCGGGCGCCGCCACGTGCTGGCTCGCCCTGCTGTTTTCGCCGGTCGTGGATGCCGGTTGGCGCGATTGCCTGGGCGGTCACTGGTCTGCGCCGGCGGTGACGTTGCTGCTGGCGATACTGGGTATGGCCGTGCTGGCGTTGGTATGGGGCGTAGCCGAAGCCGAAGTGGATGGTTGCTGAGGTCTGAGGGCGACATGCAGGACGTGCGTCAGACTGCAACGAAATACGACGCTGTCATTCCGGCGAAAGCCGGAATCCATTTGCTGCACTTACAAGATTGAAATTGGATTCCGGCTTTCGCCGGAATGACGATCGGATTAGTCCCGAGTCCCGAGTCCCGAGTTTCCTCACACTTCCAGCGAAGCGAGGTCGCCTTTTTCTTCCAGCCAGTTGCGACGATCGGATGCGCGCTTCTTGGCCAGCAGCATGTCCATCAATTTCGCCGTCGCTTCGCCGTCGTCGACGGTCAGTTGCACCAGCCGCCGCGTATCGGGATGGATGGTCGATTCGCGCAACTGCGAAGGATTCATTTCGCCGAGGCCTTTGAATCGAGTGACGGACAAGGCGCCCTTGATCTTCTCGCGCTCGATGCGTTTCAACAACGCGTCGCGTTCGGATTCGTCGAGGCAATAGAACACCTGCTTGCCCACGTCGACGCGAAACAGCGGCGGCATTGCGACGCAGACGTGCCCTTCGCGCACCAGCGCCGGGAAGTGGCGCAGGAACAAGGCGGACAGCAAGGTGGCGATGTGCAGGCCGTCGGAATCGGCGTCGGCAAGAATGATGATCTTGCCGTAGCGGAGGCCCGAGATGTCGTCCTTGCCGGGATCGCAGCCGATCGCGACCGCAAGATTGTGCACTTCCTCCGAGGCCAGCACCGCGCCGGATTCGACTTCCCAGGTGTTGAGGATCTTGCCGCGCAACGGCAGGATCGCCTGATAGTCCTTGTCGCGCGCCTGCTTGGCGGAACCGCCGGCCGAATCGCCCTCGACCAGGAACAGTTCGGTGCGGTCAGGATCGCTCGACGCGCAATCGGCCAGCTTGCCGGGCAGGGCGGGGCCTTGCGTGATCTTCTTGCGGACGACTTGTTTCGCCGCCTTCATGCGCGCCGCGGCGTGTTCGATCGCAAGCTGCGCGATCGCCTCGCCGGCCGCGACGTTCTGGTTCAGCCACAACGAAAACGCATCGTGGATCGCGTTCTCGGTCGAACTGGCGGCGTCGCGCGAACTCAAACGTTCCTTGGTCTGTCCCGCGAATTGCGGGTCGCGCATCTTCACGGACAGTACGAACGCCACGCGCTCCCAGACATCCTCGGGCGCCAGCTTCACGCCGCGCGGCAACAGGTTGCGCAAATCGCAGAACTCGCGCACCGCATTGGTCAGGCCGGACCGCAATCCGTTGACGTGCGTGCCGCCCTGGATGGTCGGGATCAAGTTGACGTAGCTTTCCTGCACCAGCTCGCCTTCGGGAACCCATGCGAACGCCGCATCGACGCCGCCGTCGTCGCGTTGTGCGTGGTGCACGAACAGATCGGGCGGCAGGCAGGCCGCACCGTCGAGTTCCGATTTCAGATATTCGGCGAGACCATCTTCGTAACGCCATTCCTCCTGTTCGCCGGACGCTTCATCGAACAGCCGCATCGTCAATCCGGCGCACAACACCGCTTTCGCGCGCAACAAGTGCTTCAGTTTCGGCAGCGAAATCTTCGGCGAATCGAAATACTTGGGATCGGGCAGAAAACGCAGGGTGGTGCCGGTGCGGCGCTTGGGGACGTCGCCCAAGGTTTCCAGTTTGCCGACCGCCTCGCCGTCCTTGAAGCGCATCCGGTATTCGGTGCCTTCGCGGCGGATCAGGACTTCGAGGAATGATGACAACGCGTTCACCACCGAAACGCCCACACCGTGCAGGCCACCGGAGAACGTGTAATTGCGATCGGAGAATTTCGCGCCAGCGTGCAGCCGGGTCAGGATCAGTTCCACACCAGACACGCCTTCCTCGGGATGAATGTCGACCGGCATGCCGCGGCCGTCGTCGATCACCGTGACCGAGCCGTCCTTGTGGACAGTGACGTCGATCTGCCTGGCGTGACCGGCGAGGGCCTCGTCCACCGAGTTGTCGACGACTTCCTGGACCAAGTGGTTGGGCCGCGTGGTATCGGTGTACATGCCCGGGCGGCGGCGTACCGGTTCGAGGCCTGACAGCACTTCGATGTCGGCGGCGTTGTAACGTGTTGAAGCGGCCATGCGGCGGGTCCAATGAACGCGAACGATGCAGCCGATCAGGATGACGACCCGGGGCGCGACGGTCAATCCTTGCTTTGGCTGAATTGCAAGATGGCGGCACAAAAATTTCGGTGCGGCGTTCAGCGTCCAGACGGCTGATCAGGCGGAATATCCGCGCGCCGGGCCATCGTGACCCGTGCATTTCCAGGAGACCATTGCAATGCGCAAGCTGATCCTCGCCGCCCTCGTCGCGGCCGCGTTCTCGATTCCGGCGTTTGCCGCCCAGACCACCCCGGCCAGCTCCGCTGCGGCGGCCGCTCCGGCTGCCAAGGCTGCACCGGCTGCCAAGACCGAGCATCACGCCATGAAGCATCACGCCATGAAGCACCATCACGCCAAGAAGGCCAAGTCCGCGGCGCCTGCGACGAGCAGCAAGTAATCCCAAGCCGCAAGGCTTTGGCTGCTGAATTGAACGCCCCGGCTCGTCCGGGGCGTTTTTTTTCAGGAGTGCTGCCACTCTCGACAAGGCCTCTCACGCGGCGCCTTGTGCGATGCGTCGGCCGGCCGTAAAGTGTGATGTGGTTCACACTGGGAGGCGTGCGCCAGACCGGGAGGATCAAGAGTTGTTGGTGGCCGTCCTGAAAGGGGATTTGTGCTTCGCCTTGTCATTCCATCCTGGGCCTGCCCTGCAAGGCGCGAGTGCATTCGTGCTGTTCGCCCGGCCTCGCAAACCCCTGCTGCCGCCGACGCTTTCTGGCGCGACCCACAGTGCATTCCGAAGCGTTGCGTGACGTTTGAATCGGCACGCCCGTTCCCGAACTGGAAACCGAATGACTGCACCCCAGGTGATTTCGCTGCGTCGTGTCCTGATCGTCGAGGATGACGTACCGGGCCAGCGACGTCTCTGCGGGTTGCTCGGAACCATCGTGGGCGAGGGGCTCGTGACCGCCATCGCGGGCAGCGTGGCCGATGCGCGGTCCGCGGCGAATGCAGGCACGTTCGACATCGCATTGGTGGATATCGGCCTGCCCGATGGCAATGGCGTCGAACTGATTGCGTGGTTGCAGGCGCGGCATCCACAGATGGCCTGTCTGGTGATCACCGCGTGGGGCGATGGCGACACGGTATTGGCGGCGCTGCGCGCGGGTGCGGTCGGGTATTTGCTGAAGGATCGCGATGATGCGGAACTGTCGCACGCGCTGCAGAACATCCAGCGTGGCGGGGCGCCCATCGATCCATTCGTCGCGCGCCGCATCCTCTCGATGTTGCCGGGCGCGCTGCCGGTGGCGAAACCCGAGGTGGCGAGCGATTTGTTGTCCGGACGCGAACGCCAGATTCTCGGCCTGGTCGCGCACGGCCACAACAATCGCCAGATCGCGGAGCTCACCGGACTGTCGCGTTTCACGATCGAGGATTACACCAAGCGGATTTACCGCAAGCTCGCGGTGGGTTCGCGCGCGGCCGCGGTGTTCGAAGCGCATGCGCGGGGCTTGCTGCGGTGAGGGCATTCCCGCGCGCACATCGTGTCGCGTGGCTATTGTTGCTGCTCCTGATCTGCGCTGGCGCTGCTGCGCGTACCGCCACCGCACCTGTGCTCACGCTGCGGACGGCGGAGGCCGTTGCGTCGGATTGGAACGCAGTCACGCCACCCGAAACCGGCTGGGTTCCCGTCAAGCTGCCGGACGACTGGTCGCATCGCTGGCCGCGGCACGATGGCGTCGTGTGGTATCGGTTCACATGGCAGCAGGCGCAGGCAAGCCAGCCGGTCGGGCTGCTGCTCAACCAGGTCACGCTCGCCGATGCGGTCTATGTCAACGGAAGTCTGATCCACCGCGACCCCCGCCTGGTCGAACCGCTGTCCCGCAGCTGGATCAAGCCGCAATATTTCGTGGTCGATGCACCGACCCTGCGCGTCGGCACCAACACCTTGCTGGTGCGCGTGTCGGGCCTCGCCAACTACCAGCCCGGACTCGGCGTCATCAGCGTGGGTGCTCCGCGCGCGGTGTACTCGGAGTATCACGCGGGGTGGCTGATCCGCTACCAGCTGCGCCTCTACAACCAGGCGTTTTTCCTGGCCATGGGCGTCGTGTTCCTGGTGTTGTGGCTGTTTCGCCGCCGGGACACGCTATACGGCTGGTTCGCCGCCAGTACCTTGTTGATCGGCGCGTGGGACTGGAACAACGTCGCGCCCAGTACTTGGCCATTTGCCAGCACCGACGCGTTCCAATCGTGGAACATGGTGTTTTACGTCGCTGGTACCGTGGCGCTCGCGGTTTTTCTGCTGCGTTTTTGCGGCAAACGCTGGCCGCGCATCGAAGCCGCGTTGTGGGCGTACACCGGCGCGATTGCGCTGTGCGCCGCGTTCGCACCGCGTCTGCTGGGGGTGTGGCGGTTCCAACTCGCGCCCATCGATATCGCGCTGTACTTCGCGGTGCCGTTGACCTTCATTGGATACGCGCTGCGCAAGCGGCAGCCCGAGATGCTGATTCTGGCGCTGTGCCTGGCGCTGCCGCTGCTGGCGATCGTGCACGACGTGCTGCGGTTCTTCGAGGTGATCCGCGACCGCGCCTACGTCGCCTCGATCACCGCACCGTTCACCCTGATTGGCATGAGCGTGGTGCTGGCGCATCGCTTCGCGGCCGCGATGCGGCAGATCGAGGATTTCAATTATCAGTTGCGCGCTCGAGTCGACAGCGCCACCGCGCGATTATCGGCAACGCTCGGGCGCGAACACGCGCTGGCGCTGGCGAATGCCCAGATCGGCGCGCGTCTCGATCTGGTGCGCGACCTGCACGACGGCTTCGGTGGCAGCCTGGTGTCGGCCATCGCGGCATTGGAACATGGCCCGGCCGGCGTGAATCCCGATGCACACGCCGTCGAGACGCTGAAATCGTTGCGCGACGACTTGCATCTCGTCATCAATACCACCACGCACGCCGTCGCCGGCGATCTTTTGAAACCGCTGGAATCCTTGAAACATCGATGGAGCGACCGGATGGACGCCGCGGGCATCGCCAGCCACTGGCGATTGGCGGACATCGATCGCGTGCAATTTCCACCCGGCCAGAGTCTGGATGTATTGCGCTTCATCCAGGAAGCGCTGACCAATGCGCTGAAGCACAGCGAGGCCGAGTGCGTGCACGTCGATGTACGGGGCACGGGCGCAGCGCTGTGCGTCGAAATTCGCGACGACGGTTGCGGTTTCGATGCATCGTCGCATCCAAAAGGTACGGGCCTGACGAGCCTTGCATCGCGTGCCCGCCGGCTGGGCGCGAAGCTCGTCATCGATACCGGGCCGGGTCGCGGAACCCACCTGCGAATGGACGTACCCCTCGCAGGCGTTTGCGAATGACATTGCGCTGATTGCATCGCGCTTCGGCAGATCACGATCCAGATTTTTTCGCGTTCATCCCCGAACTCGGGGATGTTTTTTCGCGCTTCCCTGCCTAGGCTGCGGAACGCGGATATGTGATTTCCATCACATCTCCAGCCAATCACCTTTCGCGGGGGGGAACATCCCAATGAAACACCTTTTTCGTGGTTCCTGGAGCCGGATCGCGTCCACGAGTGCGGCGTTGATCGCGGTCATCGCATTGCTGGCGCCATGCGCGGCGCAGGCGACACCGTACGTCGTCAAGCTCACGCAGCAGGGAAGCAATGTTGTTGCTGCCGGGAGTGGCGAGTTCAACTTGACTGGACTCACCTATTTCAGAGCTGTTCCCTTGGGCATCGCGGGGGTGTTGCCGGCTGATGGCTATGTGGGAACCGGGCTGGAGGGGTCGATATTGAGCGCCTATCAAGGGGTCTCGGGGCCTGCGAGTTTCGGGAGTGGGGGCAGGACGTACGCTTCCACCGGGACAGGGGACGGCGCCGCACTCAATCCGTCCTGGTATCCGTCAACACTTTTCGTGCCGCAGGGCTACGTGTCCGGGACCGCGCTCGCGAGCAACTCCGTCTGGAACGACGCGAGCGCCGCCAGCCTCGGTATCACGCCCGGCATCTATACGTGGACGTGGGGAACGGCCACCGACCAGAGCTTTACGCTGGACGCGTTCACCGCTGTTCCCGAACCCGCCGCGATCGGCATGTTCGGATTCGGCCTGTTGCTGCTGGGTGGTTGTCTGGTGCTGCGCCGTCGCCAAGCCGGCGGTGTCCGCTGACTCGAACCAAACGGATCCGGAAAACCCGGCTTCGCCCGAATCGGTGTATGGGAAACGGAGGCAAGTATGTCAACACTCAACGTGTTCAAGACTGTTTCAATGGTGCTCGTTGCGGCTGTGGTATGTGTGAGCCTGCGGGCGCATGCGACCGCCGTCAACTCGTCCTTGCAATTCATCGCTCCGGGCCAGAGCATCTGGGGGCCGGGTTCCGACCCGTCGCAGTTCAGCTATTCCGGCAGTGCGGGCTTCGATCTGCCCTTCGGTCTGGGTTCGGAAAACTTTGGCTACAGCATCGGCGCGACCACGGGCATCATCATGGGCAATGTCAATGGCTCGCTCACGACGAGCTACACGCCCGTACTGTCGGCACCGGGGACGGCAAACATTGGATTGCAGTATGTGGGTGATCCGAACGGAGGCAGTCTGACCAGCCTGATCGCCACTACCGCAAGCCTGACTGTGTTCAATCAAACCTTCGGGCCCAGCTTCGGGCTGAATGTCGCAAGTGGTTTCACGCCCTGGCTCGGCCTGGTGGCGCAGGGCATCACCGCATATGACATCGCCAATCCTTCGATCGATGTAGGCGTGGCGAGCGCCGATTTGGACTTCGGGGTTGTACAGACCAACTTTTTCACGCCCACCGGCATAGGAGGGACGCTTTTCTATCAGCGCGAGGGCAGCAGCCTCGTCCAGAGTCAGCCGTTCAATTTGGCCGACGGGCTCTCGCTCCCGGTCAACCTCAGCCAATCCGGCACGTACGATTTCTGGTTCGGCAACGACTGGAATCTCGCGAACCAGTTCAACTGGTCTGCGTCGCTTGGCCTCGTTGCCAACGCCTCGACCATCGCTGGATGCGGGTCCGACCTTCTCGAAAGTTGCCATTGGAGCGACACCTTGGCCAACCCCACGATTTACGCCAGTGATCCGTTTGCACTGAATTTCGAGGGATTCGCGCAGCCGACTTCGTTCCAGATCGAGGTGCAGGCGGTACCCGTGCCTGACGGCCTTGGCCTCGCGACACTGGGAGGCGGTTTTTTGCTGCTGGCCGTGCTCGATGGATGGCGACGCCGGCGTGCACGAACCCCGGACGGCGCCGTCGCTGGCAACGGAAGATTTGCCATCAGCGGAGGTGTCGCGCAATGAACCGGGTGACGCCGCTGACCCGTGCCGAGGATGAATCAGCGCGATCGTCGCTTGCCGGTCCGCTGCCTCGCATGCTGCCGCCGGTGGTTCTCTTGAGCAGGTGCCCGCAAATGGGTGGGCACGCGGGTGGCAACCTGAACCGGCTCGACGTGAAGCGGCCATCGAAACCGTGACGGGACGCGGTGCCGCCATACCGCTCGAAATGCCGGACCTCGCTGCTACGGGGCAGACGAGCCCTGTCTGAGCTTGGATGTGGCGCAGCCGGCGCAAAAGAAAGGAAGCGCGGTCAACATCGCTGGCTGACCTTGCACGCCCTGGCTGGTCCGGGGCGTTTTTTTTGTGAGCAGGGTGGGGAATGTCGCCCACACCGGGATGGGCCGGTGCTTCAGGGGTTCCCTTGTTGCCAACCATCTGTTGCAGCTACACTATTCGGCTCAGCGACCCGCTTGCTTCGGGTCTCGACCATCCCGGCGGCGGCTTGTGCAACGGCATCTCAAGGTGTCGTTGCACAAGCCACGTGCCGGAACTTAGCTCCACTCCACACGTCCATGATCGAGAAGGCTCCCATGCCGCTTTCCAACGAACAAACCAGCAAGATCATCGAAGACTACCGCCGTGCGCCGACCGACACCGGCTCGCCGGAGGTGCAGATCGCGCTGCTGTCCGCGCGCATCCAGCAGTTGTCCGGCCATTTCGAGTCGCACAAGAAGGACCACCACTCGCGTCGTGGCCTTTTGAAGATGGTGAACCATCGCCGCCGCCTGCTCGGCTATCTGAAGGGCAAGGACGCCGAGCGTTACCAGACGCTGATCGGTCGTCTCGGCCTGCGTCGCTGAGCGACACGCCTCATTCGAACCTGCACGCCGGCAGCCGTCGTATCCGAACGCTAGCCGGCTTTCGGCGTTTGCCGAACGCGAACGCACAAACCAAAGGACAACTCCCGTGGCAAAAGTAACCAAGACGTTCCAGTACGGCGATCACGCCGTCACCATCGAAACCGGCGAGATCGCGCGCCAGGCATCCGGCGCCGTGATGGTCAGCATGGGTGGCACCGTGGTGATGGTCGCGGCGGTCGCCGCGCAGAAAGCACGCGAGGGGCAGGATTTCTTCCCGCTCACCGTCGACTATCAGGAAAAGTTCTATTCCGCCGGCCGCATCCCTGGCGGTTTCTTCAAGCGCGAAGGCCGTCCGACCGAAAAGGAAACGCTCACCTCGCGCCTGATCGATCGCCCGATCCGTCCCCTGTTCCCCGAAGCGTTCAAGAACGAAGTGCAAATCGTCGCCACCGTGGTGTCGTTGAACCCCGAAGTGAATGGCGATATCCCGGCGTTGTTGGGCGCGTCGGCCGCGCTGACGTTGGCCGGCATTCCGTTCAAGGGCCCGATCGGTGCCGCGCGCGTTGGTTACATCGATGGCAAGTACGTATTGAACCCGAGCCATTCGCAGTTGAACGATTCCGCGCTCGACCTCGTGGTCGCCGGCACCGGCAACGCCGTGCTGATGGTGGAATCCGAAGCCAGGCTGCTCAGCGAAGACGTGATGCTGGGCGCGGTGACGTTCGGCCACAAGGAAATGCAGGCCGCGATCCGCGCGATCGCCGAACTCGCGACCGAAGTCGGCAAGCCGTCGTGGAACTGGCAGGCGCCTGAGCGCGACGCGCAACTCGTCGCCGCCGTGCGTGGCGAAGTCGGCGACAAGCTGGCCGCGGCGTTTCAGATCAAGGACAAGCTGCAGCGCCGTGATGCGGTCGCCGCACTGAAATCCGACGTGAAGGAAGCGCTCAAGGCGCAGGCCGAAGAAAAGGGCTGGCCGGCCGCCGACATTGCCGGTGAATTCGAGGATCTCGAATACCGCACCGTGCGCGACAGCGTGCTGAAGACCAAGCAGCGCATCGACGGCCGCGGCCTCGAAGACATTCGTCCGATCAACGTGCGCGTCGGCGTGCTGCCGCGCACCCACGGCTCGGCGCTGTTCACCCGCGGCGAAACCCAGGCGCTGGTCACGGTCACGCTCGGCACCGGGCGCGATTCACAGATCATCGACGCACCGGAAGGCGAGTCGAAAGATGCCTTCCTGTTCCACTACAACTTCCCGCCGTATTCGGTCGGCGAGTGCGGCCGCATGGGTGGCCCGAAGCGCCGCGAGATCGGCCACGGCCGCCTCGCCAAGCGTGGCGTGCAGGCGGTCAAGCCGACGATGGAAGCGTTCCCCTACGTGATCCGCGTGGTTTCGGAAATCACCGAATCCAACGGTTCGTCGTCGATGGCGTCGGTGTGCGGTTCCTCGCTGGCGATGATGGACGCGGGCGTGCCGCTGTCGGCGCCGGTCGCGGGCATCGCGATGGGCCTGGTGAAGGAAGGCGACGACTTCGTCGTGCTGTCCGACATCCTCGGCGACGAGGATCACCTCGGCGACATGGATTTCAAGGTGGCCGGTACCGCCGAAGGCGTGTCCGCGCTGCAGATGGACATCAAGATCGACGGCATCACCGAGGAAATCATGCGCACCGCGCTTCAGCAGGCGCACCGCGGCCGCATGCACATACTCGGTGAAATGGCCAAGGCCATCAGCACGCCGCGTGGCGAGATGAGCGAATATGCGCCGCGCCTGCTCACCATCAAGATCCATCCGGACAAGATCCGCGAAGTGATCGGCAAGGGTGGTTCCACCATCCGTTCGATCACCGAGGAAACCGGCACGACCATCGACATCAATGACGACGGCACCGTGGTGATCGCCTCGGTCAATCGTGAAGCCGCCGATGCCGCCAAGCACCGCATCGAGCAGATCGTGGCCGACGTCGAACCGGGCCGCATCTACGAGGGCAAGGTCGTCAAGCTGATGGACTTCGGCGCCTTCGTCACCATCCTGCCCGGCAAGGACGGGCTGGTACACGTCTCGCAGATTTCCAACGAGCGCGTCGAGAAGGTTTCCGACAAGCTGAAGGAAGGCGACGTCGTCAAGGTCAAGGTGCTGGAAGTTGACAAGCAGGGCCGCATCCGTTTGTCGATGAAGGCGGTGACCGAGGAAGAAGCCGCGAGCGTGTAATCGCTCCGCTTCCAGGGATTCGCAGAAACGGGCCGCGAGGCCCGTTTTCTGTTTATGGCGTGGGGAGGAAGTCACCGCCGCCTGACATTTCATTTGCCGTCATCCCGGCGACTGCGAGCGCAGCGAGCGAACGGCGGAGCCGGCCCGAAGGGCGAGCGCGCAGCGCGAGTAAAGCCGGGATCCATTTGCTTTCGGTTATCCGGGTCACGCGTTTGTATCGGAAGGACGTTGCACCGAAACGGGCCGCAAGGCCTGTCTCCGTTTGCAGCGTCTGCTGTTCTGGCGACGGGTTCCGACAACTGAACCACGCGTCCGCCGCCTCTTCCGCTTTACGGGGAAACGGGTAGACTCGCCTCGACGGGCGACGCCGGAAGGTCCGACGCCACCGCGGACAGCAGGAGGCGTTGCGTGCAACCCACCGATATCCGCAATCCGCAGTATTTCCACAAGGTGGTGGACTGCCAGTGGGCGTGCCCCGCGCACACCCAGGTGCCCGAGTACATCCGTCTGATCGCGGCGGGCCGTTATGACGACGCATATCTTCTGAACTGGGATTCCAATGTGTTTCCCGGCATCCTCGGGCGTACTTGCGACCGCCCGTGCGAACCCGCTTGCCGGCGCGGGCGCGTCGAAGAAAGCAACGGCGAGAAACCCGAGCCGGTCGCGATCTGCCGTCTCAAGCGCGTAGCCGCGGATAACCGCAGCGACGACATCGAAGCGCGCATGCGTTCACGCCTGCCGCAACAGATTCCCGGTGCAGAAAATTTTCGGATCGCATGCGTGGGCGCTGGCCCGGCATCGCTCGCGCTGGCGCGCGATCTTGCCCCGCTTGGTTATCGCGTCACCATCTTCGAGGTCGACGCCAAGGGCGGCGGTTTCATGCGCACACAGGTGCCGCGGTTTCGGTTGCCCGAGCGCGTGATCGACGAGGAAGTCGGCTACGTCCTCGACCTCGGCGTGGAACTCGTCGGCAACCGCCGCATCGATTCGCTGCGCAAGCTGCTGGATGAAAACTTCGACGCGATCTTCATCGGGTGCGGCGCGCCGCGCGGTCGCGATTTGCATGTTCCCGGGCGCGACGAGAACACCGACAAGATTCACGTCGGCATCGAGTGGCTGGCTTCCGTCTATTTCGGCCACATCAAGCAAGTCGGCAAGCGCGTGATCGTTCTGGGTGGCGGCAACACTGCGATGGATTGCTGCCGCAGCGCCCGGCGTCTTGGCGGCGACGACGTCGAGGTGATCGTGCGCTCGGGCTACGAAGAAATGAAAGCCAGTCCGTGGGAAAAGGAAGATGCCGAACACGAGGGCGTCGAGATTCTCAACTGGCTGAATCCGAAATCGTTCGTGCACGAAAACGGCAAGCTCACCGGCATGTGGTTCACGCCCATGCGCGAGGAACACGATGCGAACGGCAAGCGCAAGCTGCTGCCGACTGGCGAACCGGATCGCTTGATCGAATGCGACGAAGTGCTTATCGCGATCGGGCAGGAAAACGCATTCCCGTGGATCGAGCGCGATCTCGGCATGGAGTTCGACGAGTGGGGCATGCCGAAGCTCGACAAGCTCACGATGCAATCGACGAATCCGAAAGTATTTTTCGGCGGCGATGCCGCATTCGGCCCCAAGAACATCATCTGGGCGGTCGAGCACGGTCACCAGGCCGCGGCATCGATCCACAATTTTCTGCAAGGCGAGGATGTCCGCAAGCGGCCGCCGCCGTTGACGAACCTCATCTCGCAGAAGATGGGCATCCACGAGTGGAGTTATGACAACGACATCTCGCCGGACGAACGCTTTTTGGTGCCGTGGGCGCCCAAGGAAAAGACGCTGGTCGACATCAAGCAGGAAGTCGAACTCGGCTTCGACGTGCAAACCGCATGGAAAGAAGCCCAGCGTTGCTTGAATTGCGATGTGCAGACGGTGTTCTCGAAGGACGCCTGCATCGAATGCGATGCCTGCGTCGATGTCTGTCCCATGGATTGCATCACCTTCACGGCCAATGGCGACGAAGCCGATCTGCGCACACGCCTGACCGCACCCGCCGAAAACATCGAGCAGGATCTGTACGTGTCGGCACCGGTCAAGACAGGGCGCGTGATGGTGAAGGATGAGGATGTCTGCCTGCACTGCGGCCTGTGTGCCGAGCGCTGCCCGACGGGAGCGTGGGATATGCAGCGGTTCCTGTTCGCCGAATCGTATGCAGGTCGGGGCGAGGATTACACGGCAATGCCATTGAAAAGGAAGGTGGCGGCGTGAGTCCGTGGGTGCGGGAGGAGGTAGGGTTTGTCCCCTGTCCCATCGGGAGAGGGTGGCGCGCAGCGCCGGGTGGGGGTACGGGTCGCGCGAACGATTACGTTGATTCCGAACCCTCGCCCCAGCGCTGCGCGCTCGGGGCTTCGCCCCGCCTCTCCAGGCGGGAGAGGGGTTCAAGTTGCTGGAGCGTTCGCGTGTCATGAGCCCCATCACCGCCACCAACGACTTCGTCGTCAAGTTCGCGAACATCAATGGTTCGGGCTCTGCGTCGGCGAACGAGCTATTCGCCAAGTGCATCCTGCGCATGGGCGTGCCGGTCAGTCCGCGCAACATCTTCCCGTCCAACATCCAGGGCCTGCCGACGTGGTACGAAGTACGCGTCAGCGAGGCCGGCTGGCTGGGCCGGCGCGGCGGCTACGACCTGCTGGTCGCGATGAACCCGCAAACCTGGGATGAAGACGTCAAGGGCCTTGCGTCGGGCGGCTATCTTTTCTACGACAACAGCAAACCGCTGCCGAAGTTCAAGTTCCGCGACGACGTCACGATCGTCGGCGTGCCGTTGACCGATATCGCCAACCGGACCTGGGACGATCCGCGCCAGCGACAGTTGTTCAAGAACATCATGTATCTCGGCGCGCTGTCGGTGCTGCTCGGCATCGAACGCGACGTGGTCGTCACGTTGATCGGCGAGCAATACAAGGGCAAGCAGGCGTTGCTGGGGCCCAACGTGCATGCGTTGGACCTGGGGCGCGAATACGCGTCACAGCACCTGCAGCCGATCGGACTGAAGATCGAGCGGCGCGACAACGTCGGAGATCGCATCTTCGTGGATGGCAACAGCGCCGCCGCGCTCGGCATGGTCTACGGCGGCGCCACGGTGTGCGCGTGGTATCCGATCACCCCATCGTCGTCGTTGGCCGAGGCGTTCCAGAAATATTGCGCGAAGCTGCGCGTGGACAAGCACACCGGCAAGCACAATTACGCGATCGTGCAGGCCGAGGACGAGATCGCCTCGATCGGTATCGTCACCGGCGCCGGCTGGAACGGCGCGCGCGCGTTCACTGCCACGTCCGGGCCGGGCATTTCATTGATGAACGAGATCATCGGCCTCGCATACTTCGCGGAAATCCCGATCACGCTGGTCGATGTGCAGCGCGGTGGCCCGTCGACCGGTATGCCGACGCGCACCCAGCAGTCGGACGTGATGTTTTGCGCGCACGCGTCGCATGGCGACACCAACCACGTGCTGCTGTTTCCCGAAGATCCTCACGAGTGTTTCGAGTTCGCGGTCAAGGCGCTGGACTTGGCCGATCGGTTGCAGACGCCGGTGTTCGTGATGAGCGACCTCGACATCGGCATGAACCATCGCCTGTGCAAGCCGTTCGATTGGGATGACGCAACGCGCTACGATCGCGGCAAGGTGCTGACGGCCGAGGAACTCGAAGCGGGCAAGCCATTCGGCCGCTACCGCGACGTGGATGGCGACGGCATTCCGTATCGCACCTATCCCGGCACGCACGCGACGCGCGGCAGCTTCTTCACCCGGGGTACCAGCAAGAACGCCGACGCGAAGTACTCGGAGAAGGGCGAGGATTACGTCGAAAACATGCAGCGCCTGCAACGCAAGTTGCAAACCGCGCAGGCGTTGCTGCCGCAACCGGTTCTGCACGATGCCCCGCACCCTGCGCGGCACGGGGCGATCTACTTTGGTTCGACTTCGCCGTCGATGGCCGAGGCCATCACCCAACTGGATGCCACCGGCATGCACATCGACGCGCTGCGGGTGCGCGGTTATCCATTTGCCGACCCGGTGCGCGCGTTCGTCGACTCCCACGAACAAATCTTCGTGGTCGAGCAGAATCGCGACGGCCAGCTGCGTTCACTGCTGGTCGAACAATTCGAAATCGATCCTGCGCGGTTGATTCCCATCCTGCACTACGACGGCACGCCCATCACCGCGCGCTTCATCGCCCGCGCGATCGGCGAGCGGATGGGCAAGGCGGAAGTGAAGCAACTGCGTGGTGGCAAGGTGGCTTAGCTGTGCCCTCCCCTCGGGAGAAGGGGCGTGCAACGCCGCTTTTTCCGTTGCGTGAAGCGCCGGACGAGGGTCCGGCGCTTCACGACTGACAGTATTGAGGCGGCTTCAATGCGATCGCCTCCCGGACCCTCACCCCCAACCCCTCTCCCGGAGGGAGGGGGGCTCAAAGCGATAATTCGATGTGACTTACCTCCCCAAACCCAAGCTGCACCATCCCTCGTTGCAACGGAACGCCGTGGGCTTCACTCGCCGCGATTACGAGGGCGCGATTTCCACGTTGTGCGCCGGTTGCGGGCACGATTCGATTTCGGCGGCGATCATCCAGGCGTGCTGGGAACTGGACATCGAGCCGCATCGCGTCGCCAAGATTTCCGGGATCGGATGCAGCAGCAAGACACCGACCTATTTCCTGTCGGCTTCGCATGGATTCAATGCCGTACATGGGCGCATGCCGTCGGTGTTGACCGGCGCCAACCTCGCCAACCGGGAATTGCTGTACCTCGGCATTTCCGGCGATGGGGATTCCGCGTCGATCGGCATCGGCCAGTTCATGCATGCGATTAGGCGCGGCGTGGACATGACTTACATCGTCGAGAACAACGGCGTGTACGGCTTGACCAAGGGCCAGTTCTCGGCCACGGCCGATGCGGGCAGCAAATCCAAGAAGGGCGCGATCAATAGCGATGCCCCGGTGGACATGGTCGGGATGGCACTGCAATTGGGCGCGAGTTTCGTCGCACGCAGTTTTTCCGGCGACAAGACGCAACTGGTACCGATCCTGAAAGCCGCGATGTCGCACAAGGGCGCCTCATTCGTGGACGTGCTGAGCCCCTGCGTGGCGTTCAACAACCACGAAGGCAGCACCAAGAGCTACGACTACGTGCGCGAACACAACCACGCGCTGTGCCGGATGGATTTCATATCGAAGCGCGAGGAAATCACGGTCGAATATCCGGCCGGTGAACTACGCGAGGTGCGCCAGTACGACGGCAGTGTATTGCGGCTGCGCAAGCTCCCGGATTCCCACGACACCGGCGACCGCGTCGCGGCGATGAACTACCTGCACGCAGCCCAGGCGCGCGGCGAAATCGTCACCGGGTTGTTGTACGTCGATCCCGACGCTCCGGATTTGCACGCGCATCTTGATACCGCGTCGGTCGCGTTCAACAAGCTGGGCGAAAGGCAACTCTGTCCGGGTGCGGTGACGCTCGAGAAGATCAACGCCGGCCTGCGTTGAGCCCGACCGCATGTGAATCCGGCGGCCGAGCAAAGACCATCGCGGGCACCGTCGCCAGCCGTTCACGCGCCGGTGAGCGGGGACGTGGCACCTTGTAGACGTGACAGACAGAAACAAGCGGCGACTGGATCTTCACCTCGATCGCTGGCAGCGATTGCTTCCGCGTTGGGCGGCTCGCGGCCTGCGCTGGCTGCGCCAGCCGTCAGCGCGATGGCTGCGGATTCCCATCGGGCTGTTGCTCGTGTTGTGCGGTCTTTTCGGCTTCCTGCCGGTGCTGGGCTTCTGGATGCTGATTCCCGGCTTGTTGCTGCTGTCGTTGGACCTGCCATTCCTGCGGCTGCCGATGCGCGTCATGATCGTGCGTGCCCGTGCCTGGGTCCGGCGGTTGCGGCGGAGGCGCCGGGCGCGCAACGGCTGATGCGCGAGCCGCTTTGTTGCAGTGCAGCATGACCGCGACTACCATAGATCAACACGAATCCGGAGGACACCCTCATGGCCAACGGCCCCGATACGACGCACGCGCTGGACGACTGGCAGGCGCTTTCGCAGCAATACTGGAACGCATGGACCGAGGCCACGCGCAACGCCTTCGGTGCGGCGTCCGCCACCACGACCGCAGGCAAGATGCCTTGGCACGAAGGTCTGGAGCAGTGGTCGCGGATGTTCGACGCCGGCAAGGCCCAGGGTGCGCAAAACGAAATCGTCGAGCGGCTGTTGGCCGGTGCCCGCAGCTATTTCGCCTTGCTGCAATCGCTGGCCGAGAAGGGTGCGAAGGGCGAGACCGATCCGCAAGCCTGGTCCGATGCGGTGCGGCAGTCGTTCAATTTCCCCGGCGCTGATGTCGCGTTGCTCGACAACCCACTCGCCCGTGCATTGCGTGAATTGGCGGGGCAGGGCGCCAAGGGCTTCGAGCAGATGATGGAGAACCTGAAGCCGGCGATGACCGAAGCCCGCGCGCTGCTGGACCTTCCGGCATTCGGTTACGCGCGCGAGCATCAGGAGCATTACCAGCAGATGGCGAAGGCGTGGCTGGACTACCAGCACGAAACCAATCGCTACAACGCGCTGATCGCACGCGCCAGCCGGCGCGCGTTCGAAGTGTTCGAGGACAAGCTGGCCGAGCGCGGCGAACCGGGACGCCAGGTCGATTCCGTACGCGGCCTGTACGACCTGTGGGTGGATGCGGCCGAAGACGCTTACGCCGAAGTCGCGTTGTCGCCGGAATTCCGCGAAGTCTATGGCGCGCTGGTCAATGCGCAGATGCGCGTGCGCCGGAATGTGCAGCGCGAAGTCGAGCGCGTCGCGACCGATCTCGGCATGCCCACCCGCACCGAAATCGACAGCATGGGCAAGCGTCTGCATGCGCTGCATCGCGATGCGAAGAACCACGCCGAAGTGCTTCCGGAACTCATGGTCGAAGTCGCGACGCTGCGCGCCGAAGTCGAGCGGCTGAAAACTGGCGGCGCGCCAAAGAAACCCGCACGCAAGGCCCCCCGTAAATCCACCAAGACGGCCGGCAAGGAGTAGTCGCGATGGAACCCATCCGCATCGATCCCAAGCGCGCGCTGGACGAAGCCATGCGCGCCCAGCAGAAGCTCGCGGCCAGCTTCAAGACGCTCCGCGAAGTCGAGGATGTCGATTACGGCGCCACCGACAAGGAAGCGATTTACAGCGAGGACAAGGTCGTCGTCTATCGCTACAGGGGCAAGGGCAAACCGACAGCGAAGGCGCCCATCCTGATCTGCTACGCGCTGGTCAACCGTCCGTACATGGTGGATCTGCAGGACGATCGCTCGCTGGTGAAGAACCTGCTGGCGCTCGGCGAGGATGTCTACATCATCGATTGGGGTTACCCCGACGGCGCCGATCGGTGGTTGACGCTGGACGATTACATCAATGGTTACATCCGCCGGTGTGTCGACGCGGTCTCCAAACATGCCGGTGTGAAGAAGATCAACCTGCTTGGCATCTGCCAGGGCGGCGCATTCTCGTTGTGCTTTGCCTCGCTGCATCAGGAAAAATTGCAGAACCTGATCACGATGGTGACACCGGTCGATTTTCATACCAAGGAAAACATGCTGTCGCACTGGACCCGCGATATGGATATCGACCTGTTCGTCGATACGCTGGGCAACGTACCGGCGGACCTGATGAACTGGTGCTACCTCACGCTGAAGCCGGTGCGCCTGAACCAGCAGAAATATGTCGCGATGCTGGACATCCTCGACGACAAGGTGGAACTCGAGAATTTCCTGCGCATGGAGAAGTGGATTTTCGATTCGCCCGACCAGGCCGGCGAGGCGTTCCGCGAATTCATCCGCGACTTCTATCAGGGCAACAAGCTGGTGAAGGGTGGACTCCAGATCGGCGGCAAGCCGATCAACCTCAAGAACATCACGATCCCGGTGCTCAACATCTTCGCCGAGCAGGATCACCTGGTGCCGCCGTCGGCGGCACGCCCGCTGGGCGAACACATCGGTACCAAGGACTACACCCAGCTTGCGTTCAAGGGCGGCCACATCGGCATCTACGTGTCCGGCCGCGCACAGCGCGAGGTGCCGCCGGCGATTCATGAATGGTTGGCGAAGCGCACGAAGTGAGGGGATGCCGTTTGCCCTGAGCCCTTCGACAGACTCAGGACAGGTTCGGTGCGAAGCGCCGGAGTCGAAGCGTGCGCGGCGTTTCGACTTCGCTCGCTGCGCGAGCTACGCTCAACGCGAACGCTGGTAACTTCAATTCGAGGATCGACTACATGAGTACCCGTCCACCCCTGCGCCGCTCCCGCCGCGACCGCATGATTGCCGGCGTGGTCGGTGGTCTGGCCGACTACTTCGGCATCGATCCCGGCCTCGCCCGGATCATTTACGTGCTGGTGTCGATTTTCTCGGCAGCGTTTCCGGGCATCGTTGTCTACATCATCCTGTGGATCCTGATTCCGCAGGAAGATTGACGGGATGCCGGTTGCGTTACTTCGCAGGTTCGCCTTCACGTTCCGGCAGACGGGCGGCCAGGTTTCCAGGCCTGATGATTACTGTCCCGACGCTTTCCACCTCCAAATGCGATCGCGCCGGAAATGGGCGAGAGCGCGATGCCAATGAATGCGATGTCGCGGCGTAAGTCACGGCGAGCATGCTAGGCTTTTGCGATTGCATGGATATGCCCATGGAATACGCCGAATCGTCGCCGCCCTCCGATCACGACACCGTACGCGCGGTGCAATGGCAGGGAGATCATTTGCGCCTGCTGGACCAGCGCAGGCTGCCTTTCGACGAGGCGTGGGTCGATTGCCGCGATGCAAACGCGGTGGCGGAGGCGATTAGTGATCTGGCGGTGCGCGGCGCGCCGGCCATAGGGATTGCGGCGGCGTGGGGCGTGGTGCTGGCGGCGCAAAGCGGTGATGATCTTGATGCCGCACTCGCCCGGTTGCGCGCGGCGCGGCCCACAGCCGTCAACCTGATGTGGGCGCTGGATCGCATGCGTGGGTGCATCGATGCAGGCGCCGATGCCGCGGCGCTGGCACGCGAAGCACAGGCGATCCAGGACGAAGACCTTGCCGCCAACCGCGCCATGGGTGCGATGGGCGCGGCATTGATCCAGCCGGGAAGCGGTGTACTTACGCATTGCAATACCGGCTCGCTTGCGACCGCCGGCTTCGGCACCGCATTGGGCGTGATTCGTGCCGGCTACGCATCCGCAAGCATCGCGCGCGTGTTCGCCGGCGAGACGCGGCCGTGGCTGCAGGGTGCGCGGCTGACGATGTGGGAACTGCAGCGCGACGGCATTCCCGCAACGCTGATCGCCGATTCGGCGGCGTCGCATTTGATGAAGGCCGGCGAGGTGCAGTGGGTGATCGTGGGTGCCGACCGTATCGCCGCGAACGGCGATACCGCCAACAAGATCGGTACGTACCAACTCGCGATCGCGGCGAAACACCACGGCGTCAAGTTCATGGTGGTGGCACCGTCGACGACCGTAGACATGGCCACGCCATCGGGCGATGACATCCATATCGAACTGCGCGATCCGCTGGAACTGCTCAGTCATGCCGGCCGGCGCACGGTGGCCGAAAACGCGCTGGCATGGAATCCGGTGTTCGACGTGACCCCGCACGACCTGATCGACGTGCTGGTGACCGAGCGCGGCGTGATCACCAGTCCGGATGCCACGGCACTGCGCGCGATGTTCGGGGCTCCGGGCTCGCACTGAAATGTGGCATCTGCCGAAGCAGCTCGCATGGTTCGGTGTCGGCGGCTTCATCGGCTTCATCGTCGATGCCGGCATCGTGCAGTTGCTGGTGAGCAAATTCGGCGTCGACCCCTATGTCGGGCGCCTGTTCTCGTTCCTGTGCGCGGCGACCGCGACGTGGCTGTTCAATCGTCAATTCACGTTCCATGAGCGCGGGGACTACACGCTGTTCGGCGAATGGTCGCGCTATCTCGTCGCGATGTCGGCCGGGTTCGCGATCAATTACGCGGCCTACGCTTTGGCCGTGCACTTCTCGGAATTCGTGCGCGCCTGGCCGTCCGTCGGCGTGGCGATCGGGTCGGTTCCGGGATCGGCCGCCAACTTCCTTGGGGCCCGTCAGTGGGTGTTTTCCGGGTCGCGGAGAGGCGGTTCCGCCGGGGCGGCGAAGGAGCGCGAAAACAAGCTGTAAGTTCGCGTCCCTGCAGGAATTTTTTGGGCCGTTTCAGAGCCGGATGTGGTACAATTTCACGGTTGATTTCCAGGCGCGGGCGGCGTTCCGGACCCGCGCCTTTTCCATTCTCAAAATCAGGGAAACAAGCGAATGGCGGAGCCGGCCAGTGAAGTAATTCGCGTCAATATCGAAGACGAGATGCGCCAGAGCTATCTCGACTACGCGATGAGCGTGATCGTCGGCCGCGCGCTTCCCGACGTGCGCGATGGATTGAAGCCGGTGCATCGCCGTGTGCTGTTCGCGATGAACGAACTGGGCAACGCCTGGAACAAGTCGTACAAGAAATCCGCGCGCGTAGTCGGTGACGTGATCGGCAAATACCACCCGCACGGCGATTCGTCGGTGTACGACGCGATCGTGCGCATGGCGCAGCCTTTTTCACTGCGCTACATGCTGGTGGACGGACAGGGCAACTTCGGTTCGGTGGACGGTGACAGCCCCGCGGCGATGCGTTACACCGAAGTGCGCATGTCGCGCCTCACGCACGACTTGCTGGCGGACATCGACAAAGAAACCGTCGACTTCGGTCCGAACTACGACGAGAGCGAACAGGAACCGTTGGTCCTGCCGACGCGTGTGCCGAACCTGCTTGTCAACGGCTCCGCCGGCATCGCGGTCGGCATGGCCACCAACGTGCCGCCGCACAACATGGGCGAGGTGATCGACGCCACCATTGCGCTGATCGACAACCCCGAGCTCACCATCGATGACCTGATGCAGCATGTGCCGGGGCCTGATTTCCCGACCGCCGGCATCATCAACGGTGCGGCCGGAATCGTGCAGGCGTATCGCACCGGCCGCGGTCGGCTGCTGGTGCGGGCGAAGACCGAAATCGAAACCGGCGAGCATGGGCACGAAGCGATCATCGCCACCGAACTTCCGTACCAGGTCAACAAGGCGCGGCTGATCGAGAAGATCGCCGAGCTGGTCAAGGAAAAGAGACTTGAAGGCATCAGCGGCCTGCGCGACGAATCCGACAAGGACGGCATGCGCGTGGTGATCGAGGTGCGTCGCGACGCCGCCGCCGAGGTGGTGTTGAACAACCTGTTCCAGCAGACCCAGTTGCAGGTCACCTTTGGCATCAACATGGTGGCGCTGGTCGATGGCCAGCCGCGGCTGTTGAACCTCAAGGAAATCCTCGAGCACTTCATCCGCCATCGCCGCGAGGTCGTCACCCGCCGCACGATTTTCGATCTGCGCAAGGCGCGTGCCCGCGCGCATGTGCTGGAAGGCCTGACGGTTGCGCTGGCCAACATCGACGCGATGATCGAACTGATCAGGACGTCCGAATCGCCCCAGGTTGCGCGCGAGCGGATGCTCGCCCGCAAGTGGGAACCCGGCATGGTGCGTGCGCTGCTGCAGGCCGCCGGGGACACCGCATCGCGGCCGGAAAACCTCGATCCGAAGGCGGGCCTGAAGGACGACGGCTATCAGCTTTCCGAAGTCCAGGCCAAGGAAATCCTGGAAATGCGCCTGCACCGCCTCACCGGGTTGGAGCAGGACAAGCTCACCGACGAGTACAAGCAGTTGCTGGAAACCATTCGCGGATTGATCGCGATCCTTGAAGATCCCGACAAGCTGATGGCGGTCATCCGCGGTGAGCTCGTCGAGATGAAAGACCTGTACGGCGATGCGCGCCGCACCGAAATCCTGCACACGCAGGAAGACCTGGAAACGCTGGACCTGATCGCCGAAGAAGACGTGGTCGTCACGTTGTCGCACACCGGCTACGTGAAACGCCAGTCGTTGGACACCTATCGCGCGCAAAAGCGCGGCGGCAAAGGTCGTTCGGCGACCAACATGAAGGACGAGGATTTCGTCGAGAAGCTGTGGATCGTCAACACCCATGACACGCTGCTCACCTTCACCAGCAATGGACGCGTGTATTGGCTCGACGTATATCGCATTCCGGAGGCTGGTCCCGGCGCGCGCGGCCGTCCGATCGTCAACCTGTTGCCCTTGGGCGAGGACGAGAAGGTGCAGGCGGTGCTGCCCGTGCGCGAGTACGCGGAAGATCGTTTCGTGTTCTTCGCGACGCGCCACGGCACGGTCAAGAAGACCCCGCTGAAGGAATTCGAATTCCAGCTGCAGAAGGGCAAACTTGCGATCGGATTGGACGAAGGCGATGGGCTGGTCGAAGCCGAACTCACCGATGGCAACTGCGACATCTTGTTGTTCGCGTCCAACGGCAAATCCGCGCGTTTCGCCGGCAGCGAGGTGCGTTCGATGGGCCGCACAGCCTATGGCGTGCGCGGCATGCGCCTGACCGACGGTGCGCAGGTGGTCTCGATGATCGTCGCCGACGCGCAAATCGAAACCACGGATTGCGACGTGCTCACCGCGACCGAGCGCGGCTACGGCAAGCGCACGCCGCTCACGGATTTCCCGCGCAAGGGCCGCGGCTCGCAAGGCGTGATCGCGATCCAGTGTTCCGAACGCAACGGCGCGCTGGTCGCGGCCGTCGCCACGGACGCGCGGCAGGAACTGATGCTGATCTCCGACAAGGGAACGCTGGTCCGCACCCGCGTCGCCGAAATCTCGCAGGTCGGCCGCAACACCCAGGGTGTCACCCTGATCCGTCTGCCCGAAGACGAAAAGCTCGTCGGCGTGGTGAAGATCGAGAATGGGGATGAAGACGACGGGGCGGGACCCAATGGCGACGGCGTGACGGAGCAAGTCGCCCCGTCGGACGTGTAAGGCGAGCAGGTTGGGCTGACGCCGGCTTTGTCGGCGGAAGCCCAACGCCTTTGGCACGATCGTATTGGGCTTCATTGCATTCAGCCCAACCTGGGAATCTGAAGCGATGGGGTCCGCAGACAGCGCTCACTCCAACCTACGTTTTCGCGTCAAATCGCCGCCAACATCGCCTCGGCGCTCGACACCCGGAACTCGCCCGGCGCTTCGACGTGAAGTACCTTCACCACGCCATCGGCGGCGTACAGCGCGAAGCGTTTCGAGCGCATGCCCATCCCGTACTTGCTGGAGTCCGACTCCAGCCCCAGCGCCTTGGCGAAGTCGCCATTACCGTCGGCCAGCATCAGCATGCCGTCGGGCACGTGGCGGTGTTGCGCCCAGGCCTGCATCACGAAGGCATCGTTGACGGCCATGCAGGCGACATCGACGCCGCGCTTTTTGAAATCTTCGTAATGCTCGACATAGCCCGGCAGGTGACGTTCCGAGCAGGTGGGCGTGAATGCACCGGGGACCGCGAACAGCACGACCTTCCTGCCCTTGAACACGTCGTCGGTAGTGAGCTGCTGCACGCCCTTGCGCAGCACGGCGAAGGTGGCGGCAGGCAGGCGATCGCCGATCTGGATGGTCATGGTGGTTTCCGGTTTGGCTGAGCCCATCATCGTAGCGCGGCTCGCGCGCCCAGGCTTGAAAGCAGACCGCCAGACCATACTTCGGGACCAGTGGCCGAGCATGGCCAATCCGACTTGAGGACTGCAAAAATGTATATCCAGCGTTCCAGCTATTGGCCTCGTGCCGATCGTTTCCCGCGCGAATTCAGTCGCGCGTTCAGCCGTCTGTTCGACGGTGAAGACGGCGACCAGTCCGACGTGGTGACCAGCGAGTGGGCTCCGCGGGTGGACGTCCGTGAAGAAGACAAGCGCTTCGTGATCGAGGCCGACATCCCGGGTGTCGACCCGAAGGCCATCGAGATCAACATGGACAAGGGCGTGCTGTCGATCCGCGGCGAGCGCAAGACCGAGCGCAAGGTCGAGGACGGCAAGTAC
>Ga0207667_10001427_pt1 | contig 29937 bp, 23 predicted proteins | sample KBSCornC52_FD_184301 | JGI IMG/M metagenome (GOLD analysis project Ga0207667, IMG submission 184301) | Corn rhizosphere microbial communities from Kellogg Biological Station, Michigan, USA - KBS Corn C5-2 (SPAdes) (version 2) | ecosystem: Host-associated > Plants > Roots > Rhizosphere > Soil ...
GAGCCACTGCGCAAAGTGTCCAGTTCCGCAACAGAGTTCGAGCACAAGATCACCAGGCTTCAGTTTTGGCGCGAGTTTTCTTCCGAACAGGTTAACCGAGTCTTCCAAAAACGCCCTTCCCCAATGCCACTCATAGAACGGCGCCAGTGCGTCGAAGAGATTGCGCGTCTGGGATTCGTTCATCGGGACCGTTTCCGCTGCTTTCCTACGTCGGTATGGTTAATCTCTTTGAGCATGTTCACTGTGTCAGTCAGTTGCGAGCGGCAATAACGGATCAGAATGTCCAGAACCTCAATCAACACAGTGTCTCGCAGTGAATATAAGACTTGGTTTCCCACTTTGGGACTAACGACAACATTCTTCGCCCGTAGAATCGAGAGGTGTTGCGATGCGTTGGCTTGTTCGACACCCAGTTTGTCGACCAGCTTGCCCGCTGAGAGTTCGCCAAGGCTGAGCGCCTCGACTATGGCGATTCGCGTCGGGTGGGCCAAGGCCTGAAAGACTTCAGCCTTGAAGCGCCGCAGGGAGTCTGTCATGTCAAAGTCCGCAAGAAAGACTGCTCGGCGCACCGGCGGCGGAAATCAAGCTATGCATTTAGAAGTAAGGAGAGTTACAACATCCTCCGTCGCGCCCGATAGCCCCGTTTTGCCTCGGTATTCACGAGTTCAACATAAGTACGTCAACCCCGGTTTGCATTTTCAAAGCCCGCGCCTCAACTCAAACGTGTGCAGGCACGCCAGACCTCCTCTAGGTTCCTTGCAATGCACATGCCCTTAACCCGAAGCAGGCTAGGTGCAAGAGAACTGGGACCTTAGGGGCCGGGAGAGCGCGTTGATACCCGGACCATCGCAATCAACCCGCTGCAGTCTGCAATTGTTGCAGCTCCCAGTTTGGCTTCGCGTTTTAATCTGAGGGGAATCGGTGAGGGAGAACAGAATCCGCCCGGCGGGGGCCATCCGACTAAACTGCTGAAGGACGCCCTCGCGCACTTCAGGCGTTCGGATCCATCGAATTCGTGAACGAATAGCGTACGATGTCGTCGCGCCTCGTCCACCGCCGGTTCGTCCAGTACTGATGGGCAGCCGCATTGGCGATGAAAACATCGATATGTGTTTTGTCGATCCCCAAGCGCCTAAGCTCCATCAAACACCGTCTGACGAGTGCAGTTCCCACGCCGCGACGCTGGTAAGTCTGATCGACGGCCAAGTGCTGCAAGTAACCCCGCCGGCCATCGTGACCGCACATCACGCAGCCGACAAGGCGTGTGCCGCGCCTCGCCACAAAGCTCAGCTTCGGGTTTCGGACCAGATAGCGTTCCGTACCCTCGCGCGAGTCTGCTCCTCGTATGACGGCACCTGGTGAAGCCCGGAGCAGCGAGAGCACGTCATCGTGATCGGCCATCGTCATCTCTTCGATCTCTACGGGATACTCGTTACCTACTGGGGCGCTCGTCATACCGTCTTTCGCGAAGCCGTCCGACGGCGACTAGAATTCCTTGGAGTAACGCTTGTGGCCGGGGTGGGCATCCCGGAATATAAACGTCTACGGGCACGACTGTGTCAACGCCTCCTAGAGAAGCATAGCTTTTGCCAAAAATACCTCCACTAATGCCGCACGCACCAACCGCGACGACTAACTTCGGTTCGGGTATGGCTCGATACGCCTTCAGTAGGGCGAGCTCCATATTCCGGGTCACAGGACCGGTCACCAGGAGCATGTCGGCGTGGCGAGGAGATGCGACGAAGTGGATCCCGAAGCGTTCAATGTCGTAGATGGGATTGTTTAAGGCAACAATCTCCAGCTCACATCCGTTGCACGACCCTGCATCCACCTCGCGGATCGAAAGGGATCTACCGAGAAGCTTCTGTATCGTTTCACGCGCTTTCGCCCCAACCCCTTCGACATCCGCTTCGGCATTCGCGCGTCCGTGAGATACGGCACTCAAGTTTCGATGAGTGCCATCCGGATTTAGCGTGTATTCCGCTGTGAGGACGAGGCTTCCCCGGTCCGCGGTTGCCAGTTCAAATTCCTTGGTGAGGCTTACTGCTGCGGGAGACGCTTCTGCGCATAATCCGCAAAAGACGCACAGACCATAATCAACGGTAACTCTCCGCGAACCGTCCGTATCGCGCCAAGAGATCGCCCCGGTTGGACACTCATCAGCCGCGGGACGCGCATCCTGCCACTTTTCGAAATCGAAGCTGGGGCGACCGCGAAAATGGTCGGAGATGCGAGCCGGCTTATTGGGATAGGTTGTCGTGACGATGCCGGTGCGAATGGTCTTCTGGAGGATCTTGAACATGTTTACCGGTCCGTTCCCGAGTAGGAAAGATTGAAACTCTTGTTGATCACGGGGAAGTCGGCAATGATATTTCCCTGAACCGCCTCGACCAGCGCGGGCCAGTTATTAAGCGAAGGATCTTTGATCTTGCAACGTTCCAGATGATTGTCGGGACCCGTGCGAATCCAATGGATAATCTCGCCGCGCCATCCCTCGACTGCGCTCAGCGCGCAGCGGTTCGGGGGGATCGGCGGAACGGGAACACGAAACTGTCCGCTCAGATTACGACTGGCAGCCTCTCGGATCATGCTGATCGATTCCTGTACTTCATCGATACGCACCTGCATGCGGTGCCAGACGTCGCCGACCTGATAAACCGGGACCTTGAATGAGAGGTGGCGATAAGCCGCATAGGGATGGTCCCGCCGCACGTCCAAATCGATCCCCGAAGCGCGTCCGCCCACACCCACGATGCCCAAGTCCCTGGCGATTTCGGGTTTGAGTATCCCAGTGTGTTCCAGACGATCGCGGGTCGACTCGGAGGAATTAATCAAGGCCACCAGATCTCGAAATTCCCGTGTGAACGCATCGATTGCGACGCGCAAAAGTTCGACTTGCCAAGCGCCCCAAGTCCTTCGGACGCCTCCGATGCAAACCATTCCTCTCAAGAGACGACTTCCAGCCAGCTGCTCGTTGGCGGCAAATAGCATCTCTTTCAGGCGGCTGGCGTGCGCATTCGCCACGACGAATCCGACATCGTTAGCAATCGCCCCAATGTCGGCAACGTGGTTACAGAGCCGCTCCAGCTCCAGGAGAACAGTGCGCATGATCAGCGCATCTGACGGAACTTCAATCTCAGCCGCTCGTTCGATGGCCTGGCAGAAAGCGGTGCCGTGCGAAAAACTCGAGTCTCCGGATATGCTCTCGGCCAGGAATACGGCCTTGTGAATCGGCAGTTTTTCGAAGAGCTTTTCGGTGCCCTTGTGGGTGTAGAACATTCGAAGCTGCAGGTACAGGATTGGCTCGCCCGCGACCGCGAAGCTGAAATGGCCGGGCTCGATTGTCCCCGCATGAATCGGCCCCACGGGAACCTGGAGGACGCCTTCTCCTAAAGCCGGCCGGTAGATGTGGCGCTCACCCTCGAATGGCGGCAACACCATGTCCATCGGGAAGTCCTTGCGCAAGGGATGTACATCGGGCCAATTGTCATGCAAGGCTACCCTGCGGGGATTGGGGTGTCCGACAGCGGTCAGCCCAAACCAATCCTGGATCTCACGTTCCTGCCAGTTGACCGCCGGCAGTTCGGCCGAAAGTGATGGAAATCGGGGATCAGCAGCGGGAACTGGCGCTCTCGCGATCAGGAATTGGGTATCGCCCTTCTGTTCGAACACGTAGTAGTTGAAGAAGACGCCTTCCTCGGAACGCCGGTCTTCGGCGAACACCGAAACTAGTCTGGCTTGGAACTCGCCTCGCAGGTATTCCGTGATTGGCCGAATATCCGGATCGCTCATGAAGATATAGGCCTGATCTTCGTGTTCGGCATGCATCGATTGAATCTGCTTGCCAAACTTGTGTTGGATACTTTCGAATAAGGTTGTCAGGCTCATGGCGCGCTCATAACGACACCCGCTGCGCCCTGTATTAACCGGTAAAGCGGGGCGGGTATCCAAAAGCCCAGGACGATAATCACCGACGCCAAACACAGGACGGAGTACTTCTTCCAACGGCAGATCTCACCCTTGGGAAGCCCCGGGTCCGGACCAAGAACAAGATTGGCGATGTGCACTAGAAATCCCGAGAAAATCGCGACCAGAAAGGCCACGAAAAGAATAGCTGAAAAAACGTAGCCTCCTCCGAAGGCCCCGCGCAGGATTGTGAACTCGCTCTGAAACAGGCTGAAGGGAGGCGATCCTGTAACCGCCAAAGTCCCCATCAGAAATGCGGCTCCGCTCCACGGCATGGAGTGGATCAGTCCGCCCTTGGCCTTGCGGAACAAATCGGTGTTGACGTGCTGCTGGATGTTGCCCGCGCAGAAGAACAGCAAGGGTTTCGTAACGGCGTGAAAGGTCATGTGCAGAAACATCCCCAGGACGCCGAGGGGTCCGCCGAAACCGAGCGCAACAACCATGACGCCGCATTGGTCAATGCTTGAATACGCCAGCAGGCGGCGGAAGCTCCTCTGGACCAGGACGAACGGAACGGCGACTCCCATCGAAAGCAGGCCGAAGACAATCAAGAGCTGCGAGGCGAACTGGGGGCCCAGCGATTTCGAAGTCAGAATGTAGAATCGCACCAGGCCGTAAAGCGCACAGTTGAGGACTCCAGTCGCGAGCATCGCCGCTACCGGGACGGGCGCTTCACTGTAGGCGTCAGGCTTCCACGTGTGCATGGGAGCAATCCCCGCTTTGGTTCCGAAGCCGAGCAAAATCAGGATAAAAGCCAGCCGCATGGTGGGTTTGTCGAGCTGGGCGGCATTCACGACCAGGACGGACCAGTTCAGGCCGGCAAGCGTGTCGGTCCCCATGATTTGATGAGCGGCATAGTAAGTAAGAATCGTGCCGAACAGGGCCATGGAGAGCCCCACGCCTCCGATGATGGCGTACTTCCATGCGGCTTCGAGAGAGGTTTCGCGCCCGTAAAACGTGACGAGAAACACGGACGCCAGTGTGGTTCCCTCGATGGCAATCCAGAGCACTCCAAGGTTATTCGCTAGCGCGACCAGAAGCATGGAGAAAACAAACAGCGGAGTCAGGGAGTAGTATTTCCGCAGTTTGTAAGCCGCCATCTCGCCCAGCACATCTTCCGCCTCGACGAAGACGGTGTTTTGCTCGTCGTGCCGGAAATAGCCGACAGAATAGATGGAGCATGCGAGTGTCACGAAAGCCGTCAGGAGCACAATCAGCGAACTGAGAGCGTCCGCATACAGGAATCCGTCCCAGTACGAAACCGGGCCACTTCGCAGCACTTGCTCCACTAGCGTGGCGGCGAGGGCGAGCACGATGGCGAAGGCAGTCACATTCGTCGCCTCCATCGCAGGCCGTTTTCGCAAAAAGAAAGCCAGGGGGCCCGCCAACAGGGGGACGAGGAGAAGCCAGAGGAGAACCATGCCTAGCCGCGCAGCCTCCGCAGCTTACTGACGTCCATCGAATCGAACGTCGAGCCGATCCGGTAGACGAGAATGCCGAGAACCATCGCCGCGACGAGCACGTCAAAGAAAATACCGACCTCAACCACCAAAGGCATCCCGTATGTAAGCGAGATCGCTGCCAGGAAGAGGCCATTCTCCATGCAGAGGAGCCCCAGGACCTGGGTCAAGGCTTTGCGGCGGTTCAACATCATGAAGAAACCGATCAGGAACAGAGCTATCGCGATGGCCAAAGTATTGTGTCCAAGCGCCGCCGGCGCGGAAGTTTCCTCGGGATGGTAAAAGGACTCAGCGACGATGTAGCCGACCAGCGTCAAACCGCCCGAGATGAGAACCGATAGGGGGACGTTGATGAGCGGCTCGATTTCCTGCTGGATCCCGACTCTGGCCACGATGCGCTCCAGGAGAACGGGCAGCGCCAATGCTTTCAAGACCAAGGTCAATCCAGCCGCGATGTACACGTGATTGGCGTGATTGAAGAAGGCAATGGTGCCGGCGATCGCGGCCAGAAGAAACGACTGCAGACCGAACATACGAATGTTCGTGATCAGCCATCGCTGTCCAACCATGGAGATCTGCAGCACGAGGACCAGGGCCGCCATCAGCGTGATCATTCGGTTCCCGAATTGTGGATCGTGAAGAAAGGACATGCGAAGCCTCAAAACAGGAATGTCGAAATCAGCGCGAGTGCTCCCAGGATGAACGCCACGGCTAACAGTTCCGGTACCCGGAACAGACGCATTTTGGCGTTCGTTGTCTCGACCAGAACGATGCAACCAGCTAACAAAAACAGTTTCAAAAGGTAGAAGAGAAGACCCAGGCTGAGACTGGAAACCATCCAATTTGAACTCAAGCCGAAGGGGAAGAACGTGTTGACCAGCAGCGTCATCAGGACCAGCTGCTTGATGGAGGCGCCCCATTCGATCAACGCCAGATACGGCCCCGAATACTCCAGAAGCATGGCCTCGTGAATCATCGTCAGTTCGAGGTGAGTAGCGGGATTGTCGACCGGGATGCGGCCGGTCTCCGCGATCAACACGATGAAGAGCCCCGAAAACGCGAGCATCTGCGACGGCGCCAGGAACCTCCAGCTTTGGCTCACCGCGGATCTGGCCATCTCACTCAAGTTTGTAGAATTGGCGCTGAGAGCCACAGTGAAGATTGCCAGCATCATGGCCGGTTCCGCGATTGCGGAAATCGTCATTTCCCGGCTGCTGCCAAGGCCTCCGAAGGAAGTCCCCGTGTCGAGGCCGCCCAGGGCCAGAAAAAAGCGTCCTAGCGCCAAAAGATAGACCACCGCCAGAACGCCGCCGAACAGGCTAAGAGGCGCGTCGGTAGCGGTCATGGGGATCATTAGTCCGACCAGAGCGGCCGTCCCGAAAACGATATAGGGCGTTGCTGAGAAAATCCACGATGCGGTGTCCGGAATCACCATCCCTTTACCCAGCAATTTGAAGAGGTCGCGATACGGCTGCGCGATGCCAGGACCGCGACGCGTCTGGAGCCGGGCCTTCAGAGTTCGGATGACGCCGGTGACAAGAGGAGCGACAAGTAATAAGAGGATCAGCTGAATCGCTGACTTGACAAGAATCGCAATCATGAGCGCACTCCAAACAGCAAGAGCACGACGAGTGTGATAAAGATGTACGCCAAGTAGGCATGAATGCTGCCTGCTTGAATCGTTCGAAGGCGACCGGCGCGAGCGAGGATTCTTTCTTTGAGCGGCGTGTACAAGTGAGTCTCAAAAGCGGGCTCGACACCACTTTCAAACCTGATGGATGTTGGGTAATAAGCCGACACTTCGAACTCGGTCTGGATCTCGCGGCGTGGCTGATAGAACGCCGCAAAGATCATCCTGAGCGGCTTGGAGAAGGCGGTAGCCGTATATTCGTTGTCTTCCGTCAACCCGGGCAATCCGCAGTCCCAAGTCGGGCCAGGAACTCTGCGACCGTGCCGCCGCCAAACTACCAATAAGATCCCCGGCAGGAGCGTGAGTAAGACCAGGAGGCCCGCAAGCGCCGCTGGGGCTACTGTTCCGCCATTGGGCGAACCCGAAGAGAGCGCAATGCCCCCTGCTAGGACAAGGTTACCGCTCACGTTGGTGTTCACGAGCTGGACGACCAGCGGATCCAGAACGGGTATCCACAAGGTCGCTCCGACTCCCAGCGCGATGCACAGCGCAGCCAGGGCGCCCATGCCTGCCAGCATTGAGGGATGCGCCTCGTGCGCATGGGTTGCCTGGGAACTGCGTGGCAATGCCAGGAAGCCAATTCCGAAGGCCCGCACAAAGCACGCGGCCGCCAGCGCTCCGGTCAGCGCCAGTAGCGAACCGGCAATTGGGAAGACGATTCGCGTCAAGCTCAGAGTGCTCCCAAAACCACCCAAAAGAGCCTGGTAACTCAGCCACTCACTCACAAAGCCGTTGAGAGGCGGAAGGCCCGATATCGAGATCGCCCCCACCAGAAAACACAGCGCCGTCAGCGGCATGCGGCGGATGAGTCCTCCCATGCGCTCCATATTACGCGTTTCCGTCGCGTGGACCACCGCCCCGGCGCTGAGGAACAGCAAGGACTTGAAGACGGCGTGATTGAAAATGTGGAACAGACAGGCCGCCAACGCCACAGCCGCGAGGAATGGGCGATCGTAGGACCGAAAGACCATGGCCGCGCCAAGCGCCATGAGGATGATCCCGGAGTTCTCGATCGTCGAATATGCCAGCATCCGTTTGAGATCGGGCTCGATTAGTGCATAGAGAACGCCCAAGACGGCGGAGGCGGTTCCGGCGGCGAGCACCAGCAGTCCCGCCCACAACGGCGGGATTCCCAGGAAGTCGAAAGAGACCCGCATGATGCCGTAGATGCCGGTCTTGATGAGGATCGCCGACATCAGCGCCGAGACGTTGCTAGGCGCCGCCGGATGCGCCGCAGGGAGCCATACATGAATGGGGATCATGCCGGCTTTCACACCAAACCCCAGAAAGAACAAAAGAAATAGCGAGCCACGCTGGACCGGAGTCAACGTCCGGGCCGCCAGATGGAACGCCGGGAAATCAAAGCTTCCTGCCCAAGTCCCCAAGAGGAGGAACGCCACCAGAAGCGCCCCGGTGCCGGCGTGGGACATGATGAAGAACAGAATTCCGGCTCTTCGGGTCTCATCTTTTTCATGCTCGAAGCTGACCAGGAAATAGGCTGCAAGAGCCATCAATTCCCACGCGATGAGAAATGGAACCGCGTTGACTGCGGTGAATACCGCAGTCATGCTGATGAGCAGCAAAGAATAGAAAAAGCAGAACACTCCTACGGGCTTCTTGGAATCAAAGCCCTTCAGGTATCCGAGCGAATAGATCGACACTGCCAAGCCCACAACCGCCAACGCTAGATTGAAGTAGCACGATAGCGGGTCCAGGCGGAAGGTGTATGGAAGAAAAAAGCTCCCGGATGGAATCGAAATGACAGTCTCGTGGGCGTCCTTGATCACCGCGAACGAAGCGACACCCTCCAGCACAGCGCCCAGAGCGGCCAACGTGCACGCTACGATCCGGACTAGGTTCCGCTGCCGGGCGCAAACCAATCCGACGAGTCCAGCAGCGGCGTACAGGATCATGCCGCCTAAGAAAGCCTGAGATACGGGAATCTGGTTCACGCCTCGCGCTCCCAATCCTGCAGGAGGAACGAGGCGGGCAGTTCTTCATCGATCGTATCCATGAATACAGTCAAATCGAGAGCACACCAAGGTCCACAGGTGGGAAGTCCATCCAAGGAGTTGGCCGCCGGAGAACTTGAGCGATTCGCTTTACGAGGCACTGGAGAGCATTGCTGCAAATATTGCAGGCAGGTCACTGGCGGGAGATCAAGAGAAGCAGCACGACCAGTGTAATGAAAATATACGCCAGATACGCATGAACGCTGCCGGCTTGAACGGCTCGCATCCTGGCGGAGAACCACAAGATGAGATCTTGGATGGGCCCGTACAGCCTTTTCTCGAAGGTTGGCTCAATCTCGCTCTCGAAATGGATTTCCTTCGGATAGTAGGGGGACACGTCGAACACGGCTTGAATCTCGCGGCGCGGCTGGTACAGTGCCGAGAAGATCATCCGTAATGCCTTCGAGAATGCGGTCGCCGTGTATTCGTTATCGTCCGTAAGCCCGGGCAACCCGCAGTCCCAGGTCGGCCCGTGCGTCCGCGCAAATCGCCGTGCGCCGCGCGAAACCAGAAATGCGGTCGGAACCAGCAGAATCAAGAGCCCGACGCCAATAATCGCGGTCGAGACGGTACCTCCGTGAGGCGTGCCTACCGATAGGACCAGACCGTTACTGGTTATGAGACTGGCACCAACCCTCAGGCCGAGTAGTTGCTCGGTCATCGCGTCAAACACCGGGAGGAACCAGGTAGCTCCCAATCCAAGGAGTGCGCACGCTAGTGTCAGCCAGCCCATGCCGACCAGCATCGAGCGGGGAGCCTCGTGCACGCGGGTGGGTTCGGCGCCGCGCGATAGAGCCAGGAAAGTGATGGCGAATGCCTTCACGAAGCAAGCTGCAGCCAGGGCTCCGGTCAACGCCAGCATCGACCCGGCGATCGGAAACAGGATTCGTGTCAGACCTCCCGTCGCGCCAAAACCAGCCAGGAGGCTTTGGTAGGTCAGCCACTCACTGACGAATCCGTTCAACGGCGGGAGACCTGAGATGGCAACCGCTCCAATCAGGAAACAAAACGCCGTCACCGGCATCGGACGGATCAAACCACCGAGCTTATCCATGTTTCGTGTCCCGGTCGAATGGAGCACCGACCCGGCTCCCAGGAACAGGAGACATTTGAAGATCGCATGATTTATGGTGTGAAACATCGCGGCGATCAGCGCTAATGCCGCGAGTTGTGGATGTCCCGTCACACGGAATATCAAAGCCGAGCCAAGGCCCATGAGGATGATGCCAATATTCTCGATACTGTGGTACGCCAGTAGCCGCTTGAGATCATGCTCCATCAAGGCGTATAAGACGCCGAGAACGGCGGACACAACTCCTAGGATGAGTACGGACACCCCGGCCCAGGCCGGTAGAACTCCCAAGGCATCGAAAAAGATGCGGGCCATGCCGTAGATACCTGTCTTGATCACGATGCCGGAAAGTAGGGCTGAGATGTTGCTTGGAGCGACCGGGTGAGCCGCGGGCAGCCAGATATGAAACGGGATGACACCGGCCTTAATACTGAACCCCAGGAAGAACAGCACAAATGCTGCGGCTTGTTGGCCGCTCGATAAGCGCGCCGCGGCTGAATGGAAACTCGCGAACTCGGCGCTACCGCTGGCCTGAGTCAAAAGAGCAAAACCAAGGAGCAGGCATCCGGCGTCGATGTGAGCCATGATGACGTACAGCAGCCCCGCCCGCCTGGCTTCCGGGTCTTCGTGATAAAACGTCACCAGCCCATAGGCAGTGAGTGCGGAGACTTCCCATCCAATCAGGAACAAGTATGCATTGGCGGTCGTGAAGATGATCGTCAAGCTGAGAAGCAAGAGATTGAACAGCAGGCCGAAGATCCCGATGTTCCTCCGGCCCTCGAATTCTTTCAGATAGCCGAATGAATAGATGGCGACCGCCGTCACAAGAATGGCTAAAGTCAGATTGAAGAAGCCGGCCAGAGCATCGTAGGAGAAGCTGTAGGCAAATAGGGGAACTCCCGAGGTGATCGACCATCGGACTGGTGTGCCTTGCAGCAGACCAAGAATTGCTGCACAACCTTCCAGAAGAGCGCCCGCCAACGCCGATCCACAGCACAGATAGCGGGCCAACTTGGGTTTGCGCCAGCTAACGAGAGAAGCGAAAGCGCCCACTGTGTAGGCCAAAAGACCAAGGGCAAAGGTCTCGCCAACGGGAAGGGAGTTCATGCCTCGTCATCCCGAGACTGCGAGAACGCCGTGGTTCTTGAGCTTTCGTCTGCCCCGATATGGTGAGTCAAGGGAAACGCAGCCTTTCGCCTGTGAAAAAACTCTACCACGGCAGACAGCAAGCTTGGTTCCATGGCGGCTTTAGCCAGGAAGGGATCAATTCCCCGAAGACTTCGAGGGCTCTCTTCTCAAGCCCAAAGTTGATTCTGCAATTCTTGCAGGGCCTCGAACAAGACGAACTTCAAGCAGCGGGCGGTGGCGTATCGTCCTCGATGATTCCATAGCGGCGCAGTTTGTAGTGCAGAGCCCTGGGGCTGATTCCGAGGATGCGAGCTGCTCTTTCACGGTGCGATGTAACCTCGCTAAGCGTCTTTCGGATGATCATTTCCTCGACCTCCTCCAACGGCTGGCCGATGGGGATTTCCATCATGTGCCGCGAGGTCGTGGCGGGACGATACTCCTCGGGCAGATCTTCGGTGCTGATGATGGCATCGCTGACTGTCACGGTCAGTCGCTCCATCAGATTCCTGAGTTCTCGAACGTTGCCAGGCCACGGAAGCCCCATCAGGAGATCGGCCACTTCCCGAGAGAGGCGTTTCCGCGGCTTTTGGTATCTTGCGGCGAACTCCTGAAGAAACCGCTCCGCAAGCAAGGGTACATCTTCTCGTCGTTCTCGGAGTGGGGGGACGAAGATCGGCACCACATTGAGGCGATAAAAGAGATCCTCCCGGAATCTTCCCGCAGCCACTTCGTCGCTGAGCTTCTTGTTCGTGGCAGCCACCACGCGGAGATCCACGGAGATCAGTTTGGATCCACCAAGCCGGCGGAGCTCTTTGGTCTCGATGACGCGCAGTAGTTCAATCTGCGTTTTAGAGTTCATTTCCCCGACTTCGTCCAGGAACAGCGTACCCTTGTCCGACATCTCGATCTTGCCTTGGCGTGCTGTATCGGCGCCCGTGAACGCACCTTTTTCAAACCCGAAGAGCTCACTTTCGAGCAAGCTTTCGGGTATCGCACCGCAATTGAGCGAAATCAGGGGACCCTGACAACGGGGGCTCCGTTGATGGATGGCTCGCGCAATCAGTTCTTTGCCTACGCCGCTCTCTCCTTGAATCAGCACAGTTGCGCCAGTAGGAGCGACCATTTCGATGAACAGATAGATGCCGGCCATCTTCTCGGTTCTGCCAATCAGGCCGCCAAATTCGTCTTGTATCTTTACAGTTTCGCGCAAGCGCGAATTGTCGTCTGCGAGTGCCTGTTTCTCTAGAACGTGATCAATCAGGATCGGAAGGCGCTCCTGGTTAACCGGCTTCTCGATGTAATCGTAGGCTCCCTCCCGCATTGCTTCGACGGCGGTGTCTACAGTCCCGTAAGCGGTCATGACGATAACCTCGATCGAACGGTCCACCGCTTTAATCTGACGAAGCAATGACAATCCGTCCGTTCCGGGCATCCTTAGGTCCGTCAGGACAATACGATACCGGCCTGGCTGGAGCAATTGAAGCGCTTCCTGAGCTGTCCCAGCCGACTCGACGCTGTGCCCAAACTTCGAGAGCAGTTTGGCAAGAGCGCTCCGAATGTTGGCTTCGTCATCAACTACCAGGATCCGCCCCTTCATGCGACGGACTCCTTCGCTCCGCGAGCATCCTCATCAGCCATGGGCAGACAAACCTTCACCACGGTTCCTCTTCCGACCGTACTCTCCACTAGAATCTTGCCGCCATGGTCAGTCACGATCCGGTCTGCGATTGCAAGTCCGAGGCCCGTCCCGTCGAGACGCGTCGTAAAATATGGGTCGAATAAGCGAGGCAGGTTCTCAGGTGCAATGCCGACGCCCTGGTCGGCAAAGGCGAGATTAAGAAACTTGCGCCCATCGGACCAATCGATGCACGACGTGACGGTTATGACTCCCCCAGTGGGCATTGCTTGCATGGCGTTGATGAGGATGTTTAGACAGACCTGCTCGAGCTTCGTGGAGTCTCCAAGTACTTCTGGGTCACCGCTGATTAGGTCAATGACTAGCGAGATGTTTTTTTCCTCAGCCTCCCGATGGACAAGCCGTGCCACCTGCGTCACTGCCTGATGAACGCCAACCCGAACTCTGGCGAGAGGTTCGGCCCTCGAGAGCTGGAGGAAGTTGGAGGTAATCCGATTCAGCCGGCGTGTTTCAGCAGATAGAATCTCGAAGTATCCGTCGATGTCGCTTCCGGCGTCGCCACCGACTGTACCAAGACCCATAACCTCATCTCGAAGGAGTCGGAGATTCAGTTCGAGCGCGCTTAGAGGATTTCGAATCTCATGGGCCACGCCGGCAGCCAGGGTGCCCGCCGCAGCCAGCCGGTCCCGCTTTCGCAATTCGTTCTCCATCGTGACCAAGTTCGACACATCCTTTACTAAAACCACAATTCCCACCCGCTCGCCCGCTTCATCAACCTGCTCGGAAACGCTAGTACGAAGCACGATGTGTTGATTCCTCGAATTTATGAAGATAGAATCCTGATCTTGCACATACTGACGGGCGTCCAGCGCCTTGCGGATCAACCCAACCAGTGGACGATACTTCTCAGGCAGTTCGTCGAGGTCCGGGTAAGGCGGGGTAGAGTCTATCTCCAGAATTTGACATGCGGCCCTATTGATGATCGTCACGCCGCCATCAGTGTCCAACGTGAGCACGCCACCGACCAGAGACTCTAGGATCGCCCTTGCCGTCGTCTGAACCTTGGCCAGTTTTTCCTTCGTCGCGAAGTACGAGTACGCCGTCACGGCTGCCGCAGTTGCCGTGATGCCAAGAAGCGCGAAGATAATGAGCGCCAGAATCCAGTCGGCACCAACCTGCCTTAGTGCGTCCAGCGCTGAAGTGGGGCCTTGCGTGCGCGGAAAGTTGAGGATCAAGAGGATGATCAGGATGGCGGCTGCGATCGCCAAACCTACGAAGATGGCCCCGTATCGTTGACCGAAAAGCCGCATCTCCTGCTGAGATCTGAGCATCGCTTCCGATCCGAGTGTAGCGCGCTAGTTGTGAATCCTTTGCCAGACCGCACACGATGATGGAAGGATCATAAGTCCGGCCGCTACCGGGCGGCCTTACGATCAACCTTGGAGCGCGTGCGCCGATTCGAGTAGTTTCCGCGCCTCCAAATGATTTGGGAACATAGCGATCACTGCACGGATTTCCAGAATTGCCTCGTCGACTTGCCGGCAATCCAAGAGTTTTCTCGCGAAGAGTAAGCGGGTGTCCGGGTCGGCGGGTACGGCCCCCGCCCGACGGCGCAGGCGCTCCACCTCGTCTTGAATTGTTCGTGCCGGATCGTAACCGGATTTGGATGGATCGGCGCCGGACTTGGATTGATCCGCCATTGAAACCTTTATTTGGGCGTTGGCTTCGTGGCCTGCATCTCGGCGAGAATTCGACCAACGTCTTTGAGGGAGTATGGCGGCTCATCGGCAAGGAGAACCGCCGAGATCTGCTGAGGAGTCAGCTTCAAAACATTCTGGAGGTGAAGGATAAATTTGGCCTTGTATTCGTGATGTCCTCGAATGAAGTGTATGCCGTTCTTCTCCACGATCGAGATCCATCCGAAGCTCTGCAATTCCCAGAGCTTTTCAGGGGTTACGTTCAGCCGCTCTGCGACGTTGTCGATCGGGATGTGTGCTGGCATTGGCTTTCAGTACGTTCTCAGCACGAAGACTGCCACCTCGGAACGCCAATCAGACCTATGCGTTGGTCCATCTCCCGACAGCACCAGTGTTGAACGCTGCAATACTTGCAGTACGTGCGGTTGCTCCCTCATATCCCGTACCAGATGACTGCCTATCCCGGCATGCTTAAGTGGTCGTTGCGCCATCGCCAGCTCGTCCGCCGCCGACGAAGGCGAAGGTTACAACCGCACCGAAGTGGAGTCCATCACGGCCGCCTCTGGATTTACCGTCAGTAACCGGTGTTACCCATGCCATCGGCATGAGCGCATGATCTAGATCACCAACGTCCGCCAGAATCACAGCGCAGCCGTCGAAAGATGTCGGGCCGCATCCTTTTTTAAGGACCGACAGAATCATCATCGTCCGGGCAGTTGCCGGTTCGGCGATTCAGGACTTGGGCAGGTTCTCGAGGTCATCAATCCTACTTCCCAGTCGACGACCCCGAACAGCGCGTCTACTGCAAGGCCGAGATCTTGAAATAGAAGGGAATGCTGAACTCTCCACCGTTGAGTGGGCCCTTCCCGCCCTTGCCGGTCATGCCGTTTAGGATCAAAGTCGCCACCTGTGTGATGGGAAGGCCGGTCTGCGATGTTCCTGCCTGAGTCGCCGCAGGATCCGCCCAGACGAACCATTGCTCGTGTTGCCCACTGCTACAAAATGTGGATGTACCCTGAAAGCTGGCAGGGCAGTGATGAACGCGAACCGGCGAGTTGGGATAGGGTGCATTCGCGACTGCCGTGAACTGGTCCTGCACGAGCGGGACATCTGCGGATTGGTTAAACATCGAGACTTTGGAGAACAGTGGCCCGCCACCGCCGAGATGCGTCGTGAATTCATATTCGTATGCGTGAGTAAGGTTCAAGCCGGGGGGCACGAACCAGATATTGTTGATGTTGAACGTCCAGCAAATATTGTAGTTTTGGCAGTTAATCGTGCTTCCGCTCGACGCCCAGCCCGGCGTATTTGCGGTGATGGCCAGAATTTTCGCAAAACTGATGCTTGTGGGGCGCGTGGTGCTCAATGTGATGATGGCGTCTCCGGTTCCGTCGCAGAGGTGGACTAACGCTACGACGCCCGACCCGTTGGCGTATGGAGACCCGTCCCCTTGGATGGCACTGTAGGTGCCGTCGATATAGGTCGGCTGGATCTCTAACTGAATCGGGATGTCACTAGTGCAGGTCCCTTTCCCGGCTCCCATCGCCAGCAGCGTCATCAATAGTCCCAATAGAATGCTTTTCATTTTCTTCTCCTAAGCGGAATTCGTATAGCTGCCCGAATAGTCTGAAGTCTACAGACGTACGACCGTCCAACCAAGAGTTTTGACACGACATTGGGCCGATACCGTCTTATGCCGCCCTGAACGGCACTGTCGCTGAGCGCGTCCTGGAACTCCCGATGCTATAATCCCCGCTTATGACCGGCCCCCAGGACGCACCGTCCTCACGGCTCGACTCCTGGAAGGAAATCGCCACTTACCTGAGGCGTGACGTTCGGACGGTCCAGCGGTGGGAACAAAAGGAAGGGCTGCCGGTTCATCGTCAGGAGCACGGATCGCGGGCCTCCGTGTATGCGGAACGTGAAGAGCTGGACGCCTGGCAGGCCAACCGCCGGCTTTCCCCCACCGAAGAGCAAGAAGTCACACCGCCGCGGAAACGTTCGCGAGTCTGGGGGTTCTCAGGGCTGGCGCTGTCGGCGGGCCTCGCAGCTGCGGCCTACCTCTACATCCGCTACGCCAGCCCGGAGCCCGGCGTCATTCAAGAGCGGCAATTGTTAAAAAGAGAAGACGTTGACCTGGCCGGCGGCCCTTCCTGGGACGGGCGCTTCGTTCCGTACCGGACTACCGATGCCCAGATGCACCTCCTGGAAGTGGCAACCGGAAAATCGCGGCCGGTCATGAAACCGCCTGCTTCGGGCAATTATGTTACCTTCGCCGCATCGCCGGACGGCAGGCAGGTAGCCTACGATCTGGAGTTTCCCGACGCGCCGGCGCAGCTCCACATGGTAAGCACCGGCGGCTCGGGGGATACACTGCTGTTTACCAATCCCAAATACCGGATCGCAAATCCGCGGAGCTGGTCCCCAGATGGAAAGCAGGTTGCCGCGATGTTGTGGGAGTTCGGTGGTCCTGCCCGCGACCTCGCCGTAGTGGACACAAAGAACAAAACGCTGCGGGTCCTCTACACGAGTCGGAACAACCCCGGGAACCCGCAGTTTTCATCCGACGGACGGTACATCGCGTTCAATGAAAAAGGCAACATCCTCGTGATTCCTGTCTCTGGCGGAACTCCGACTGAAGCTGTAAGTCACCCGGCCCTTGACATGGTCTCCGGTTGGGCGCCTGACGGCCGGCTTGTCTTCACTAGTGACCGCTCCGGCCAAACGGACCTCTACGCCGTCAAGCTCCGCGGCGGACGGCCGGAGGGTCCGCCGGACCTCATACATCAGGATTTGAATGTCACAGTCTTGGGCATGACGCGGACCGGCAGTTTGATCTACTCGCGGAGTTTGCCTGCTCTTGAACTGTACAACGCGGAGCTGGATCCGGCGGGGAACCTCGCGTCCGGCCCGGCTCCGCTCGGGGGCACTCGCTTCGTGGGACAGAATCGCAACCCGGATTACACAAGCGACGGCCAATTTCTGGCATATATTTCGGGTCCCGACGGTTCACCCGATACCGCCATTCGAATCCGTTCCCTCGCCACTGGCGCGGAGCGTGCGGTCCCGATGCCGTTGCCGAAGATCGATCAACTGCGCTGGTATCCCGATGGGAAGGCGATCTTGCTCCGGGGCCGGGACTTGGCGAATCGATACGGGTTTTATCGTCTCGACACGGAATCGGTCCACTTGACACCCGTCCTCACCGAAGGTGTTCCGAGCCACGCGGCTGTAAATGGAATGTTTAGTCCCGATGGGAAGTATCTTTTCTACCTGAGCCTGAAAAAACCTACCTTGCAGGTGCTGATGCAACTCGACTTGAGCACTGGTAAACCTCGGGAAGTGTACCGCCCGAACGGCCGCTTTTTACGGATGTTTGCGTTGTCTCCGGACGGTTCGCAGGTCGCTTTGCATGAGCAGGAAGAGCACTCAGACCATACGGCTCGCAACTTTCTTTTCGTGAAGCCGCTTTCTGGCGGAAAACTCACGACGCTGGATGATACCACCCAAACGACTCTGGCATGGGGCGCGCTGGCTTGGACAGCGGACGGAAAGGCCGTCTTGTACCACCGCCTGGATGCTTCTGCCCCGCAGCGGAACGATCTGGTGCGGATTCCTTTGAATGGCGGACCACCCCAGACTCTGGTGACCACCGGCACCATCTGGCGGATCGCCGCAAATCCCGATGCACGCCGCATCATTTGGCAGGCAAACGGGCGAGTCTGGGAGGTATCGGCGATAGAGAACCTGTTTACCGCCCGGCGCTAATGCGGCGCCGTTCCTCGACCTACCGCGGTCAAAGACGGTTCTCATCCGGATCACAGATCGGCTCCTACCGCATTGAGTTTCGGTTTGGCAATGCGGCACGGGTGCGATTTTACGGCGACCCTCTTTTCCGCACTCGAAACGAGGTCCAGCCGTCGTGACACTTCTCGTCTCGTCCGGGCGACGAGCTCTAAATCCATCTGATTCAATTGAGCCGGCCTTTGATAGAGGACTGAACCCCATGTCCGCAATAGATCCTCCCGCTTCTCATCTGGCGTCGTGCGCAAGGGACGAGTGGTGTTCCGCGGGAGGTAGTCCAAACGGATCATGGGAAAGGCCGGCTTTAGGAACTGTTCGGCTGTAACTAAGCTTTCATCAAACATCTCCACGACTCCAGGCATCGCCATATCGAGCACTATGGAAGTGGCACGTTCGAGGTCCCGCTCGCTTGCTGGCCGGGTGAAGGCCCCACCAGTTGCCAGGAGTGTCACCTGGACGTTACTGACCTGGTTGAGCGCGTCTCGAACAAGCTGCTCCATAAATTCGCTCGGAGTCGGGCGCCGTGCCTGAAGTGAGAGCGGATCTGTCGAGTTGATTTGTCTCAGATAAGTGTAGAAAGAATGCAGACGGTCCAATGGATCCCGCAGAAAGCAGCAATCGAATAAGACGGTGTGCCGGATGGTCGGTTTCGGATAACGCAAATGATGACTCGACACTGCCGAGATGCCGGGATGCGCCAACAGGAACTCTTCCAAATGCGAGGCGTCCAGCGTGGAACCGGGCTGAGGTCCGTGCAGAGTTGCGAAGTTTTGCCGAAACTGACTCTCCAAAATGCCTTCAGGCGTACTTCCGCCGTTCTTGAAGATGTGGTAGTGCACGATCACGTACCGTGTGGACGGCACGGGTACGACCACATCACGCCGCGTCAGCGCCATCCTAGGTATGAATCCCTCCAGGGACTAAAACTCACGGGTACGACCACATCACGCCGCGTCAGCGCCATCCTAGGTATGAATCCCTCCAGGGACTAAAACTCCAGACGAACTCCGACCTGACCACTCCGGTTGCCGGAGTTTTCAGAACTCTGGACCGAGGTCAGCTTGCCGAAGGCGCTCGAATTCGAGATATTTACGACGGGCTGAAAAAAGTTGGGATGGTTGGGAAGATTGGTGAAGGTCCCTTCCATTCTCAGCCGGACTTTTTCGGTAACTGCAAAGGTTTTTGAAAGACCTGCCGCGACGGCAATCGTGCCGGGAGCCATCAGTATCCCTTCGCCGGCGTTGCCGAAACGTCCCGCGCCGACAGGAGGTGGAGCGAAAGCTGTGATGTCGTAATAACGCCCCGGCGTCGGATTGGACAGGTTGCCGTCGCCGATCCGGTCCGGCCGGGCGAAAAAGGTGCGCGCGGACAGATTTGTATTGGATTGGTCCAGGTTGACCGACATCGACGGCGTCTGGTACGGCCCCGACTGGAGCAGCGTTATCGTGCTCAAATCCCATCCACCGGCTACAACCTGGGCCAACCGGTGCAGCCGGGATCCGAATGCTCGCCCCTTACCGACGGGCAGCGGGAAAATACCGGTCAAGACGAAACGATGTCGTCGCGAGGCTCCGAAGTTGCCGCGATCCAGCCGCGTGTCGAAACGATCGATCGGGATTCCACCAAATGGCGCTTCCGGAGGAAAATCCGAGGCGACTGTGTTACCGGCGTTACCCAGCTCCTTGGCCAGCGTGTAAGCGGCCTGAAAGTACAGGCCCGCACGAAACCGCCGGGACACCTCGGTCTGCAGGCTCTGGTAATTCGTGAACCCCAGGTTTTCGAAACTTTGCACACTCGTCCAAACTGGATATGGTGTCCGGCTTTGCGAATACGGGGTGGTGTTCGCGGGGAGCTGGTTCAGGTCGGCAAATTTCAGCAGCCCCGAGGTCTGGCTGGCGACGTAGCTGACTCGCATCGACAGGTTGGAAGGCAGCGCCTGCTCGATCGTGAAGTTCCATTGGAGGGAGCGTGGATTACGAAGATCCGGATTCACCAGGCAACAGAGGCTGCTATTGCCCGCGGAGGTGAGGTTGAAAATCCCGCCGTATGCTTGCGGGAGCTCGAATTCCGGCGGCAGCCCCGGTCCGCGATAGTTGTCGAACTGCCGGACGTCCGACGTATGAATTCCGGTAAGAGGGTAGGCTGCGCCTCCCAGTAGCGTCACTACATAAAGCCCGACCCCTCCGCGCAGCACCGTGCGATTCCCCGTAAACGGGCGAAACGCGAAGCCGAAGCGCGGCGCCCAATTGTTGTAGTGAGTTTTCACCAAGCCCTGTGGTAGGCCAGCCTGGCTGGCGGTGAGAATGGTTGTGCACGGCAAATCGGGAGTTGTACCGGGACAGTCGTTGGCCCCGGCTAGAAATCCCGGTGACGCCGGCAATGAATGGTCGGGAATGATGATGTCCCCGTTTTGGCGGTTGAAATTGCTGATGTTCCCAGCGTCCTCGGTCATGAACGGCTCCAATTCCCAACGCAGGCCGAGCGTGAGAGTCAGCCGGCGGTTGACTTGCCACTGGTCCTGTCCATAAAAATCCGCGTGAACGGCGCGCTCGAACAAATTCGGTCCCAGAGATGCGTAGTAGGTTACGGCGGGCAACCCCAACAGCAGATCGGCAAACCCATTTCCGCTAAAGGCGCCGTCGCGGAAGGAGAAGCCGCCGAAGTCGTCAGGGCCAAGATGCAGCGTGGTGCCGTAGCCCACCCACCGGGCGTCCAAGCCGAATTTCATAGTGTGACGGCCCTTGATCCAAGCGACATTATCGGTGAACTGGATGCTCCTGGAAGTGTCGTTTTGATCGCGGCCGTGTCCGATTGAGCTGAAGTAGCCGTCATACATCTCAAAGTACGGAAAGCCGCCTCCATTCCCCACCTGGCTCAGGTTGAGCCCCTGAATCCCGAGCACGGAGACCGCATCAGTTCCCCGAATCGGAAAGCTCTCCGCGCCGGCGGAGCGTGTCAGGCCAAAACGGAACTCGTTGACCCAATTCGGGGAGAACAAATAGTCGTGTGAAACCACCAGATTGTGGCTCAGCAGAGATATCTGGCTGGGCGGAAGCAGATAGCTGTCCCCGTAAAAGGCCGGATAGCCTTGCGTATCCGCGCTCCACCTCGCGAACACCTGTTGTTTCTGTCCCAGGTGATGATCCAAGCGGAGATCATAGCGGTCCGCGGCAAGATCGTTACGAGCCAGAATGCGGTAGTTGTTTAGAGTGGATCCGTTGTAGTAGTTCGGAAGCGGGTAGTAATCTGTCAGCAGCTTTGTGGCTACCGAGTTGAGGCGCGGCAAAGGAATTACGTTGCCCGGGAAGTGAAGATTGTTCAGCGGATCGACGGCGGGCAGTCCCGGCACACCCGCCAGATTCCCGCGGCGCATATCCGCGGTCGGCACTGAATCCTGCGCCAACGAGGAGCCAGGCTGGCGGTTACCTTCGTAATCGCCGTAAAAGAACGTCCGGTCCTTGCCGCTATACAAGCCGGGCAGCACCACTGGCCCACCTAGGCTGGCTCCAAAGGTGTTATATACCTTGGCCTGTTTCCGGATTGCACCGTAGGTCTTCGCGTCCAAAGCAGCATTCTGGTGGTACCACAGCATGCTTCCATGCAGCTGATTGGTTCCACCTCGTGTGATCACCGCGACATCTCCCATTTGCCCGAACTCGGCTCCCGCGCCGGTCGAGGTGACCTTGAACTCGGCCAACGCCTCGGGCGACGGGTAAGCGTTTAGTAGCGGCCCATTGTTGCCGATGGCTACATTGGAAATACCGTCAATCGAAAACTCAATCCCGGAGAATCCGCCGCCGCCGAGCGAAGCACGAAAGCGCTGGGACCCGATTTGTGCACTTGGAACGATGGAAAGCGCCGCCAGCGGATCCATCTGGGTGCCGCGGAAGTTTAAGGGAAGCTGGGTAATCTGAGCGTGGTTCTTGGAATCCGCGATGGTTCCATCCTCGGTGTTGATGGCTACCAGCCTTTCCTGAACCGTAACCGCCTGTTGAGCGGTAGGCAGCTGCAACTCGAGATCCGAGCGAATAATGCGCCGCGATTCGAGCGCAACTTCGACCGTGCCCGAGTCGGCAAAGCCCTGCTTAGCCGCTGCCAAAAGATACCGGCCCGGTTTGAGATTCGGGAACTCATAGAGGCCCTCCGCACTCGAAACGATGTTCTCCGAGATTCCCGTCTCGGCCTCCCGTGCGGTGATGGCCGCTCCGGCCACGGCCGCACCCGAAGGATCCCGCACTGATCCCACGATGCTGCCAAACGTGGACTGGCCCCATGCCGCGCCTACGCAGACCGAAAGCAGCTGCAGAACTAGCCAAAGGCTTCTCATGTGCCCCCTTCACGAACTACAAGAAGTTCTGAATCATCCACATTTCCGATCTCCATTGCGGTCTCATAAATGCGATGGTTTTGCCATCTGGACTCAGCCGCAAACATGCGATTCGCATGGCCGGAAAATCGATCTTACTCGGGGTGCTTCCATCGGCGGGAACTCGCCAGATCTCGCTGACCCGGTTATCTCGCGTCCTCACGGCCAGAATTTGACGTGAGTCCGGGGTCCAGGTAAACGAACCGAAAATAAAAGCCTCCGGCCGATGAATTGTGAGCAGCGTTCTGGGTTCTCCGCCGTTTGCCGGCACCAGCATGAGAGACGCGCTCTTGGCCGCATCGTTGCGGGCGTGAAAAGCGAGTGTTCGACCGTCCGGCGAAAGCGCGAGGTTCTCGGTGGCCACGTCCAGCTCCGGAGGGGGAACGTACAGGATGCGGCGTTCGCCTGTCTCCACGTTCAAGCTGAAGATCCCACGCCGGAAATCCGAGAAGCGGTTGAAATGGGTCTTCCCGTCCGAAGACCACACGCCTTCTGTGTCTGCTTCAAGATCCTTCGAGGAACGAAATAAATTAGCATCACCCGTGGAAGAATTGATCCGGAAGTGGCCTTGGACTCCGTCCGTAGTTTCGCCGAGCGCCATAACCGCTCTTCCATGCTCCACCCACTGCGCGCGCGAGATATTGCGGAAATTGAACTTCAGTTCTTTGTTCTTTCCGTTACGCATGTCGTGGATCACAAGGGAAGGCTGCCGCCGATCGTGGCTCGAACCGAAAAGTAAACGACTGCCGTCCTCCGACCAGTTCGGATAGGCGTACGACCCAACGAATCGGTCCATTACGCGTTGCGGCGCGGAAACCATTCGGCCGCCGTCTAAGTCCAACACAGAAGTATAGACATCGACGGCATCCGCGTCGTGACGGTAGAACAATCCGCCGCTGCGTGTAATTCCTAGCGGAGCCCAGTTTTGCGCGTCCGGAACCAGTTCTTGGGGCTCGCCTTCGACTCCGCCTTCGGAGACCGTAGCCGCCCAAATGCCCGATTGGCCACGGCGATCACTCGAAAAAATCAAACGGCGACGGTCGGGGGACCAGCCAATGACGGAATCATTGTTACTCGCACTCGAAATGAGGATCACATCGGCGCCACCGAAAGTCAGCCGATGAATTTCACCGCCAAGATTTTTGGCTTTCCGAACTGTGAAAACGATGCTATTACCATCCGCTCCAAAGACTGCACTACCTAGCTGGGTTCCACCCGAAATCTGAATCGGTTGCATGGACCCGTTCGCGACCGACATCGTGGCCAGCTGTCGGGCCGTATTGTCCAATGCTCCCAAGCTCACCAGGATCTTGGTTCCGTCCGGAGACCAATCCAATGGAGTTGCGCTGCGTTCGAGCGAATTGTTGTACAAAAGCCGGTCGCCGGTTCCATCCGCCCCAATAACTCTGACCTCGCTGTCCGTTCTGCTACTCGCCCAAACGTAGACAATCTGGCGCCCATCCGGGGAGAACCGAACGTTAAACCCACCTGCGTATGTCCGGGAACCCGGCGGCTGGTGGGTCAAACGCCGGATGCTGCCCGTCTTAACGTCCCGTAAAACAAGGTTGCCGGTGTCCCAGGAGGTCATCGCCAGGACGCGGCCATCCGGCGACGGACTGCGAACGCTAACTGAATCCTCTTCAGCGAACAACAGCAGGCCTGGAGGTACCCTGGCTTCTTTCCGTCCGCCCTAACACGACGATGGCAACCAAAATTCCGATTGTCGCGGCAACCGTTATGGCAGCCGCCCGACGCCAAGCTCTCCGACGATAGTCGGCTGTCCGGCGGAGCGTCGCCGCCAGCTCCGCGGGTCGCCCGTATCGCCGCGAGGGCTCAAACTCCAGACACCGGCGCAGCGCCCGCGCCCAACGCGACGGCATCCTCGCCGCCCCCGGCTTGAGCCGGCTGGGACGAGGTACACCTAGCATGTCCGCGATCATTAGCGCAAACGAATATACATCCGCGGCGGGAGTCACTGGACCGCGCTGGGCCTGCTCCGGCGAAAGATATTCCGGCGTTCCTCCCCGGCTGACGCTCGACTCCGGTGAGCCTGGCGTGGCCGGAAGCGCCATACCGAAATCCATCACCACAGCGCGCGCCTTGCCTTCCGAGCCCTGGGACGCGAGCATCACGTTTCCAGGTTTGAGATCGCCATGAATAATTCCCGCGTCATGCACCGCCTGCAAGCCCGCAGCGATGTCCTCGATCAGCGGTAGGGCATCGCGGAAATTCAGCGGTCCCGTCTCGCGAAGGTGTTCGGACAGCGTGTAGCCCTCGAGCAGTTCCATGGAGAGCAGCATGATCGTCGTCCCGTTCACGCTGTCCTCGTGCTGGGCAAGATCGAAAATACGGCAGACGTTCGGATGGGTAACACGCCGGGCCAGTTGAACTTCTTTCTTGAAGAGCGCCAGCAACTCGCTGTCGGGCGCGATGCGCCGGATCGCTTTCAGTGCGATTCGTTCGCCCAACTCCAGGTCCTCCGCTTCATAAACCTCACCCATTCCGCCACGTGCGATGAGGCGGACGATGCGGAATCGTCCTGCCAGAACCGTCGCGGGCGGAAAACGCGGTCCTTCGTCTGATTCCAATGGCCTCGCGCGAGTGAGCGCCGGGCGAGACAGGAGCTTCGAGTCCCGATCGCTTTCCTCCAACAGTCGCAGAAGTTCCGAAAGGAGTTCCGGATCGTCTTTGGCCGCTTCGCGCACAAAGGCTTCGCGCTCGGCCGGTTCACACTCCAATGCGGAGCCGAAAATCTCTTTCAGCTTTTCCCAGCGTTCCGGTGTCATGAGCAGCCCTATTGCTGGCCTCGGAGTTCGGCCCGCAGCCAGACTTTTGCCGTGTTCCAGTCCCTTACCACCGTTTTTTCGGAGATGCCGACCACGTTCGCCACTTCCTCATTGTTCAAGCCGACAAAATACCGCAGCTCCACAATCTGAGCCGACAAAATACCGCAGCTCCACAATCTGACTTGCACACGGGTCTACTTCCGCCAAGCGTTTCAGAGCGTCATCCAGCGCCAGCATGACCTCGGGCTCGGCAGCAGTTAGCTCATGGGCCTCTTCCAAAGAGAGTTCCGCTGCGCCTCCGCCCCGTTTGGCTCGCGTCGCCATCCGCGCATGATCCACCAGCAGATTCCTCATGATCTGCGCTGCGACGGCGAAGAAATGAGCACGACTCTCCCAGGTTCGATCCTGCTCTCTAGTGAGCCGCAGATAGGCTTCATGAACCAGGGCCGTGGTCTGTAGGGTGTGGCCGGACTCCTCCGATCGCATATAGCGTCCGGCCACCCGACGAAGATCTTCATAGACGATCGGAATCAGCTTGTCCAGTGCATCACCGTCGCCGCGGCGCCAAGCGGCTAACAGCGCTGTTACCTCCCCGGGTTGGGACATGTCCAGCCATTCTACAACCACCGTAGTCGGGGCCGGATGCTTCGATCTGTCCTCACCGCAGGACCGCTCAGTAACCCGGGTTGAAACACTGCAGCGCCTGGATTTGTGCTTCGAACGGCATTTCGAACTGCCCTGCCGTGATTCCATTAGAGGCGGGAGATAAGAAGAGCGTGCCTACCTGGTAGTGGGTCTATTTGAGACCCACTACCAAACTTTCCCTCGCGCGAATCAATAAAATCGCGGGTGCGGTGAGCGTTCCTGAGCGTGCGAAAGTTGCGAAAGTTAGGGGATAGTTTCGGTGGGTGCTTCTTTCGCGAGTTCCAAGTGATGCTTTATCGCCTCAAGTGCCATGTGACGCCCACGCGCGGTCGCGTCAATGCCGGCCTCACACCAGCTCAGATAGCCGTGCTTCGGCTTCCAGGTCTTCGGCATCGGGAGCTTCTGCTCGTCGAGCGCCTCGCAGATTTCGTCCAGCTTTGGCCGCCATTTTCCGTCGGGGGCAATCCCTTTGACGATTTCAGCCACCCGTGAGGCAATTTCGTAGTCGGGCTTCGGGCCGCGCTTCTTGCGCGGGCCGTCCGGTCCTTTATCGGTCTGGCTTACGGGCGTGGCCAGGGGTGGATTTGGACCGTCCGACTTTCCCAACGGAAGCTGCGAACGTGCCAGCAGCGCCATTTCCGAATATCGCGCCTGATCTCGAAACGCTTTCAGTCTCGCCGAAACAGCCGTTTTCACTGGGGGCGCACAGACCGATTCATACCACTTCGCCGTCACCTCCGATTTCTGCCAGATAGATTTGATCTCTGCTAGAACCTGCTCCGTGAGCACTTCTAGCTGAACGGCGAAGAAATCATATCCAGTGCTGGGAGACCAAAGTTGAAGTACTCTGCAGCAAGTTGGTTGAACCGCCGCGTCGCGACCTCTACTGACGAAGTTATGCCGCATTCTTGTTTCGCACGTTGGTTTGCTGTGAGCCACCCCTTGAGGTAACGACTCGTGCTTCCCGGAGGCGTACCCGACGCGATCCTGCGGTTCAAGTCGCCCGCACTAGCGTAGCGACCCGCAGCATCCCCAGTAAGCCGAAACGACTCAAGCAGCGCTTCAAAGTGAAGCTTCAACACGCGCTCGGCCGCCTCTGATAAAGCCGGAAGGTCTGCCATCGCTCCCTCTGCGACTCCCTGGAGGAAATTGCCGCCAGCCGGACAGGGAATCCGGCTTGTCGCCTGGCCGGGCTAGGCGGCAGCTTCAGTTTACAAAACGCAGCGCATAGGAAAGCACAGGTAATTGAAGGCTCCGCAGCCTGAGTGCCAACCGTCTTTACATCGCCCCAGGAGGCTCGCCGAAGCCGGAGCCGGAACTCCTGGTACCGCCGTGAAGGCTGGGATCTGTCTGACGTCTCTTCCAAGCCCCTCTTAGGCAAGCATGGGATAGAACCTTTAAACCATTGATAGTGAAGGGGTAATTCTCCTCTAAGCCGATCGTTGGTTTATCGTCGGTTTAAGGAAAACCAAGGCGAGGAGATTAACCCGCGAAAGATTCGCAATCCAAAGTCCTTGACAGTTTCTAGATCAACTGTTAACTTAAGATCAACAGGCTCTGAATAGCTGTATGGATCTAGGGCCGTACATGCTTTAGGAGAACCTGCTGGATGAGTGACAAGCCAGTACCCGGACTCCCGGGCCAATCTAGGCGGCTGAAGCCGCTATCCGAACCCCTACAAAAGCAATTAGAGAACGTGCTTCGCAAGGCAGCGTCTTTGGGATATGTGGACGTGACATCGCATTTCACGGCACGGGCGGCGGAACGCGGTTTTACCACCGTTGAAGCCTTGAACGTGTTGAAAGGCGGAGTCCTGAAATGCCCGCCGTTGTTTTGCGCTGAGTTCTGTAACTGGAAATTCTTGGTAAGCGGAGAGCACGATGAGGGGCGGTTGGTTGTTGCTGCGGCTGTTTGCGCTGGCGAGGAAGGGCAGCTTTGGTCTAGCAGCGTACCGCTGATTACCGGCTACATCCGCTAGGTGATCTCTATGAAAATGAAAACGGCGAAACAGAAGACGAAGTTAGTCGATGGGTCGCGCACCTGCTACGAGTGCAAAGGCTCATCCGAAGGGAAACGAGAGAACTATACGTACGCCGAGTGTGGCCTGAAGAACGTTGTTTTGTCGCAGGTGTTGGTATATCGGTGTATTCGTTGCGGAGCGCAACAAGTGGAAATCCCAAACATGGAAGGTCTGCATCGAACCATCGCGCTTGCCCTTCTGTGTAAGAAGGGACCGCTTGTCGGAGATGAGATCAGATTTCTCCGCAGTGTTGCAGGACACACATCCACCGCTCTAGCTAAAAGGCTGGCGGTTACTAAAAACGCATTATCCCGCTGGGAGCACGGTGCCAAAATCGGCCTAGCTAGCGAGAGGGCAATTCGCGCTGTTTGTGGGATGGATATCATCGGTGAGATTGTTAACCAGCAGGGAGGGGCGGTAAATCCCAAGGATGTTAATAGGACCTTACAAGCGCTTCAAGGGTTCTTCGCAAAACTGGCAGACAACTCGCTGATGGATTTTCGAGGGGAGGGGGGCGATACCGAAAAGCTAACTATCGACCCCAGCAAGCCTTTTACCTTTGCATCGCTCCCGCCCCTGGTGATGCAAGAGTCACCAACGTCGGTTCTGCAATAAACAACATTTCGCATTCTGAGTCGAAAAGCCCGCGCGTACTTGCTCGGGCTTTCTATCGTTTAGTCGTGACAACCAGCAATTGATTTCGTGAAAAACACGGTGCGGAATGTTGTCTGGGTCCCGCGAGGTCAACCAACTACACGGCGAGGTATCCTGCGCTGGATTCACCAGGCCTCGCATGCAGGTAGCGACTCGTCGTGGCCACCGACCTATGCCCCAGCGTGGCCTGCACCAGATGAATCGGCGCGCCGTGATCGAGCGCATGCGAAGCATGAGCGTGCCGGAGCCAATGCGTGCTGACGTTGGCCGCAATCCCAGCTCGCTGGCTGGCGTCTTTCACAATCCGCAAGACGCGCGAGCGCTCCAGCGGCTTGCCCGAACGGGACGGGAACACTGGCGCGTCGGCGGACGCCATGCCGCGCAGTGCCGTAAGCTGGCCCCATACGGCGGCAGGCAGCATAACGGCCCGGGTGCGCCCGCCCTTGCCGTGAACCAAAATCTGGCCGGCCTCGCCGCGGGCTTGCAGGTTCCGCCAGCGCAGCCCACAGGCTTCCGAAACCCGCAGCCCGGCCATATAAAGGACGGTGAGCAGAACCCGGTTCCGTTCATCTGGTTCATGAGCAATTAACGCTCCCACGTCTTCTTCGGTCATGATCCGCTCGGACAGCGGGTTGTCGGTCCGGGGTAGATCGACGCCGCCCGCGGGATTCGCACAGTATCCGATCCGTTCGGCAAACCGGAACAGGCTCCGGACGGCGGCGAGCGTGCGGCCCTGGGAGATGGGCGCAAGACCTGATCCAGCGAGGGACTCCGCGAACCGCTCCAGATCGAGAGCGCTGGTTTTGGGAAGCTTCAGGCCGGTCTCGCGTAGCAGGCGGCGGATGTCCCACCGGTAGACGCTCCTGGTCAGCGGGCTCCGCTGGCGGCGGAGCCACAGCTCGATCACCTTGGCGTCGGTCAATCTGGGGGAGACCGGTGGGTTGATGGTCTCCATAACTGTACTTATGTAGCGTTCGCGCATGTGAACACCTTCGCTCTGA
>Ga0207667_10001428_pt1 | contig 29927 bp, 33 predicted proteins | sample KBSCornC52_FD_184301 | JGI IMG/M metagenome (GOLD analysis project Ga0207667, IMG submission 184301) | Corn rhizosphere microbial communities from Kellogg Biological Station, Michigan, USA - KBS Corn C5-2 (SPAdes) (version 2) | ecosystem: Host-associated > Plants > Roots > Rhizosphere > Soil ...
CATACTTCCGGAGCTCCCGATGCCCCTTTCCATGTACCAGGCCGCCGTGCCCACCATCGCCCGCGCCCTCGAGAACCTCGCCGCCGTCCTCGAGAAGGCGGCGCAGCAGGTCGACGCGAAGAAATTTCCGCCGGAAGCCTACGTGAACGCCCGCCTCTTCCCGGACATGTTCCCGCTCTCGAAGCAGGTGCAGATCGCCTCCGACGTCGCGAAGGGCGGCTGCGCGCGCCTGGCGCAGGTCGAGGCGCCCGCGTTCGAGGACAACGAGACCACGTTCGCGCAGCTCGCGGAGCGCGCGCGGAAGACCGTCAAGTTCCTGGAGACGCTGAAGCCCGCGCAGATCGACGGCTCGGAGGAGCGCACCGTCACGTGGAAGACGCGCACGGCGGAGAAGTCGATGAAGGGCCAGCCGTACCTCCTCACCCACGTGCTCCCCAACGTCTTCTTCCACTGCGCGACGGCGTACAACATCCTCCGCCACAACGGCATCGAGATCGGGAAACAGGACTTCCTGGGCAAGAGCTAGGACCGCACAGGAGGCGGCCATTCTTCCATAATGCGGGGATGAGCCCGATGGTTTCCGGCTGGAGCGCTGCCGGCGCCTTGATGCTGGCGGCCTGCGCGACCGGCACGAGTCCCGCTACGGCGCCGTCTCCGCCTGCCGAAGCTTCTCGCGCCACGTCGGTCGCTCCGGCACCGAAGTCGGCTCCTCCCCCTGTGGCCGCCGTCCCGGCGAAGCCGGCTGCGGCGTCGCCGGGTCAATCGCCACGGTCAGCTTCCGCCGCGATCCCGGCCAAGTCGCAGTCGCCCGTGCCGGCCAAGGCCCCTGCCCAGGCAGCCGCCGCGCCGCTGGATCTCAAGACGCTCGAGCAGCGGTTGAAGGAGACGAGCGCGATCGGCGTCCTCACCAAGCTCTCGCTCAAGAACCAGGTGGACGACCTGATCGCGAAGTTCCGCGCTTACCATGCAGGCGCTCGGCCGCCGACGCTGCCCGAGTTGAAACCCGCGTTCCAGTTGCTGCTGATGAAGGTGCTTACGCTGCTCCAGGATCACGATCCCGCCCTCGCACGGGACATCGACGCCTCGCGGGACGCGATCTGGAACGTGCTCAGCGATCCCCGGAAGCTCGCCCAATTCAGCTAGGAGAGACCATGAAACGAGCCCTCCTCGTCGCCGCGACCGCCTGCCTCGGCCTGTCGGTGGCGCTGGCCGCCGACGACCCCAAGGAGCGCCAGGACCTCACGGCGGTCATCGCGCTGCAGGGCCAACCGTGCGGAGAGGTGGTGAGCTACACCGTGCAGGGCGACAACGACTTCGTCGCCACGTGCAAGGATGGCAACCGCTACCGCGTGCACGTGAAGGACGGGCGCGTGGTGGTCGAGAAGCGGTAGGGCCGAACCAGGGTCGTGCTCACATCCGCGCGAGCACGCCCTCCAGCGTCCCCAGCATCTTCGTCCAGCCGAACTTCGCGCCCTCGAAGAAGCCTTCGTCCTCGCCCGGGCGGAATCCCGACTGCTCCATGCGAAGGACGACGCCGCCCTTCGTGGGCGTGAGCGTCCAGGTGACGATCGTCCTCGTCCCGTTCGCGGCTTCCTCGCCGGACGCGTTCCACGAGTAGGAGAGCCGCTTGAAGGGCTCGATCGCCAGCACCTCGCAGTCGGTCACCCCGTTCCAGTGCGGATTGGGCTCCGCCCGGAAGTTGAACCGGTGGCCCACGACGGGCTTGAAGTCGTTCTTCATCACCCACTGGTCGAGGAGGGGACCCTCCGTGAGCGCGCGCCAGACCTTCTCCGGCGGATGCGCGAACTCCCGTTCGACCACGACGGATTTGCGGGCGACCACGGCCTTGTCGTTCATTTTTCCATCCTCTCCAGGAGTTTTTCGAGCCGGTCGAAGCGTTCGCACCAGAAGTCGCGGTAGTGGCGTATCCAGTCGACCATGGGAGCGAGGCCCTTGGGCTGCGCGCGGTAGTGGGTCTCGCGGCCACGGCGCCGGTCGCGCACGAGGCCCGCGGACTTGAGCACGCCCAGGTGCTTCGAGACCATGGGCTGCGAGACGCCGGCCTCGCCCGTGATCGCCCGCACCGTGAGCTCGCCCTCGCGGATCAGGCGCTCGAGGATCGCCCGCCGGGTGGGGTCGGCCAGGCTCCTGAAGACGGCGTCCGGGGCGGCGTGCATGGACAAACCATAACCAAATGGTTATGCATTTGTCAAGGCTTCCGCCGGCCGGCCGGTGCCGGCCGAGCCCGTGTCGGGCACGGGCCCGATCAGGGCCGCGAGCAGCAGTCCCGCGATGGCGACGCCGAGGATGCCGCCGTTGAAGAGGCTGTCGATTCCGGTGTGGCGCTTCCAGGCTTCGTGGCGGTCGTTCTTCATGGTGCTCTCCTTGGGTTGGGGGTTTCGTCCTGGAGAGCACTTTGCGTCCGGGGGTGCTGGAAAGTCCTGCGGTCCCCTGAAAGATCGCCTGAAAAGTCCTGAAACCGCCGTGGCGGCGCCGTTCTCGGCACGAGCGGAATTCGGTACCATCGATCGAACCCCGCCAGGAGCATGCATGCCCGAGGCATACCGGTTCGGCCCCGTGGAGATCCGTCCCCGCGAGCGGCAAGTCGCGGTGGACGGCCGCCCGGCGGCGCTGGGCTCCCGCGCGTTCGACGTGTTGCTGGCGCTGGTCGAGCGCCGCGACCGCATGGTCACCAAGAACGAGCTCCTCGACCTCGCATGGCCCGGCCTCGTGGTCGAGGAGAACAACCTGCAGGCGCAGGTCTCGGCGCTGCGCCGCGCGCTGGGCCCCCACGTCATCGCGACGATTCCCGGCCGCGGCTATCGCTTCGCGCTCGCCGAGGATGGTGCCGCGCGGCAGGGCCCGCCGGAGCCGCAATCGCCCGAATCGGCGCCGGCCGCGGCCGCCGACCGGAACCTCCCCCTCCTCGCCGGGCCGCTCATCGGCCGCCACGACGAGCTGGCGGCCCTGGGCCGGCTCCTCGAGGAGCATCGGCTGGTCACGGTCTCCGGCGCGGCGGGCATCGGCAAGACCTCGGTCGCGGTCGCGGCGGCGCAGGAGCGGAAGGCGAAGCTCGCCGACGGTGCGCGGTGGATCGAGCTGGGCCCCATCGCCCAATCCGCGCTGGTGCCTGCCGCGATCGCGCACGCGCTGCAGGTGCAGCCCTCCCCGGGCGGCGATTTCCAGGGCGCGCTGGTCGCGGCCCTCAAGGGCCTCCAGGTCCTCCTCGTCATCGACAACGCCGAGCACGTGCTCGACGCGGTCGCGGAGTGCGTCGATGCGATCCTCGCCCACGCGCCCGGCGTCGCGGTCCTTGCGACCAGCCGCTCGGCGCTGAAGCTGCGCGGCGAGCGCATCTTCCGCCTGGGCCCGCTCGGCGTGCCGGAAGCCGACGTCCCCCTGGACGAAGCCCGCTCCTACGGCTCCGTGGCGCTCCTCGAGGCGCGCGCGCAGGCGCTCGACCCGCGTTTCGCGCTCACCGGCGACAACGTGGGGCTCGCCGTCGGCATCTGCCGGAACCTGGACGGCATCGCGCTCGCGATCGAGCTCGCCGCCGCGCGCCTGCCGCTCCTCGGGATGAGGGGGCTCTCCGAGCGCATCGGCGAGCGCTTCCGCCTCCTCACCGCCGGCACCCGCAACGCGCCCACGCGGCAACAGACGCTGCTCGCCGCGCTCGACTGGAGCTACGACCTCCTCTGCCCGGAGGAGCGCAAGGTCTTCCGCCGGCTGGGCGTCTTCGCGGGAGGCTTCCCGCTCGCGGCCACCACCGCGGTGGTGCGCGACGCGACCATCGACGAATGGGCGGCGATCGACGCGCTGGGCGCGCTCGTGGACCGCTCGCTGGTCGAGGTGGAGCCCAGCCGGCTTCCGCGCTACCGGCTGCTGGAGAGCACGCGGGCCCATGCGCTGTTGAAGCTCGGCGAGGACGCCGCCGAGCTCGCCGCGACGCAGCGCGCGCACGCCGCCGCGATGCTCGCGTTCTTCGCCGAGGCCGAGGACCGCTCGTGGACGGATGACGAGGGCGAGTGGCTGGCGACCTACTCGCCGGAGCTGGACAACCTGCGCGCGGCCCTGGACTGGAGCGCCCGGAACGACCCCGCGCTGGGCGTGTCGCTCCTCGGGAAGAGCCGCTTCCTCTTCGTGATGTCCGGCCTCGACTACGAGCTTCGCCAGCGCTGCGAAGGCATCGAGCCTGCCGCGGACATGCAGGTCGCGGCGAAGGATGCGGCCGAGTACTGGCGCGCCCGCGGCGAGGCTACGCGCTTCATCCATCGCGACCGGGCATTCGAGATGGCCATGCGCGCTGCCGAAATCTACGGCGCCCTGGGCGACGCGCGCGGACGCTACCTCGCCCTGAGCGACGCCGCGCTCAACGCCTCGTCCGAGGGGCGGCGGGCCCTGTCCGCGGAGATGGCCCGTCTCGAGCGCGCGGACTGGCCGGCGCGGGTGCGGTTCTGGGGCCTTCGCGCCTACGCCTTCACCGCCCTGCGGGAAGGGCGCATGGCCGACGTCGGAGCGGACCTCGAGCGCTCCCTCGAGCTCGCGCGCGCCTGCCGCTCGGAGAACATGATCGCCCGCTCCCTCTCGAACCTGGCCGACCATGCGCTCGCCATGGGCGATCCGCGCCGCGCCGTCGAGATCGGCCTCGAGCTCGTGAACCACCACACTGCGGTGCGCGTGCGCTACAACCGCCTCGTGGCCCTGGGCAACCTCTCGAACGCGTTGCTGCAAGTGGGCGAGATCGAGCGTGCGCGCGGCACGATCGCCAAGTTCCACGAGGAATCGCGCGCGGCGCGATGGGACACGTTCGGGACCTTCGCGCCGGTCTTCGCGCTCCTCGCCGCGTGCGAGGGCCGCACGAAGAGCGCCGCGCGCCTGCTGGGCTGGGCACAGGGGCGTGCCCTCGCGATGGGCGACCAACCGGAGCCGAACGAGGTGCGCGCCGGCGTCCTCGCGATGGAGCGCATCGTTGCGCAGATCGGCGAGCCGGAGTGCCGCGCGCTCATGGCGGAAGGTGAGCGCGGCCTCGCGGAAGAGGAGGCGTGCGCGTTGACGCTGGAGACGGCGAGCCGCCCCACGAGCGCGGCGGCTGCCCCCTGAGCGGTCACGGACGCGTCACGCGGTGCCGGCCTCGGTGCGCGGCCGCAGCACGACCGCCACGATCATGCCGACACCGAGGGCGACGGCCACGAGCCACACCAGGTGGCCCACGAAGGGCACGCGCACGAGGATCCCCAGCGCCAGCATGGCGAGCACCGCCGCGCCGGCGCGCCACGCCGTGACGGCCGCGGTCTCCGGCTTCACGCGGTCGAGGAGCATGCCGCCCAGCACCACCGCGATCCAGACGTAGCCCACGAGGACCAGGGCGACATAGCCGATGATGGCGAGGACCCCCACCGGGATGCCGATGATGGTGAGCATCAGGAAGATGGCCAGGAACGGGATGGACGTAAGCGCCACGAATCCCACGAGCGGCGTGATCCAGGGACGCTCGCGGAGCTCCTGCGCCATCCGCCGCGACTCGACGGGAAGCGCCGCCGCGATGAGGGCCGCGAGCACCATGAGCCCGGCGGTCCACATCCAGCCCTGCACGAAGCGTTCGGCGGCGGTGCGCTCGTGCATGCGCACGCGAGGCTGCTTCCGCTCCACGCCGCCCGTCACCTCGGCCGCGGGATCGCGCCGCAGCTCCTCGCCACGGAACACGAGCTTCCCGTCGATGCGGGCCGCCGGGCCCAGCTCGAGCGTCCCCGCGGCGATGGACGTGTCGCCGGACACCGGACCGTTGATCCGGACCTGGCCGCCCGCCGCACGCAGGTTCCCCTTGATCGAGCCGTCCACGGTGATCGAGCCGCCCGCCAGCGCGGCGTCGCCCGCGATCGCGGCGGCCGGGCCCAGCGCCACCGTGCCGCCCGCCACCCGGACGTTGCCGTTCACCGGCGCGTTGACGATCACCGTGCCGCCGGCCGCGTACACGGGGCCGTCGACCGCCTGGGAGATCTGGACGCTGCCGCCGATCCAGGCCGACCGGGTGAAGGAGCCTTCCTCGGCGGCCGCGTTGCCGGCGAGCGCGAGGCAGGAGAGGAGGACCGCGATCCGAGGCGACATGGCGATTTTCCCGGCGGGACGATGCCCGGGACTTTGCTAGGGTCCGGCCACCCTGGCCAGAGCCGGGCGACGAAATGCAGGAATCGCGGGACGAAGCGTGGGGAAGGGCGGGTAACGCCCCGAGTGCAACGGGCGCAAGCCCTTCAGACGACTTCGATCGATCCGGGGTAGGCGGCGAAGCGCTCGTCCGACGTGATGAGGGCCATCGGCTCGGCGAGCGCCTGCGCGATGAGCATTCGATCGAACGGATCGGCATGGATGGGCGGCAGACCCGAGAGCGCCACGGCGTGCTGGGCCGCGACGGGCAGCTCATGGAAGCCGTTGGCCTCGAGCGCGCCGCGGATCGCCGTGGTGTCCGCGGTGAAATCCTCGCGGCCCCGGGCGGCCTTGATGGCGATCTCCCAGAGGCTCGCCGCGCTGTAGAAGAACTCGTGCCGGCCATCCTGGAAGAGGCGTGCCACCCTGGCCGGAAGCTTCCTCGACCCGTACACGTTCCAGAGCAGCAGCTGCGTATCGACCAGGAACCGGCTCATTTGCGCCGCCGCGCGGGGCGGCTCGCGGTGCTCCCCGCGAAAAGGGCCGCGATCTCCTCTTCGAACAGGGTGTTGAAATTGTCGGGAACAGGGACCGGCTTGAGCCCGCCGATCCGGACCGGCATGCGGGTGCCTTCGATCGGCACGAGGCGCGCGGCGGGGCGGCCCGCCTTCGCGATGATGATTTCCTCCCCGGCCTGCACCCGCTCCACGAGCCGGGACAGGTGCGTCTTCGCTTCGTGGATGTTGACGGATTTCATGACTAGACTAAGTCTAGTCCACCCTGGCGGAGCCCGCAATCCCCCGCCGGGCGAACGGCACTCAGTGCAGCGTCCGGCCGGCCAGGGCCTTCGCCTCGCGGGCGGTGGGCATCCGCAGGTGAGGCTCGAGCGCCCGGCGGAGCGACCGGCGGGCGAGGAGGCCCCGCAACGCGTCGTCGCTGAGCTCCGTCTGCGCGAGGCGCCGCACTTCACCGCCCTCGAGCGCGGCGATGGGGAGGCCATCCTCGAGGAGCAGCCGGTTGGAATGGATCGCCGGAACGCGCGCCTCCGGCGTGAGGATGCCCACGAGGTTCAGGGGATCGGCCGCGCCCAGCACCACCCGCTCGCCGATCTTCTCCGCCTTGCGCACGGCGCGCAGGCGCCCCACCGCGTCCGACGCGGCGAACTGCTCGCCGCCGAAGCCCGCGACGAAGCGGCCGCCGCGGATCTCGCCCCGCGCCTCCAGCCGCCGATACACCCGCACGAGGTCCCGCCACGCGGGAAGGTTCGTCTCGCGCTGGAGCATCGACCGGAAGACCACGCCGTAGCGCCTGAGGAGGGCCCGGGCGATGGGCTCCAGGGCGGGGCCCTCTCCCGGGGAAGAGGGGGTCGTTGCCGCGGGGGCGACCCGGTTGAGGAGCGACCAGCGGCCCGCGGCTTCGACCAGGTTCCGGCGCTTGTCCTGGCGGGCGAGAAGGGCGCGCAGGCCGGCGAAGCTGTCGGCGGTGGCGATGCCGGCGCCCGCCAGCTCCGCGAGGCCGCGTTCGACCAGCGCGGGAAGGAGCCCGGTCGTCGATACCAGCTCGTGGAAGAAGGAGGCGCCGCGCCCGGCGAGGGCTTCGCGAACCGCCGAGCCTTCGGAGCTGAGCGGCTGGGCTCCCGTCTCCGCGGGAACGACGGTGGACCACTGCGCCGCATGCTCCCGCATGAGGAGGGCGATGGGCGAGGTGCGGAGCGGCGCCTTCGTGCCGGGCGTGAGGCGGCCCCACGTCACCCGCCCGCTGTAGCACAGGCGATCGAGCTGCTCGGCGCCGTAGTCGGCCACGCGCGCGGGGAGAACGTCGTGCTCCCAGGCGCTCGCCGCGAGCTCGAAGCCCTCGAGCTGCTCCACGACCGCGGCCACGCCCTCGGCGCCGCGCACCTGGTCCTCGCCCGCCACGTGCTGCCAGTGCAGCAGGAAACGGTGGTAATCGGCCGCGGTCACGGGCTCGATCTCCGCGCGGAGCCGGCTCAGCGTGTAGCGATGGATCCGCGCGAGGAGCCGGCGGTCGCACCACTCGACCTCCGGTGCCCCGGGCGTGAACCGTCCGCGCAGGATCCGGCCCTGGCCCTCGAGGTTCAGCAGGAGGGAGCTCGCCTCGACGATCGAGCCTTCCCCCGGTCCCCGGCCGAGGGAGCCCGAGAGGCTCGTCTCCGTCACGGGGCCCAGGACCTCGAGGCGGCTCGCGACGAGCTCCGTCAACGCATCGTCCTTGCGCTCGTGCGCGAGCCACGCGTCGCCCTTGCGCACCGCGCGCGGCCCCAGCTCGGCCAATAGCGATGGCCAGGCGGGCGCCAGCTCGTCGCCCAGGACGTATCCCGCGACCATCAGCGCGTCGTACATCTCGTCCGCCGTGCCGGCGATGGGCCACGCCTCGCTTCGCACGCGCGCGATCGCCGCGGCGTCGAGCGCGCCCAGGTCGTCGGCGTTGCGGACCTCGGTCGCGCGGCGGGTGTAGACCGCGCGCGTGCGGCGCTCTTCCAGCGGCGCGTCGTCGAGGAAGGTGTAGACCGCCGAATTGAGGAGCTCGTGGCTCAGCACCGACGGCTCCGGCGTGTCGCGCGCCACCGTCCGGATCTCTCCGGCGTAGAGGCGCCGCAGCTCGCGCTCGAGGCCGTGCAGGTCGACCGCCTCCTCGAGCGCGTCGCGCAGCGCCTGGTTCACCAGCGGATGGTCCGGCACCTCGCGCGCGCCCTGGAGGTTGTCCTGGCATGCGACCGCATCCGGGAACACCGACTGCAGCAGGTCCTCGCCGTACATGCGCTGGAGCTGGTTGGGAACGCGCCCGCCGGCGCGATTGCGCGGGACGGCGAGGGCGAGCGTCGAGCTCCACCGCCAGCGCGTCTCGAAGATCGGGGACTGGAGGATCGCCTGCGTGAGCGTCTCGCGCAGCGTATTCGGGTGCACGTAGCGGAAGACTTCCTCGAGCGGAAACGAATGCGAGGCGTTGAGCGAGAGGATGAGTCCTTCCTCGGTCGCCGCGGCCTGGAGCTCGAAGTTGAAGCCCTGGCAGAACTTCTTCCGGAGCGCGAGGCCCCACGCGCGGTTGATGCGGCTCCCGAACGGCGCGTGGAGCACGAGCTGCATGCCGCCGGACTCGTCGAAGAAGCGCTCGAGGGCGATGGTGCCGGTGGTGGGGACGACGCCCAGGCTCCGCTTCGCTTCGCCCAGGTACTTCGCGACCTGCTCGGCGGCTTCGCGGGAGAGGAAGTAGTCGGTTTCGAGAAGCCGGGCGGCCGCGTCGAGCTCACCGTCCTTGCGCGGCGCATCGGGCGCGGGCAGCACCCCGTCCACCGCCGCGCGCAGGCGCGAGACGGCGGCGCTCATCTCCTCGCTCCGGGCCGGTGCCTCGCCCAGCCAGAACGGCATCGTGGGCGGCTGTCCCTGGGCGTCCGCCACGCGCACCACGCCGTTCCCGATCTTGAGGATCCGCCAGGAGGTGTTGCCCAGCTGGAAGACGTCGCCCGGCAGGGACTCGATCGCGAAATCCTCGTTGAGCGTGCCGACGGTGTGGCCTTCGGGCTCGAGCACCACGCGGTAGTCGAACACCTCGGGGATCGCGCCGCCGTTCATGATGGCGTTCATGCGCGAGCCCTTCCGCCCGCGGATCTTCCGGTCGAGGCTGTCGCGGTGGATGAGCGCCCCGCGGCGGCCCATGCGCGTGGCGTAGCCGTGCGCGAGCATCTCCACCACGTCGTCGAAGCTCGAGCGCCCGAGCGCGCGGTAGGGATAGGCCTGGCGCACGAGGGCGAAGAGCGCGTCCTCGTCCCACTCGTTCTCGGCGGCGGTCTCGGCGACGATCTGCTGGGCGAGGACGTCGAGCGGCGCGTCCGGCACCTGGATGCGGTCGAGCTCCCCGTCGTGCACCGCGCGCACCATCGCCGCGCACTCGATGAGGTCGTCGCGCGTGAGCGGGAAGATGCGCCCCTTCGGCACGCCCTGGATCGTGTGGCCGGAGCGCCCGACGCGCTGCAGGAAGGTGGCGATCCGGTGCGGCGAGGAGATCTGGCAGACGAGGTCCACGTGCCCGATGTCGATCCCCAGCTCGAGCGAGGCGGTCGCCACGAGCACCTTGAGCTTTCCCTCGCGCAGCCGGTGCTCCGCGTCCTGCCGCGCTTCCTTCGAGAGGCTCCCGTGGTGGGCGGCGACGAACTCGGTGCCCAGCCGGTCCGAGAGCTGCCGCGCCATCCGCTCCGCGAGCCGGCGCGTGTTCACCGTGATGAGCGTGGTGCGGTGCGATTCGACGAGGCCCGCCAGCCGCGCGTAGATCTCGTCCCACACCTCGTGCGACATCACCGCCTCGAGCGGCGAGCCGGGTACTTCCACCGCGAGGTCCATCTTGCGCTTGTGGCCGCGGTCGACGATCGCGCACGGCTCGCGCGTGAGGAAGCGCGCGACCTCCTCGATGGGCTTCTGCGTGGCGGAAAGGCCGATGCGCTGCAACCGTCGTCCGCAGACGTGGTCCAGCCGCTCGAGCGTGAGCGCGAGGTGCGCCCCGCGGCGCGACTGGAGCACCGCGTGGATCTCGTCCACGATCACGGCGCGCGCGGTCTTCAGCATCTCCCGCGACTTCTCGGCGGTGAGGAGGAGGTAGAGCGACTCCGGGGTCGTGACGAGGATATGCGGGGGCTTCCTCAGCATCGCGGCGCGCTCGGTCTGCGGCGTGTCGCCGCTGCGCACCGCGGCGGTGAGCTTCGCGGCGGGATATCCCATCTTCTCCGCGAGGGCGCGGATCTCGCGCCGCGGCTCGGCCAGGTTCTTGTGGATGTCCGCCGAGAGCGCCTTCAGCGGCGAGACGTAGATGACGCGCACCTCGTCCGGGAGCCCGCCGTTCTCCGCGCCCTCGCGGAAGAGCTCGTCGAGGGCGGTGAGGAAGGCGGCGAGCGTCTTCCCGGAGCCCGTGGGGGCGGCGATGAGCGTGTGCTCGCCGCGCCGGATGGCGCTCCAGCCTTCGGCCTGGGCGGCGGTCGGCGCGCCGAAGCGGCCGTCCCACCAGCCCCGGAGGACGGGATGGAAATCGGAAGGGAGCACGAGGGTATTCTGACAGTTCCTGGCCGGTAATACGTCGGGGCGCACCGGCGCCGAAACAAGCCGACACCCCGCCGCTAATCGTCCCCGCGCTTCTGGCCGGGCTGGCGCTTCTCGTGGTGCTCGCTCTTCGCCGGCTCCTTCGCCTGGAGCTCGCGCGCCGTGAGGAAGCTGGGCGTGCTTTCCGGCTTTTGCAGGGACTCATCCTCTTCGTCGCCCGGCCGCGGCTGGCCGCCCACGGATTGGTCGGCGTCCCGTTCCGCGTTCTTGCGCCGGTCGTGACGGCGCTCGGGTTCGTTTCGCTGCATGGATGCCTCCTGGTTCGTCTGCCGAGGCAGGTCTGGCCGCGCGCACGCGGGGAAAGTTCACCCGCTTCGCTGAATTCCGCGGACCGGATTATGATGGCGCGAACAGGGAGCGTTCGATGCTGTCGGCAAGGGAGCTCTGGAAATCCTACGACGGCAAGGTCGCCGTCGGCGGCATTTCGCTCGACATCGGCGCGGGCGAGATCGTCGGCCTTCTCGGGCCCAACGGAGCGGGCAAGTCCACCACGGTCTCGATGCTTTGCGGGCTCATCTCCCCGGATCGGGGTGGCGTCACGATCGCCGGCGAGCCCATCGGAAGCGACGGGAGCGTGCTCAAGCGCCGCATCGGCCTCGTCACGCAGGAGATCGCGCTCCATGAGAACCTGGGCGCCGCGAGGAACCTCGAGCTCTTCGGCGAGCTCTACGGCGTCACCGGACGGCTGCTGGGCGAGCGCGTCGCCGCGGCACTCGAGCTCGTGGGCCTCGCGGACCGGGCGCGCTCCCATCCGTCCACATTCAGCGGCGGGATGAAGCGCCGGCTCAACATCGCGTGCGCCCTCGTGCACGATCCGGACGTCGTGCTGCTGGACGAGCCCACCGTGGGGGTCGATCCGCAGAGCCGGAACGCCATCTTCGACAACCTGGAGACGCTCCGCTCGCGCGGCAAGGCGCTGCTCTACACGACCCATTACATGGAAGAGGCAGAGCGCCTCTGCGATCGGATCGTGATCATCGATCGCGGGCGGACGATCGCGAGCGGCACCCAGGACGAGCTGCGGCGCGCGGTCCCCGGATCGGCCGCGCGGGTCGAGCTCGAGGGCGCGGTCGACGCGGAGCTCCTGGCGCTGCTGGCCGCACGCGGGCTCACGGTTCGCGCGCGGTCGGGAGCGTCGATCGAGGATGTCTTCCTGCACCTGACCGGCCGCGAGCTCCGGGACTGAGCCATGGGCCCCGTCGCCGCGCTGGTCCGCACCGACGTGATCCTCTATTTCTCCAACAGGCGGGCGCTCGCCGTGACGCTCGCCGCGCCGATCCTCCTCGCCGCTTTCTTCGGCGCGGCGCTGGGCGGCCCATCGACCAAGGTCTCGCGCGTCCCGGTCGCGGTCGTCGACCGCGACGCGAGCCCGGTCTCGAAGGCGATCGTCGCGGCCATGAGGTCCGATGCTTCGTTCGACGTGCGCGAGGCGGCGGAGCCCGAGGCGACGCGGCTCGTGCGGGAAGGCAAGGTTCGCGCGGCGGTGGTCGTTCCGGTCGGGTTCGGCGAAGAGGCGCCCAAGGCCGTCTTCAACCCGGTCGCGAGGAAGCCGGAGATCGGCATCCTCTACGATCCCTCCCAGTCCATGACGCTCGCCCTCGTGAAAGGGCTCCTCGCGCAGTATGTGATGAAGGAGGTGAGCCGCGCCGCCTTCGATCCCAAGGTCGGGGGGGACACCGTCGCGAAGGTGCGCCGTGACGTGGCCGCCCGCACGGGCATGGACTCGGCTCGGCGAGCGGACCTGCTCGCGTTGCTGGACAGCATCGCGCGGGTCCAGGCACGGGAAGCGTCCGCCGGCACTCCGAAGGCCCCCGGGAGCGCGGGACTCGCGATGCCCTTCGAGACGCGCGAGACCCAGGTCGCGGGGTCCCGGGATCGTCGCTACAACGGCTACGCCCACGCGTTCGCGGGCATGGGCGTGCAGTTCGTGCTCTTCATGGGGATCGAGCTGGGCGTGGGCCTCCTCCTCATGCGCCGGATGGGGTTGTGGAAGCGCCTGCGGGCGGCCCCGCTGTCGCGGGCCGCGCTGCTCGGAAGCCGCGTCGCTTCCGGCACGGTCATCGCGGCGGCCCTTTTTTCGGCGATCTACGGCGCCGCGATCGCGTTCTTTGGCGTGCGCGTCGATGGGAGCGCGATCGGGTTCGCGGCGATCGTCCTCGCCTTCGCGCTGCTCACGTCGACCTTCGGCCTCCTCATCGCCGCGCTGGGCAGGACGCCGGAGGCCACGCGCGGCCTCGCGGTGCTCGCGACCCTGCTGCTCGTGATGCTCGGGGGCGCCTGGGTGCCGACCTTCATCTTTCCGGAATGGCTGCAGGCCGTGACGGTCTTCGTGCCCACGCGCTGGGCGGTCGACGGGCTGGAGGCGATGACGTGGCGCGGCCTGGGGCTGGAAGCCGCATGGGCGCCCGTCGCCTCGATGCTCGCGGTGAGCGCGCTCTTCGCCCTGGTCTCGGTGCGGTTCTTCGCCTGGGAGGAGTGAGCCGTCCCTGCGCCACGATGAGGACGCGGGGCGCCTCATTCCGCGGCCTCGCGCCGGCGCGATGAAGAAGCGGCCGTCCCCGGGAACGGAGACCGGCCGCCGTGACGCGCGTTACTTGTAGCTGGAGCTGCTGCTGGGCGACGGAGTGCTGCTGGAGGACGGCGAGGAAGCGCTGCTGCTGGACGAGGGCGACGAAGCGCTGCTGCTCGAGGACGGCGACGAGCTGCTGCTCGAGGAAGGAGACGAGCTGCTGGGCTCGCTCGATCCCTGGCCGGACGACTGGGACGACGACGCGCTCCCGCCCTGCACGCCCAGCGCCGCGAGCGTCTGCTGGTCGAGCTGCCCCGACGCGCTCAGGTTGTTCTTCTGCTGGAACTGCTTGATCGCGGCCTCGGTCTTGGGTCCCAGCTGCCCGTCGATGGAGCCCACATCGAATCCCTTGCTCTGCAGCGCCTGCTGGGCATCGCGCACGTCGGAGCTGCCCTGCGAGGATGCGCTGCTGGAGGAGGAGGTGCTGTCGTTGGAGGAGCCCGAGGTGCTGCCGCTCATCGACGATGTCCCCTGGCCCTGGGTGGACGATGGGTCCTGGCTCTGCGCGTACTTCTGCGACGCGTTGGCGGACGAGGCCTTCGCGGATTTGCTGTCGTTGGCGATCGCGGCCGTGCTCGAAAGCGCCAGGGCGGCGATGACTAAAGGTGCAAGCTTCATGGAGTAATCCTTTCCGTTCCTTGGGTATCGGACAGCCAGGATGTACATCCGCGCGCGGGTTGGGAGGGCCAAAGCGGGGCGGAGCCGTCCGAACCTTCAACCGTATGCAATTGATGTGCACTCCACGCGCGGCGCGCATGCGCTGGTGGGCGCATGCGCCGATCGGGCCGCCTCACATCCGCGTGTTCATCGTCCTCAGGCGGTCCGCCATCACCTTCATGATCTGCAGGGCGAACTGCGGCGTGGTCTGCACCATGAAGAGGAAGCGTTTCTCGGGGATGACGGCGAGCTTGCACGCGGTCTTCGCGGTCGCGGTCGCGACGCGCGGCGCCTGGTCGATGAGGGCCATCTCGCCGAAGGGCTCGCCGGGACCCATGGTCTCGACCACGTTCTCGCCGATGGTGAGCTCGACCTCGCCGTCGAGCACGACGTACATCTCCGCGCCCATGTCGTACTGGCGGAAGATCGTCTCGCCCGCCTCGCACACGCGCGGATTCTCCTCGACGCTGAAGAGACTGAGTTTCACGCCCATGGCGGCCCCCCCACGGGGTTTCGGTCCCCCGTTTCGGCCAGTATGTCCCTGTCGGGCCGCGGTCCGCTAGCGGCAGGGGCCGGTCGTCACGGCCTGCAGGACCTCTCCCGTCTTCGCGTCCTGCACGAACGCGGCGACGGACATGCGGGGTGCCACCCACCGCGCACCGGGCCTGAACGCGAAGTCGAGGTGGCCGGAGGGCTGCGCGAGGACGAGGCTCGCCATGTCCCGCGCGACGAAGTCGTGGGTGAGCCGCTCCCCGCGGTTCTCGCCGGCCGTCACCCGGCTGGCAAGCCCGTTCTGGACCGCGAGCACGACGAGCGTGAGGTTCTTCGCCGGCGTCCCGGACACGACCGTCGCGTCTACCGCGCCGTGAATCGAGGCGTCGTCCGCGACCGTGGCGTCGACGGCGATCTTCGCCTTCGCGTCCCCCGTCCGGCCGTGCAGGACACTGAAGGGAACGCTCACGCCACGCCAGTCCGGGACGTCGCGGCCGCTCACCACGACCTGCGGCGTGTAGACGAAGCGCGCCCCGGAGGCCTTCTGGAATTGCTCCTGCCGGCGGGTGTAGCGCGCGTCGGAGAACGGATCCTTCCAGCCGTCGCGGTCCCAATAGTCGACGTGGAACTCGACGGGCACCACGCGCGGATCCGTGCGGCCGCTCCCCAGCCGCGAGAGCCAGCGCTCCGCGGGCGGGCAGCTCGAGCAGCCCTCGGAGGTGTAGAGCTCGACCAGCGCGTGCCGCTCGGTGCCGGACGTGGCCTTGCACTGCAGCGCCCGGGCGGGGACGGCGGCGAGCGTGGCGGCGAGGAGCGGGGCGATCCAGGAGGTGCGGGTCATGCCGGTACCTTTCGGCCGGGAAGGATTCCCGTGGGTGGGTCGGAGGCGGGGCGGTGGCCTTACGGTCCCTGCAGCTTCAACAGCTTCCTCGCGTTCCCGGCGAGGATCTTCGCCTTGTCTTCCGCGGGCAGCGCCAACCCGTCGATCCACGCCACGCCCGGGCTGCTGTCCGCCACGAAGGGCCAGTCCACCGCGAAGAGGATGCGGTCCACGCCCATCTCCGCGATGCAGCACGACAGCGAAGGCGTCGAGAAGAACCCGCTCGTCGTGATCCAGAAATTCCGCGTGAAGATGTCGCGGAACGCGACGCTCTTCCCCTGTCCGGGGCGGTTGAAGGCCTGGTCGAGGCGCCAGAGCTGGAAGGGGATCGACTCGCCCAGGTGCCCCAGGACGACCTTGAGCTTGGGGTGCTTCTCGAAGACGCCCGAGAGGACCAGCCGCACGCCCTGCGTTCCCGCGTCGACCGTGTAGCCCCAGGCCGGGCGCGCGAGCATCGGATAGTCGTGGAGGTAATCCCTGTAGTACGCGTCGACCACCGCCGGATGCGGGTACGCCGGATGGAAATACACGGGCACGTCGAGCTTCTCGGCGCGGGCGTAGATCGGCCAGTACTTCGGGAGGTCCAGGAACTCGCCGTCCGTCATGCCGTGGACCATCGCCCCCTTGAAGCCCAGCGCGACGCAGCGCTCGAGCTCGTCGGCGGCGGCCTCCGGGACCGCGGTGGGCAGTGCCGCGAAGGCGGCGAAGCGCGCGGGATTCTCCGCCACCGCGGCCGCGAGCCGGTCGTTCACGCGGCGGATGAGCGCCACGGCGACGCCGGCGGGGATCTTCTGCCCCGACGGCGCACCGTGCGAAAGGACGCACAGGTCGACGCCGGCCGCGTCCATGTCGCGGATGCGATCGCCGCCGAAGCTCCGAAGCCGGCTCTCGATGATGCCGGGCTTGCTGCCTTCCGGTCCCGAGAAGTGCGACGCGAGCTCGTCGTCCCAGTAGTGCTCCTCGATCGCGATGATCGGGCCATGCGGTCGCTTCATCATGTCCGTCGCTCGTGTGAACCCAGGCTGCGCTAGCATTCTACGGAATGAACGCCTCCCGTCCCGAGCTGGGCGCCATCCTCGGCCACGCGTGCCTCCAGTCGCCGGATCCGGACCGGGCCGCGGCGTTCCTCGAGCTCGCCTACGCCATGACGCGGATACTGGGGCATCGGCCGCCATGGTCCCGGCAACGACGTCTTCCTCATGGTGAAGGACCCGGACGGGAACCTCTTCGAGATCTCGGCGGATCTCGAGGTGTGCGGCGCGGCGCGCCCGGCGGGCGCCTGGCCACACGAGCAGCGCACGTTGAACCTGTGGGGCACGGCGATCATGCGCAGCTGAGATGGAGCCGCTCGCGTTCGAGGTGGTCGTGGCAGGTAGAGCGCCGGGCGGACGGACAGCGTCCTGACGGCTGCCGCTCGTTAGTAGAGCCGCGTGCGCCGCGACTCCTCGATCGAAGCCTCAACCTCCTCGAGCGGCTCGGCGAGCGCCGCGTGCGACACGAGGCACTCGGCCTGGGAAGGCAGCCCGGACACGTCCGCCCACGATGCGGGGTCCCAGATTCCGGAACGGAGCATGCACTTGCCGCAGTGGATGAAGGCCTGCTCGACAGTCACTACCAGCGCGAGCGCCGGCGTCTTTCCCTCGACGGCCATCCGCCCGAGCAACGGCGGGTCCCGCACGATGCGCGCGCGCCCGTTCACCCGCAGCGTCTCGAGCTTTCCGGGAATGAGGAAAAGCAGGCCCACGCCTGCGTTCCGGAGCACGTTGGTGAACGTGTCGGCGCGGCGATTGCCCGGGCGATCGGGGATGGCGAGGGTGCGCTCGTCGAGCACCTGCACGAACCCGGGGCGGTCGCCCTTCGGGGAGACGTCCAGATTTCCCGCGCCGTCGCCGGAGCCCACCAGCACGAAGGGCGAGGCGGCGATGAGCGCGCGGCAGTGCTCGTCCAGCCGCGCGATCTCCTTGCGCAAGGCGCGCGGCATCGGGGCGCCGATCGTCTCGCGCAACGATGCCTGCGTCGTCACGACGTCGGCGAAGTCCATCACTCGATCTTGATGTGGTTGTCGCGGATGACGGCCGCGAAGGTCTGCGTCTCGCTGCGCAGGAACGCCCGGAACGCCTCCGTCCCGAGCGGCGTCACGTTGAGGCCCAGCGGCGCGAAGATCCCACGCACCTCCGGCGTATCGACCGCGCGCAGCATCGCGGCGCTCAGCCGTTCGATCACCGGTTTCGGCGTTCCGGCCGGCACGAACGTGCCGAACCACTGCACGGCCTGGAAGCCCGGGAAGCCCGATTCGGCGAGCGTGGGCACGTCCTGCACCAGGTTCGAGCGCTCCGCCGAGGTGACCGCGAGCAGCCGCAGCCTTCCGGAGCGCACTTGGGGGGCGGCGTCGGACAGGGGTACGACAGCCACGTCGGCGTGGCCGCCCGCCACCGCAAGCGCCGCCTGGATTCCGCCCTGGTACGGAATGAAGTTGAACGCGACGCCGGCCGCCGACTGGAAGTGCTCCGCGGTGAGGTGGATGCCGTTGCCCGGAGTCGCGGTGGCGAGGTTGAGCGGAACCTTGGAGGACCTGGCGAACGCGAGCAGCTCCGCCAGCGTTCGCGCCGGGAAAGCGGTATTCACGGCGATCACGTTGGGCGTGGAGGCGAGGAGCGCCACCGGCTCGAACGCATTCATCCCGTCGTAGGGAAGCTTGCGAACCAGGGGGTTGATCGTGATGTGGGTGCCGCCCATGAGCATCGTGTACCCGTCGGGCGCCGAGCGCGCCACGACCTCGCACCCGATCACGTTGTTGCCGCCGGGCTTCGCTTCGATCACGACAGGCTGCCCGAGCGCCGGCGCGATTCCGAGCGCCACGGCACGCGCCACGACGTCCACGGTGCCGCCCGGCGGGTTGGGCAGCACCATGCGCATCGGCTTCGACGGAAAATTGTCGGCCGCCGCGGCCATGGCCACGGCCATTCCGGCGGCCATCAGGACGGCTCTCTTCATGGGCACCTCCAGGGTCGATGGGGCGCAGCATCCGCCCGGGCGGGCGGGGATACAATCCCCGCGAGCGGCAAACCGTTTGTGACGGAGGTTCACATGTTCCGGATCGGCGATCGCGGAGAGATGGAAGCGTTCGTGCGGGCGGTTGAGCTATCCAGCTTCTCGGCCGCGGCGCGCGAGCTCGGGCTCACCCCCTCGACCCTCTCCAAGCTCGTCACGCGTCTCGAGCGGGCGCTCAAGGTGCGCCTTCTCACGCGCACCACCCGGCGCATCGTCTCCACCCCCGAGGGCGAGCTCTTCGTCGCGCGATGCCGGCGCATTCTCGCGGAGATGGAGGATGCGGAGACCGAGCTCAGCCGCACGCGCGAGCGCCCGCGGGGCCTCCTGCGCATGCACCTCGGGGTCGGGGTGGCGATGCACCTCGTGGTCGATTCCCTGCCGCGCTTCGCCGAGCGCTATCCCGAGGTGCAGGTAGACCTCCTCATCGAGGACCGGCGCGTGGACCTCGTGCGCGAGAACATCGACATCTCGGTTCGGCCCTGGCCGCCGGACGGGACGTCGCTCGTGGTGAAGAAGATCTTCGAGTTCGAGCGGATTCTGTGCGCCTCGCCCGCGTATCTCAAGCGCCACGGCCGGCCGCGCACGCCCGAAGACCTCGCGCGCCATCGCTGCATGGGGGTTTCGAGCATCCCCGCGCACACGCGCTGGCTCTTCCGCGGCGCGGACGGATCGCGCCCCATCGAAGTGATGCCGACCTACGCGGCCAACAACGCCGACTGCATCTACCGCTTCGCGGTGGGCGGCATGGGGATCGGGCGGCTGAACGAGTTCATCGTGGCGAAGGCCCTGCGGGAAGGACGCCTCGTGTCGGTGCTGGACGGGCATCACTGGGACGAGCACCTGTCGATGCTCGCGATCTATCCGCACGAACGGCATCGGTTGCCGCGCGTGGCCGCGATGCTCGACTTCCTCGCGCAATCGTTCGGCAGCCAGCCCTGGCGTGCCGCTACCCGACCCCGCAGGCAAAGGAGCCGCCGCTCGCAGTGACGCCGGGCATCAGGCGGCCTTGTCGGCAAGCCGCGGTGGGACCCGCATTTCCGCTCAGGGCGACAGGTAGGCGTGGATCTGCGCGACGACGTTCGCGCCTTCGCCGATGCCGGCGCGGCCCCGCGCGAGGAGGTGTCCACGCGCCCCCTGCAACTTCCGGCGCGGCGACCGATCGGAGGGGTAGCCATGCACCTTCCCCACCTCCGGATCCCGAGGATCTCCTGGCGGGACCTGGCCCTCACGCTGGGCCCGTATTTCCTGCTCGTGATCTTCGCCTTCTGGTTCGCCTATCGATTCGTTCGCCCCGCGCCGCCGGATACGATCGTCATCACGAGCGGCCGCGCGGGCAGCGTGTTCGAGGCCGCCTCGGAGCGCTATCGCACGATCCTCGCGCGGGAGGGCGTGACGCTGAAGGTGCTTCCGTCCGAGGGCTCGCTGGAGAACCTCAAGCGCCTCGCGGACCCCGGCACCCGGGTCGACGTGGGCTTCGTCCAGGGCGGGCTCGCCGACAAGGTGGATTCGAGCCAGCTCATGTCGCTGGGCAGCGTGTTCTACGCGCCGGTGGCCGTGTTCTACCGGTTGCCGCGGCCGATCGCGCGGCTCTCCGAGCTTCGCGGAAGGCGCATCGCGATCGGCCGGGAGGGCAGCGGCACCCGCGCGATGGCCGAGACGCTGCTGAAGGCGAACGGGATCGAGCGGGGCGGGCGCACCCGGCTCCTCGACCTCGAAGGCGTGGACGCGAAGAACGCACTCCTGCGGGGAATCGTCGACGCGGCGCTCCTCACGGGCGACTCCGCGTCCGGCGCGAACATGGTGGAGCTGATCCACGCGCCCGGCGTCCGCCTCTTCGATTTCGTCCAGGGCGAAGCGTACGTGCGCCGCTTCCGCTACCTGAGCCGGATCGACCTCCCGCCCGGATCGCTCGATCTGGGCCGGAACGAGCCGTCGAAGGCGCTCACGCTCGTCGCACCCACGGTCGAGCTCATCGCGCGCGACGGCCTCCACCCGGCGCTTTCGGACATGCTGATCGAGGCGGCGCGCGAAGTGCACGGGCGGGCCTCGCTCCTGCAGAGGGCCGGGGAGTTTCCCGCGCCCCTGGAGCACGAGTACCGGCTGAGCGACGACGCGCTGCGCTACTACAAGACGGGGAAGGGGTTCGCGTACCGGCACCTGCCCTTCTGGCTCGCGAGCCTGGTCGATCGCGCGATGGTCCTCCTCGTGCCGATCGCGCTGCTGCTCATCCCGGGCGTGAAGATCGTGCCGGACCTCTATCGGTGGCGCGTGAGCAGCCGGATCTATCGGCGCTACGGCGAGCTCATGTCGCTCGAGCGCGAGGCGTTCACGCAGACCACGCCCGAGGAGCGGGCGCGGCTGCTGGCGCGCCTGGACGAGATCGAGCAGCGCGTCATCACGCTGAGGCTTCCGGGCTCGTTCGCGGACAAGCTCTACGTGCTGCGCCAGCACATCGGCTTCGTGCGCCAGTACCTCGATCGCGGCGGAAGCGCTCCGCCACCCGTGGAACCGCCCGCCGGGAGCTGAAGGCCTCGCCGCACGTCCCGGATCGCGACGGCCGGGCTCATGAGCCGCTTCTCAATGGAGCAGGGGTGAGCGCTGCTCCTTCACCACCCGGGCCGCGATCGGCACCGTGGTCGCGATTCCGATCGCGAGCAGCGTCCACCCGATCGCCCTGCGCGTATCGGGCGCGAAGAGTCCCGCCAGCAGCAACCCGATTCCGGCCCCCCCGATGGCGCGCGTCGCCGCCACGAAGCCCAGTTCCGGTACCGATACGTCCATCGTTCTCATGGCTCACCCCGACCGAACGGTCGCAAAGCCGTTCGACACCCGGCTGCGCGTTCCATTCCATCACCCATCCGACTTGTCCCGCCGCACCTGGACCTTCTTCCCGCGGAGCGTCGTCTTCCCGAGCGCCTTGATCACCTGGCTCGCGAGCTCGTCTGGCACCTCGACCACCGAGAAGCGGTCGCTGATCTGGATCGCGCCGATGAGGCCGCCCGCCACGCCCGCCTCGTTGGCGATCGCGCCGACCAGGTCCTGCGGGCGCACGCCCGCCTGGCGGCCGGCGCCGATGAAGATCCTCGCCATGTCGGCGCCGAGGCCGTAGGGCGCGGGACCGGGCTTCTTCGCGCCGGCCGCGGATTCGCGCTTTCGAGGCGATGACGGCGCGTCCTCGTCCTGCGTCGCCGCGCCCGCGCTCGCCTGGTGGTAGAGCTGCACCGCCGCCATGGCGATCTGGACCGGGTCGAACTCGCCCGAGAGCGCGTCCACCACGACGCGGAAATGCTCCTTGTCGTCGGCGAGCAGCGCCTCGCGAAGCGACGCCTGGGTCACCTCGAGCCGCCGCGCGCGCAGGTCCGCAACCGTCGGCACCGTCACGATCTCGATCTTCTGCCGCGTGATGCGCTCGATGTTCCGGAGCTGGAACTGCTCGCGCGGCTCGACCAGCGTCACCGCGACGCCTTCGCGGCCGGCGCGTCCCACGCGCCCGATGCGGTGCACGTAGGCCTCCGGCGAGTGGGGAAGGTCGTAGTTGATGACGTGCGTGAGGCGCTCGACGTCGAGCCCGCGCGCGGCGACGTCGGTCGCGACGAGGAGCTGTACCTCGCCCGCGCGCAGGCGCCGCATCACCTTGTCCCGCTCGCCCTGCGTCATGCCGCCGTGGAGCGCCTCGGACTCGTAGCCGCGCGCGTTGAGCGTCTCCGTGAGCTCGTCCACCTCGGTGCGCGTGCGGCAGAAGACGAGCGCCGCCGCCGGCGACTCGAGGTCGAGGATGCGGCCCAGCGCCGCCATCTTTGCGCTCCGCGCAAGGAGGTAGGCCTGCTGGCGCACCTTCGGCGCTTCCCCCGCCTTCGCCGCCGCCTTGGCGATGCGGATCCGCACGGGATCGCGCTGGTGGCGTTTCGCGATCGCCTCGATCCGCGGCGGCATGGTCGCGGAGAAGAGCACCGTCTGGCGCTCCGCCGGGGTTTCCCGCAGGACCGCCTCGATGTCCTCGGCGAAGCCCATGTCGAGCATCTCGTCCGCCTCGTCCAGCACGACGATGCGCAGCTTCGCGAGTACCAGGCTCCCGCGGCGCACGTGGTCGAGCGCGCGCCCCGGCGTCGCGATCACGACGTCCACCCCCGCGCGCATCGCGTGGAGCTGCCGTCCGATGGGCTGCCCGCCGTAGATCGGGACCACGCGCGCGCCCAGCGCCTTCCCGTAGCGGTGCACCGCCTCGGCCACCTGCATCGCGAGCTCGCGCGTGGGTGTCAGGACGAGCGCGATGGGACCCTCGCCGCGGCCCTCGGCCGCGAGGCGCTGCAGGATGGGAAGCGCGAAGGCCGCGGTCTTCCCGGTGCCGGTCGCGGCCTGCCCCAGCAGGTCGCGCCCCTCGATGAGCGGCGGGATCGTGTGCTGCTGGATCGGCGTGGGCTCCTCGTAGCCCAGCACGGTCAGCGCTTCGAGGATGCGGGGGTCGAGGCCCAGCTCGGCGAAGCCGTCCTGGCGCGGCGTGGCGGGATCTTTCGGCATGGTCCCATCTTACGCGCCGGTCGATTCCGCCCCGGACGCGTGGTCCTGACGGACCAGCGCATCGGCGCCCGGCGCGAAAACTCGGCCCGGCGCCGGGAGTCCACCCTGAGGGAAAAAAGGGGCGGACATCCGACAAGGAGATCGACCATGAAGAGCTTCATCCTGGTGACCGGCCTGTGCGTCGTGGCCCTCGCGGGCTGCGGGCGGACGCTGGTGCGCGAGACCGTCGTGGAGAAGGAACCCGTCGTGCAACGCGAGACGGTGGTGGAGCGGCCCGCGGTGACCCGCGAGACGGTCGTGGCGGCTCCCGCGAGCTGCACGATGGGGGCGGCGGTGTATTCGGACGGCACGCTTTCGTGCCAGGCCGGCTACGAGTACCGCTGCATGAACGGCGCGTGGGCGCGGGTTGCGGGAAGCGCCTGCTGACGATCGCGCTTTCGCGAACGAAAAAAACGGCCGGAAATCCCGGCCGTTTTCACGTGCATGCCGCGGGGCTCAGCTGCGTCCCACGCGCGCGTTGAGGTAGTTGTCCACGTCCCACACGCCGTCCACGCCGCGCACGATCGTCTCCGCGCGGTCGACCTGCATCGTGTTCGCGACGCGGCCCGTGAGCGAGACCGTGTGGCGATAGGCCTCGACGCCGATCTGGCCGGAGAGGCGCGTGTCGCTCGCCAGGCGATCGAGCACGGCGTTCCGAAGGAGCTCGTCGTTGCTCGGGCGCGGCGCGGTGACGGTCACGGAGGGAAGCGAGTAGTGCTCCAACGCGGCGCGCTCCGGCGCGGCGGGCGGGACGGTGTCGTCGCTCGCAGGCGCGATCGCGGGCTCTTCCGCGATCGGCACCGCGGCGGAGGTCGTCACCGCGGGCGTCGCGTACGGCGTCGCCTGCGACGTGGTCATGTTCGACTTGTACGCGAAGCCCGTCGCGGCGACGGCGGTGAGCGAAAGGAAGAGCGCTGCCGAGAGCTTCTTGCTGGGTGTCATCGAGGTCTCCTGGGGGAATGGGGCGTCATTCCCCTAGGAAAGCGCAAGCGGCGGCGAAGTTCCGCGCGGGGTGCGCCAAATGAACCACGGCATGCGTCGCTGCGGGGCGACAGCGGATCTCAGTCGAGCTCGAGCATCATCTCGTCGACGTAGCACCAGCTCCAGCTCTCGCCGCGCTGCATCGTCGTGATGATCGGATGCCCGCTCGACGTGAAATGCCTGGTCGCGTGCTTGCCCGGCGAGCTGTCGCAGCACCCCACGTGGCCGCACGTCCTGCACAGGCGCAGCTGCACCCACGTGCCGCCCGTGGCGAGGCACTCCTCGCAGCCCTCCGGCGTCCTCGGCGTCTCGGTGACCACGTGGTCCAGGTGCGTGCAGGCACGCGTCATCGTCGCCTCCTTCGCTTGCGCTTCCCGCGCTACTTCTTCTTCGCTTCCGCCTTCGAGGGATCGTCCGCCGGGTCGACGTAGGTGATGTCGAACGGGCCCTGCCCGTTGATCTGCACGACCGCGGGACCCTTCGAGTACGCGAAATGGTGGGTCTTCGCGGGCAGGTGGTGGAAGCCGCCCGCCTTGATCGCGTGCGCGTGCTTCGTCTCGAGCTTGTCGCCCTCGGCCAGGTAGAACGTGCCGGAGATGACCGTGAGGTCCTCGTCCTTCGAGTGCCAGTGCGGCGCGACCTTGTAGTTGGCCGGCATCATGAGGCGCGCGACGAACGCCCCCTCCTTGCCGGGGTCGCCTTCGAGCACCGCCATCTTCGCGCCCTTCGGGAGCACGGGCGGGGCGGCGCCCCATTTCACCTCGGACGGGTTCATGTAGATCGCATCGGCCGTCCAGGCCGCGGTCGAGGCGAGCAGGGCGGCGCCAAAGGCGGCGCGGACCGTTCGTTCGTTTCGCATGGTGTTCTCCTTCGCGGGGGCTGGGGCGGGGCGCGCATTGTCTCCGCGAATCCCGCCGGCGGCAAGGGGGACTTGACACCCGGGACGACGGCGGCTCATATTGAACACGTGGTTAAACCACGCGGTCAAATGCCCATGCTCGACGTTCGTTCCGGCGATCCCCTCCCGGCCGAGGCCCGGCACGGCGACACGAAGGCGCGCATCCTGCAGTCCGCCTTTCGCCGCCTCGCGAAGGAAGGCTACGCCGCCCTCAGCATGCGCGAGATCGGCCGCGACGCGGGCGTGAACCATGCTCTCATCAACTACCATTTCCGCACCAAGGACCAGCTCGTGATCGCGGTCCTGGACGAGGCGAACCGCAGGCTCCTCGAGCGCCAGGAGCGGATGTACCGCGAGCCCGGCCGGTTCGCGAAGAAGTGGGCCCAGGCGCGCGCGTTCTATCGGGGGGACCTCGCCTCCGGTTTCGTGCGCGTGCAGGCGGAGCTCTGGGCGGCGAGCCTCTCGAACCCGGAGCTGCGCGAGAAGTTCATGCCGCGCCTCTTCGCGTGGAAGAAGGTGGTGCTCCTCGGCGTCCGGGACGCCTTCGATGCGCTCGCGTCCTGCGGCGCCCCGCTTCCGGCACCGTTCACGCCGGAGGTCGTCGCGACGTGGATCTCGGAATTCTGGCTCGGCATGGAGTTCGCCGACCTCCTGGGCGCCCGCGCGGACCAGACGCAGCATCGGGCGGCCCTGGATGCGATGCAGGTCCTCCTCGAGCGTCTCGATGCGCGTGCGGCCGCGAGCGGCGCGCAGCCCCGGGCGAAGGCGACGCGCGCGAGGAAGGCGCGCCCGTGAGCGCGAAGCTCCCGGATCTCTTCCGGAAGGTCGTGGGCGAGCTGGGGGAGGGCGGCCGTCCTCCGGACCCCGCTTCGCCCCCTTTCGAGACGGTGACGCCCGTGCGGCAGGGCATGGTCGAGCGCGACGGCGTGAAGCTCTGGTACTCGGTGTGGGGCGAGGGCGGTCCGTGGATCGCGTTCGCGCCGATCTACCAGATCGCGCACAGCCAGATGCTGAAGGCGGTCGTGCCCTACCTCTCGCGGCACTTCCGCGTCGTGATCATGGATTCGCGCGGGAACGGCCGCTCGGATCGGCCCGAAGGGCAGGAGGCCTACGCGTTCGAGCACTACTACCGCGACTTCGTGGCCGTGGTCGAGGCGGCGGGCGCGGACCGGCTCGCGGTGGTGGGCATCTCCGCCGCGACGATGATCGCGATCCGGTTCGCGGCCGAGCACCCGGATCGGACGACCCACCTCATCGTGGCCGGCGGCTACATGGAGTCGAAGCACCGGAGCGCCGAGGACGCGGCGCGCCTCAGGGCGGACACGGACCGCATGGTCGCGGACTGGCCGGGCTACCTCGAGAAGTTCTTCTCGATCTGCTTCACCGAGCCGCACTCGACGAAGGCCTACGAGGACGGCGTGCGCTACGGCTGGGCCACCACGGGGCAGGTCGTGAACTGGTCGCGCTACGGGTGGGTCGGCCAGGACCTGGGCGATCTCGCGCGCACCGTGCGCTCCCCCACGCTCGTGATCCACGGCGACGGCGACAAGCGCGTTCCCTTCCAGTTCGGGCAGGCCATCCATCGCGCCATTCCCGGCTCGCGCATGCTCACGATCGGCGAGGGCGGGCATCTCACCGCCGCGCGCGACCCCGTCGTCTTCAACCGCGCGGTGCGCGATTTCGTGGGCGGCGCCCCGCGCGGCGGCAGGTGGGTGCGCGGAATGGGCAGGAAGCGCAAGGCCCTCTTCATCTCGAGCCCCATCGGCCTGGGGCACGTCCAGCGCGACCTCGCGATCGCGCGCGAGCTCCGGAAGCTCCATCCCGACCTCGCGATCGACTGGTTCACGGTCGATCCCGCCGCGGCGTACCTCGAGCGCGAGGGCGAGCGCGTCCACCCGATCACGAAGCGGCTCGCGAACGAGAGCCGGCACTTCGAGAGCGTCGCGGGGGAGCACGACCTCCACGCGTTCTTCGCGCTCCGGACCATGGACGAGATCATGGCGAACAATTTCATGACCTTCTCGGACCTCATGGACGAGGAGCACTACGACCTCGTGATCGGCGACGAGTCCTGGGAGGTTGATTACTACTACCACGAGAACCCGGAGCTCAAGCGCCAGCCGTTCGTCTTCCTCACGGACTTCGTGGGCTGCGTTCCGGTGCACGAGGCCGATCCGCGGGAGGCGCATCTTTGCGCGGACCGCAACGCCGACGACATCGAGCACGTGGAGCGCTTCCCGTACGTCCGCGACGCCGCCATCTTCGTGGGCAACCCGGAGGACGTCACCGAAGACCCGTTCGGACCGGGCATGCCGGCGATCCGCGCGTGGACGGACCGCAACTTCTCCTACGCGGGGTACGCGCTGCCGTTCGATCCCGCGGCATACGCGGATACGGAGCGGCTTCGCGCGCGCCTGGGCTATGCGCGAGGCGAGAAGGTCGCGATCGCGGCGGTGGGCGGCACCGGCGTGGGCGGCCCGCTCCTCGGGCGCATCGCCGAGGCCTTCCCCGCCATGAAGCGCGAGGTGCCGGAGCTGCGCATGGTCCTCGTCGCGGGCCCCCGCATCGCGCCGGGTGCGTTCCCGCGCATGGACGGCCTCGAGGTGAGGTCCTACGTGCACAACCTTTTCGAGCACCTCGCCTGCTGCGATCTCGCGCTCGTGCAGGGGGGCTTGAGCACGTGCATGGAGCTCGTGGCGACGCAAAGGCCCTTCCTCAGCTTTCCGCTGCGCGGGCATTTCGAGCAGTCCGTGCACGTGAGGAAGCGTCTCGCGAACTACGGTGCGGACCGGTCCGTGGCCTACACGGGCCTTTCCGCGGCCACGCTCGCCGAGAAGGCCCTGGCCGCGATGCACGCGCCGGTCTGCTACAAACCGGTGGAGACGGACGGCGCCGCGCGCGCCGCCCGGCGCATCGCCGAGGTGCTCGACAACCGCGGGTGGGCCCGGCGATAGGCCGCGACGCGGCATTCTTTTCAAAGGAGGTTTCGATGAAAGCGCTCGTCTCTTTCGCATATGGCGTGGGGGTCTACGTCTTCTTCCTGGCGACCTTCGTCTACACCATCGGATTCGTGGGCGGCGTGGCCGTGCCGAAGACGATCGACAGCGGGCCTTCCGGCCCGCTCCTGCCGTCCCTCGGGGTGGACTTCCTGCTCCTGGGGCTCTTCGCCGTCCAGCACTCGGTGATGGCGCGGCGCGCCTTCAAGCGCTGGTGGACGCGCATCATCGCGCCGGCCGTGGAGCGGAGCACCTTCGTGCTCGCGTCGACCTTGGCCCTCGCGCTCCTCGATTGGCAGTGGCGGCCGATCGCGCAGCCCGTGGCGTGGGACGTGGGCCCGGGCGCCGCGTCGCTGGTGCTGCAGGCGCTCTTCTGGCTGGGATGGGCGGTGCTGCTCCTCAGCACGTTCCTCATCGACCACTTCGAGCTCTTCGGCCTGAGCCAGGTGTACACGGGGCTCACCGGCCGCGCGATCCCGGCGCCGGAATTCCGGACGCCGCTCTTCTACCGCTACGTGCGCCACCCGATCTACGTGGGGTTCCTCCTCGCATTCTGGGCCGCACCCGTGATGACCGCGGGGCACCTGCTCTTCTCCGTCGCCTGCACCGGGTACATCCTCATCGGCATCTGGTTCGAGGAGCGCGACCTCATCGCCCAGTTCGGCGACCGCTACCGCGCCTATCGCCGCCAGGTCGGCATGCTGGTGCCGCTGCCCGCGAGAAAAACCCCCGAAGGCGCGGAATCGGCGAAAATGGGGCCGTGACCAAGGCCGAAACCAACCCCCGCAAGGCGCAGATCGACGCGCTCCTCCTGAAGCTTCCCGGCGTGACCGGCAGGAAGATCAACGGCCTCGACGCGTACTTCGTGAGCGACCGCATGTTCGCGTGCATCAGCGGCGGCGGCGTGGGGCTCCGGCTCCCGGTCGCCGTCGCGACGGAGCTCCAGTTCGCGCGCGAGAACGTCGTGCCGTTCCAGCCGGGCGGCATGGCCGCCACGCGCGAGTGGATCCAGATCGACCGGGCGGACGCGGCGGAATACGAGAAGGACCTGGAGCTCTTCCAGGCGTCGATCGATTTCGTGAAGGGCGGGGGCCGGGCGCGCTAGCGCCTCCCGACGACGCGGCGCGCGTCTTGCTTGCCTGAAACTTCTTGAAATAACCGGGCAAGGTTGCGGACGGTGGGCGGGTCTATCATGACCCGCTTCCGCGTCTCGCTTCGCTCGCCCCCGCCCCGTGGATCTCTCGACGTCTCCCGTTCCCGTGCTCTCGCGTCCCGCCACCGGCGGCTGGGACGCGCTCATCCTCGTGCTGATCAGCGTGGGGCTTCTCTTCCTCCTCTGGCTCGCGGTCGCGACGCCCCTCATGGATCCGCTCGCCACCGCGGCGCGCGCGGGACGCTGGGGCACCTTCCTGGTGCGCCCGACGGTCGCCTGGATCGCGATGGGCACGCTCCTCCTCGCGATCCGCACGGCGATGTGGACACGTTACCGCCCGTGCGCGTCGCTCGGGGACGACGAGGCGCCGCCGCTTACGGTGGTGATCCCCGCGTACAACGAGGGGCGCATGGTGGAGAGCTCGATCGAGTCCGTGGCGGTCCGCCA
>Ga0207667_10001429_pt1 | contig 29922 bp, 22 predicted proteins | sample KBSCornC52_FD_184301 | JGI IMG/M metagenome (GOLD analysis project Ga0207667, IMG submission 184301) | Corn rhizosphere microbial communities from Kellogg Biological Station, Michigan, USA - KBS Corn C5-2 (SPAdes) (version 2) | ecosystem: Host-associated > Plants > Roots > Rhizosphere > Soil ...
ATCCACTGCCCGTCATGATGCTCACCCCTCGGGATGATCCTTCCTACATATCCCGTCTTGACAGAAGTGTATCCATACTTGTTCATAAACCGGAAAGCAGTGTCCATCCGCCGCTCGTAATTGGTGGCCGAGCCCGATGTCTCATTGTGCATGATGATCTTCACCCCTTTGGAAGCCGCATACGACGTCAGCTCCGCAACGTTAAAGTCCGGATACGGCGTTACGAAGTCGAATACATCCTCCTTCCAATTGCCAAACCAGTCTTCCCATCCTGTATTCCAGCCCTCTACCAGCACCCCCTGTATATTGTTCTTAGCCGCAAAATCGATATACTTCTTTACATTGGCTGTACTCGCTCCATGCCTGCCGTTGGGGATCAGCTGCCCCTGCCCGTTGAGACTGTCCGCGTAATCTGAGTAGCTCCAGGTGGCCCTGCCCGTCTGCATTTCCCACCATACCCCCACGAACTTCATGGGATGTATCCAGCTGGGATCGGCTATCTTCGAAGGTTCATTCAGATTCAAAATGAGCTTGCTGGAAAGTATGTCCACCGCCCGATCGCTGACGATCACCGTTCGCCAGGGTGTGGCAAAAGGTGCATGCAGATAGGCCATATTCCCTATTGCGTCCGGCACCAGCGCGGAGGTCAGCACCCGGGAATCTCTATCCACATGCAGCTGCATCGCAGGATAATCGATCAATCCCGCCTCATGGATATTGATATAAAGCCCATCCTCACTCTTCATCATCAGCGGCGTCTGCACCGCATAGCGGTCGGGAGCCACCCGTACGGCGATGTCCGTGGACTTCTCTACAAGCGCTTTATTGTCTATCTCGCTGATCCGGGAGGTAGTATACGGATACTCGTTGGTGTCATAGTCCCCCGGTATCCAAAAGGTCTTGTGATCCCCCGCCAGCGCAAACTGCGTCATCTCCTGCCGAACGATAAAATAATCCAGCTTCGACTCACGGGGAAACACATACCGGAAACCTACGCCGTCCTCAAATACACGGAAAATAATATCCAGCCGGCTGGCCGCAACAACGCCCGGCTTTTGCAAATGAACGGTCAGTTGTTCATAATGGTCTCGTATGCGGCTGACCTCGCCCCATACAGGCTGCCAGCTGGCATCTGCCGGGCTTCTCCCCACACCCAGCAGCTTGAAATGCGTAAAAAAAAGACTGTCCTTGTCCAGCTTAAATCCCATATGCGAGGGCTTGATGACAGGCCTGCCCGAAAAGGATACTTCATACATCGGCGAGCCATCGCTGTCCAGCATAAAGGACAGCTTTATCTTATTCATAACTACTGTCTGCACACCGTCGTCAGACCCGGCTTGGTGCGGCCCCCCCATTGACTGGTGCAGTCCTCCCACGGACAGTTGCGGTCCTCCCGGGCCTTCTTCGGCCCCTCCCTGATGCGGTCCTCGCTGTGTTCGTTGAGCACGGACGTTGTGTAAAAACAACACAAATAGTGTTGCAAGAAATACTCTGGATATCATATGCATAAGTCAAATTAATACGATGTCAGTCCTGACAGACAACAAACCCCGGTTCGTTTTGAAAACTTTAAAAAGTGACGGAGTCTCCCCCGCCACTTTTGTTTGAATGGTCCAGGCTTACGCCTGAGTCGGACGCGAGAAAAGCTGCGTCAGTTAATTGTACCCCGGATTCTGATCCGCTGTCGTAATCTTATTATTCGAATTGATCTCATTCAAGGGTATGGGCCATGCATAGCTCTTATCCGGGAAGCCCAGCGGTCCACTGTGCATATTCAAAGCCGCACCGTAAAAAGCAGCCTCCGACGCGCCCAGCTTCCACCGGCAGAGATCAAACCACCAATGCCCCTCATTGAACAGCTCGGCCCACCGCTCATAATACAAAGGATTATTCCCCAGCACAGGATCCCCCGCCGCATGCTCATAAATAGCTGTTTGATTAGTTTTGAATAGTAGTGTGTATCAGCCGGACCATGCCCGGCCGGGTCTTGTATCAGCAGTCAAAGAAAAAAGGAGAGGGAGCCAAATGCAACTTATATTCGGATAGTATAAGAAATATTGGCTTTCGGACAAGCCAGGTGAGCGATAACAATCTACAAATCAATAGGCTGAAAACGAATTATCTTTTTCAATATATAACGCCTTAATGCGAAAAATCCATTACTGCAGCCGGCCTTCCCGTTAGAATTTAAATATCTTTTCGAGAAGGATGTTCATGACCTCCGCAGCGACCAGGATAATAATGATCCATTCCAGCACGGTACTGTTCCGGTATTGCAAAAGATCTTTGAACAGTTCCAGATTTTCTCTAACGATCTCCAGGCCTTCCTTGATATCCCTGAACCGTTCCTGCAGGTCAAAGGTTCTTTTAAGCCCCATATCGATCTTGTTGAGATTTTCGTCCTCCCATGTCTCGGGGGGCGAGTCGAATATGTAAAGGTTCTCGGAGATACGATTCTTCAGGATAAGGGTTTTCCCGATATACTTCTTCAGGTTCCTCCTTGATATGGCAAGCCGGCCCTTTCTTTCCAGATCCTGGGTGTGAGAGTTCGTTTCCTCCAACAAGTGATTGGTCTGTTCAGAATAGTAGTCCAATGCCACCGACTGGCTGACATTCAGCATGATCAGGCGCAGGGTATTCATATCCGCATTGACAATCTCTATCTTATTATATCCGAGCTTGTTTTCCGCCGCGCCCGTCTCGATCTGGAACTCCTCGCTCAGGTGCTGTTCGAAAGGGTTCTTGCAGTAGGGAGCGATCTTGTCGAGAAAGAGCTTACAGGTACGCCCATCCGCATTTAGAAAACAGACCACTCCATATTTGAAAACATATACATAGGACTCCGGCCCCATTTTGTAGAATAGCTCATCCGCATCGGAATGATGGATGCCTTCGCTAAATGTGGTTTTAAAGGATTTTACGTCTATACTGTCAGCTATCTGGTATGATACGACTGGAAGCATAGCTGTAAGGTAGGCCATTCTCCCCAAAATCCTTATTTTTAACGGAGCTTCGAAAACCCCATTTCCACTTTCTTGCGCTCTGCCGGGTCAAGCGTCTCTTTTTCCATGAGGTCTATTTCTTTGTTGATCATCACCATATCGCCGGACTTTAAGGTTTCCGGCTCATTGTCCGTCGTGGAATGGTAGGCCTTGGTCACCTTCAGCTGTCCCTCCAGCAGGTCCGCCTGTTCGCCGGGGCTGGAGGCAAAGGCATCGATATGCAGGCGAGCGATGGGGGATTGCAGGGTGATGATCAGCTGACGGGTTCGGATGACAACAGGTTTTTTATCGGCATCCCGTACAGTAAACCAGGCTTCACCATCCAGCTCGTAGATGCGGTCGTTGGGGTGATCGCCCTTGACAGCATGTAGCTTCGTACGCGTCGTGAGATATATCTGCGACCCATCGGTGGAGGGAAAGAGGTCTACATCATGGGTCGTGTCTGTTTCGGTCATGTCCACCGTATCGATTCGGGTCCTGTGGTGCGCCCCGGTGTCGGCGCCGGCGGTCTTGGATTCGGAGCCTGTACAGGATGCCATGCCTCCTATTAACAGGACGGCGCCTACGATGGAGGGTAGCTGGGAGATAGATAAATAGTTCATAGAGGGTGTGAAGCTACGAATTATCGTAGATTTGTCCCATGATCCATGTTGGAGAATACAACACGCTGACAGTAAAAAAGGAGCTCGCATTCGGCCTCATCCTGGAGGATGGCGGGGAGGGGATATTACTGCCCAAAAGATTTGTCCCTAAAGGAGCCAGGACAGGAGATAAAGTGAAGGTTTTCCTATACCATGACAGCGAAGACAGGCTGATCGCTACCACGCAGGAGCCAAAAGGGATTTTGGGCGACATCGTCCTGCTTCGCGTCGTCAGCGTCACTCCTCACGGCGCCTTCCTCGACTGGGGATTGATGAAAGACCTCTTTGTGCCAAAGTCCCGCCAGCTCACAGGCATGCGCAAAGGCGGCGAATACCTGGTAAAAATATATCTGGACGAGCAGACGGGCCGCCTGGCCGCCTCGGAGAAAATAGACTCCTATCTCAGCAACGAGCACCTCACCGTCAAAGAGAAGGACCTGGCCGACCTCATCGTGCTGCGCCGCACCGACATCGGCTATACCGTTATCATCAACAACCAGCACACGGGCGTCCTTCATTTCAATGAAGTGTTCCAGGACATCCGCGTCGGCGACAAATTCAAGGGATTTATAAAGAACATTGTTCCGGCCGAAAAGTCCCCCTCCGGCGAAACGCAGATCGATGTGGTGGCCGGCAGGCCGGGCTATGAAAGGACAGAGGATGCCGCCGGAAAGATCCTCCGGCTGCTGAAGGAGCATGACGGCCGGCTGCCTTATCATGACAAGTCCGATCCGGAAGATATCTATTCCTTCTTTGGGATGAGCAAGAAGACCTTCAAGATGACGACGGGAAGACTTTATAAGGAGAGAAAGATAAAAATTACAGAGGAGGGGATTGAGCTGGTGAAGTGAGCTTGTTTTGCCCTTACGTTCAATTAATTGGTTCCGGCCGGCTAAATTTATTTCCCTTCTGCCGTATTATATAGGCGCATCTTCGCCTTTCAAAACCGTATATTACGTTATATATCAAATATTTAAAGCAAACAACGTCACCATCTCGAGTCAGTCTATAGACAAATTCACCTTCTTCCCCAATCCAAATTCAAAAATTCGATACAACGTAGAAAGCTGCACATCACAGTTCCCGTTCTCCAACCTGGATATATAGCTCTTTTTTGTACCCACCTTCTCCGCCAGCTGTTCCTGTGTCATATTCGCCTCCTTTCGCGCATCCTTCAGCATCTCGCTGATAATAAAATATTTTGCCTTCTTATCAAATCTTTCCCTGGCCTTCGCACCGGCCCGTCCATATTTGGCATCCAGCAGTTCATCAAAGCTCTGCACATTCCTTATTTGCTCGCTCTTAGACATAATTTTCTTTTTATTTTTTACGCCGCTGGCTTTATTTTTTACGGCCCTGACCGGCAATTTTGTTTTTTTCTTTGTCACTAAAGTATTCATTCATTAATTTTTCTGCGGGAACGAGTTCCTGCCGGGGCGTCTTCTGTGTCTTCTTTTGAAATCCATTGAAAAGCACCACTAAATTCCCTTTGTCAAAGCAACAAAAGATCCTGAAGATATTACTCCCCCATTCCACCCTGATCTCATACAGGCCATCTGTCTCACTAAGATGCTTCAAAAATTTCTCGGGCACACGATCTACCGTCTTTACAAGTTTAAGCACAAAATCGATCTTCTGCTGAACCCTCGCACTCTGCTCAACATAAAAGTTCATGAACGAACTTCCATGGGAATGTCCGTCAAACGGGCTCCTCAGAAATTTAACCCGTTTGCCGGAAACATCTAATGTCTGAGGCCTTCGTCGGAAGAACTTCGTCGGAGCTCCACGTATTCGCTCCTTCTCGTTCGTACCCTTCGTGCCTCGGGTACTTCGTAAGGAGCTACGCTCATAACCTTCGTTGGTTCCAACACTGTTGGACCCGCCTCGGTTACCTCGGTCGTAACCTTGCGGTTACAGACAACGACCCTCCGGACCGTTCTGTATAATTTTCCTCGTCTCCACAAAGTTCACTTAAATGTGAACAATTCCATTCCCAACAAACCTCACCTATTAACCAAAGCAAAAGGGAAAAGCTTTTCTCCTACAAGGAACCACTTATTCAATTGTCTGGCCAAACAAACACGGCAGCGCCTCGCGAAAAAAAACGTGTTTCATCAAAAGATCAACTGAGTTCATGTAAAGCAGCAGGCTGGATCATGTAAAACTTAGTGGCAACGAAAAAACACCAAGGCAACTCCCACAATGAGCGCTGCGTTTCTTTATCTTATCACTAATCAATTGTCACACTTATGAAAAGAAGAATCTTGATCGCCCTTATTGCGCTTGGGGCAGCGGCGGCATGCAACAAAAAAAATGGATATGGCTCAAATCCCACCCCTCCCTTGCAGGGAAACTTCCAGCAGACGAACCTCGTTTCCGACATAAATGGAAATATGGCAGCAAAGGTCGACACGACTTTGTTGAACCCATGGGGTCTCGCGATCAACCCCACTGCGGGTATTGTCTGGCTTGGCACTAATCACAACGGAACCACCAATGTCTATGACTACAATGGCAACACGAAATTGCAACCAATCCCCATTCCCTCAGGCGGCGCGCCGGATGGCGGATCTCCCACCGGCGTGGTTTTCAATGCAACGGCGGACTTCGTCATCCCATCGGTGCAGGTTGCAGCGAAGTTCATCTTTGTCGGTGAGGACGGGACCGTCTCTGCCTGGGCGCCCGGCGCATCCGCTGCCGCCGCTGTAACAGTGGCCGATCAGTCCAGCGCTGACGCGGTGTACAAGGGCTGCGCTATCGCCAACGACGGCGGTAATAATTTTCTGTATGCGGCTAACTTCAAAGGCAGAAAGATCGACGTCTTCGACAAGGGATTTGTACCCGTCACCGGAAGAAGCTTTACAGACCCGGCTATTCCCGCAGATTTTGGGCCATTCAACATCGCCAATATCAACGGACTGCTATACGTCACCTATGCCAGGCTGAAAGCGCCCGATAATGAAGACGACCAGGCAGGCGCGGGCAATGGTTACGTGGATATCTATAGTCCCGATGGTAAGCTGGTCAAAAACTTTATCTCGAAAGGAGCCCTGAATTCTCCCTGGGGCATTGCCCGGACACCCGACGGTTTTGGATTGCCTTTCCATTCCATCGTAGTAGGCAATTTTGGGGACGGCTGGATAAATGTGTATGACTCGACAGGCGTCTACCTGGGACCGATGCAAAACAATAGCACACCTGTTGTCATCAATGGCCTTTGGGCGCTGGATTTTCCCATCAATGAAGATTCACATGCGGATCCAACCAAGCTGTTATTTACCGCGGGGCCTGCAGAGGAGCAGCATGGTTTATATGGATTTCTGAAGAAGCAGTGAGATCATAAAGGGCGCTCCGAAAGGAGCGTCCTTCTAACTAAACAAATATGCCACATCTTCTTGTGTCAGCTTCTTCACAAATCCACTCTCATCCCCCACCAGGTCCGCCGTCAGCTGCCGCTTCTTCTCCTGCAGCTGCAATATCTTCTCTTCCACCGTATCCTTGCATATCATCCGATAAGCAAATACCTTCTTCACCTGTCCGATGCGATGACTCCGGTCGATGGCCTGCTGCTCGGCCGCAGGATTCCACCAGGGATCTACCAGGTATACATAGTCCGCCGCCGTCAATGTCAATCCCACTCCCCCCGCTTTCAGACTGATCAAAAACACCCTCGTATCCTCCTCTTCCTGGAATTGCTGCACCGACCGCCGACGCTCTTTCGCGCTCACACTCCCGTCCAGGTATAAATGAGGAATACCGCGCTCCGACAATGCTCCACGTATCAGCTCCAGCATGGAAGTGAATTGCGAGAAGACGAGTGCCTTATGGACCACAGGTCCATCAGCCAAAGGCCCATCATTAGACCGTTTCCGCCCAGAGTCTAAATTTCCCGAATAGACGTCGGGCGAAATGAACCGATGACCGGTGTTCTCTTCTATCTCCCGTATCAGCTCATCCAGCTTGGCGCTGGCCGATGCTCTGCCGGCAACAGTCTCCGCCCCCTCAGCAGCTGACTCCGGTCCCCAGGTAGCAGCACCCCGATCACTGGCAGCACCCCGATCACTCGCCCCGCCCACAGCCAGATCTTTCAGCAACGCCGGACTATCGCAGATCTGCCGAAGCTTCGTAAGCCCCTCCAGGATATAAATGCTGCTCCTCCCCACCCCATCTTCCGCGATATGCTCCAATATGCTCTCCCTATAATGATCCTTATAGCTGTCGTATATCTTTCGCTGCTCAGCGCCCATCTCACACCACAGGATCATCTCCGTCCTATCTGGCAGGTCAACCGCCACCTGCTCCTTGGTTCGCCGGAGTATGAAAGGATATACCAGCTTACGGAGCCGCGCAGCCGCCTCCTTATCCCCATTCTTATCTATCGGCGTGGCAAACTCCATGCGGAAGAAATCCTGGCTGCCCAGCATGCCTGGATTTAAAAAATCCATCTGCGCATAAAGATCAAAGGTATTATTCTGTACGGGCGTGCCGCTCAATGCCAGCCGATTGCGCGAAGACAGCTGCTGCACTGCCCTGCGTACCTGCGAGGCGGGATTCTTGATGGCCTGGCTCTCATCCAGTATGATATATCCAAAGGTCTTCGAAGCAAAATGCTGTATATCGTTACGCACCATCCCAAAGCTTGTGATAAGAATACGTCTTTTTGCAAAGGTCTCATCATCCAGAGGCGCCCTGTCAGCCCCATAATGGATATGCCAGTCCAGTCCCGGCGCGAACTTTTTCAGCTCCGCCTCCCAATTGTATATCAGCGAGGTAGGACAGATCACCAGATGCGTCTCATCCGGATAGTGATTCACCAGGTATTGCAGGAAAGTGATGGTCTGCAAGGTCTTTCCCAAACCCATATCATCCGCCAGGATGCCGCCCCAGCCCATTTCATCCAACAAACACATCCACTGGAATCCCGCCTGCTGATAATCCCGGAGATGGGCCTGTATACCTGCCGGCAACGCCCGTTCCTTCACCTCTCCGATGCCCAGGAGCCGCTGTTTTTTCACCTCCAGCTCCGCCCGCAACGCATCTTCGGCCGACCCAGGGACGCCTGACAATCGTTCCTCCAGCAATCCCCAATGGACCTTTGGCAGCTTCAGCTGCCCATCCTTCATTTGTCCCATCTTCATCAACAGGCCATACTGCTGTATCCATTCCTTTGGCAGCATCCCGAGACTGCCATCGCCCAGCAGGATAAAATCCTGACGGCCTAATATCGCCTTCCTCAATTCATGCAGCGGCACCACCTGGTCACCATAGCTTACACGTATCGTCAGATCAAACCAGTCGATGCCTTTCCCAGCTATCAGCTCCAGCCTGGGAACATTCGTATTGTATTTGAATTTTCGAAGCTTGTTCATCCCCAGGACAGGGATATCCAGCTGCAGCATCTTTTGATAGAATTGCAGGAACCAGCTTTTTTCCAACGCCTCCTTGAAGTTCAGATAAAAATAACCATTGTTCTGTCCGGAAAATTTTGGATGCAGCCCACGTATGGCTTCGTTGAGCACCTCTTCTTCTTCCCTCCGGCGGGCTACGACAAAGACACTCTCCTCTTGTTCTATCCTCGTCTGTTCTTCATATTCACCCTCCACCTCTATGTTCGAATAAAGCCACTTTGGCTTCAGTAAAAGGAAGTTTTCATTGAGCTCGCTGACATATACCCTTCCCTGCGGCGCGATATCCACCATCTCCGTTCGTATCACGGCATCCATATCCACGGGATACTTCTCCGCCAGCGGCTTTACCACCGTCTCCATATAGCGCGGCAGCCCCAGCTCAGGCACCATCTGCCATTCCGACCGGAAGGACTTCAACACCTCCACGTCCTCCTTCTTCAACAAAAAAAACTCATTCCCGCTCTTTAGAAAAAACGAGAGCTGCGAAAAATCTTCCAGGGGAAAGGCATTGTTATTGATCGAGACAGAACAGCGCATCCCCAGGCGGCCGTTGTCTTTCTCCACCTTGAATTGCAGGGCAGGCGAAAAAGAGCTGATAGCTGCCGGCCGCACGCTATGGTTGGCAAAGGCTACTCCCTCCGGCAGATAATACAGCCGCTCGATGGCCGGCGCCAGTGGTTTCAATTCCTGCAGAATACCACCCACATAATCGGTCAGTAAAGGCAGATGCCGGTCATCCAGGTGGTCGAATGGCTTCTCGGCATCTTTCAGCCAGGCAAACCCGTTCCGGACAAGATGATCCACGAGGGCATCATCCCTAAGCCGCTTAAGCACAGCAGCCACAGCCGGTGGCAGACCGCTCAGATAAGACAGGAAGTTGGTCCCCGACAAAGTGATGCGCTGAAAAGTCCGGCCTTCTTTCTTCTCCATGATCATCAGCAGCTCTACGGACAGCCCGCCCCTCTTCATATTGTTAAAATTCAACAATACACCCGTTGAGAAATTACTTTTTCCTGCAGTTCCCGGTGTCGCCGCGCTCGTACTGACAATAATTGTTTTCTTAGGAATATTTGTCATAATTCTGTCCCTGTCGAACAGCCTGAGGCGAGCCGTCATCGGGCGGTCCGAGGCCTTAAAGGGGCGTAAAATTAGTGTTAATTCCTGGCTATAGACCGCAATTTTGTCCCCATACGAGCGACCTTTGCAGTTCAAACCTGATCGCATGGGTACTATTGTAAATTCATCCTACATCGAGACAAGAGTGAAAGCCATAATAATGGACAAGCTCGGTGTGGAAGAAAATGTGCTGGCCAAAAAGGCTTCCTTTCATGATGACCTGGGCGTGGACTCATTGGACCTGATCGAAACGTTTACCGTACTGGAAAAAGAATTCAGCATCAACATTCCCGATGAAGCCGCGGAAAAACTGACTACCGTGGGTTCCCTCATCGATTATATCGGCGCCCAGAAGAATTAGTCCTATCTTTGTGTCATGGTCCGCTTCCTACTTAAAATATTCAAAGCTATTTTCATCCGCAAAAAGGATTGCTGCGGACACTAATATCTGAGGCCTCGTGGTCAATATCCCAGAATTCTATGAGGCGTTTGGGGTACATCCGGAGATAAGATGTATCGCCCTGACAGCCTGAAGGTCGGCATCCGGTAGATGTGCGCTGAACTACCAATACACCGTATACAATGTTATCAGTATCGCGCAAATGATCAACGCTCCCACGGCAAACGATTTCGATACCTTGAACATGCTGGCGTCGACCTCCAGTCCCTTGGGTTGTACTCCCCGTTTGTTCTCGATAAAGTTGATGATCGCCATTCCCACAATACAGAAGACAAATACAAAACCCATACGATCCAGGAAAGGTATCTCATACTTGCCGCCATTATCCGGGTTCGGCTGGAAAAATCCATAAGGCGTCAGCCAGTCCAGGTTCACCCACATGGGCAGGAATTTCAACACGCAGGAAAGAACAAAGCCTCCGATGGTCGCAAACAGTGCTGCATTGGATGTAGTTCGTTTCCAGAAGAATCCTAAGATGAACATCGCAAATATACCCGGTGACACGAACCCTGTATACTCCTGAATGTAGTTGAAACCCTGCTTGCCCTCACCCATCAGCTTTTCACCAATGATCAGCGACATTAAAATCGCCAGCAACATGGATACAACTACCGTGATCTTACCAGTTCTCACCAGGTGCCTTTCATCCGCATTGCGGTTGATGGCCTTTTTATAGATATCCAGCGTAAAGATGGTAGCAATACTATTGGCCTTGCCCGCCAATGAAGCGACAATGGCAGCCGTCAACGCAGCAAAAGCCAGCCCCTTGAATCCTGCGGGCAATAAGGTCATCAGGTTGGGATAGGCTTTATTCACATCCACTGCACCCGACGAGCTCAACATCTCCGTATGAAACATACCCTTTTGATACAGCACATAGGCTCCAATGCCCGGCAGCACCACGATCACGGGCATCAGCAATTTCAAAAAGGCGGCGTATAAGATCCCACTCCGGGCAGTCTTTAGATCCGCCCCCAACGCCCTTTGCGTGATATATTGATTACAGCCCCAATAGTTCAGGTTCACGATCCACATTCCTCCAATGAGCACCGACAGCCCCGGCAGACTGACGTAGTTAGGTGAATCCTTTTTAAATATCATGTGAAAATGGTCGCTTGCTTCCGTCGTCATGATCTTGAACCCCGCCAGCAGACCTGACTGTCCGGACTTCTCAGCCACCAGATGCAGGGCGATATAGGTTGCTACAAGACCTCCCAGGATAAGAAAGAATACCTGGATAACGTCCGTATAACCGATCACTTTCATTCCCCCCAATGTGATGATAATAGCAAATACCGCCAGCAAAACGATACATGTATATATGCTGATGCCGGAAATACCGCTCACCGCCAATGCCCCCAGGTAAAGAATGGACATCAGGTTTACCACGATGTACAAAGCCAGCCAGAAGATAGCCATGATCATGGCCACTTTATCATTATACCGCTGACTAAGGAATTGCGGCATCGTATAGATCTTATTCTTTAAATAGACAGGGATAAAGAATATCGCGACGATCAACAGCGTCGCCGCTGCCATCCATTCGTAAGTGGAGATGGCAAGCCCTAGCCTGAACCCCGATCCGCTCATACCGATCATCTGCTCCGCGGAGATATTGGAAGCAATCAGCGAAGCGCCAATGGCCCACCATGTCAACGAACCTTCCGCCAGGAAGTAATCTTTTGAACTACTATGCTTGGCCTTTTTCCGATTGTATATCCACCAGCCATAAAATGCAACGATCAGGAAATAAATAAGGAAAACAATGTAGTCGCGGGTTTGTAACATTTGCATATAGCAGTGGCAGGTTGCGCATCGGGTATGGTTTAACCAAACAAATAACCCATCCCCGATACACGTTTAATGATGGTGTTATTTCGTTCAATAATGTCTTTTCAAAGGACTCAATGAATGCTTCGCATTTCGGCCAGCAGACCCGTGGTCCGCTTGTGCGCCCAAAAGAGAGCGAACGATTTAAAAAGTCCGTAAAAATAGGGCAACCAGCCAATTATTCATCGATCCGATCGCCCTTTTTGTATATTAATTTATACTGAATATGTCTTTCGGCCGGCGGACGCTGTTCCGTTCTCCCACTAGATATATCGATTGATCAGATTTTCCAGGTATTCCTGTCGCCCGCTGATCACTTTCGGCTCGCCGTTAGCGATCGCATATTCCCTCATATCCTCCAGGGACAGGCTTCCCTTCTCATAAGCAGCCCCTTTGCCGCTGTCAAAGGACGCATATCGCTCAGTGCGTATCTTTTTGTATTCAGATTGTTTCAAAATGGTATCCGCCACCAGCAAGGCCCTTGCAAACGTATCGATCCCACCGATATGCGCATAGAACAGATCCGCTGCGTCCGTAGAGTTCCTGCGGCGCTTGGCGTCAAAGTTGATTCCCCCGCCCTGGAATCCACCACCCTCCAGGATGATCAGCATGGCTTCCGCCAGCTCATTGATGTTATTGGGGAACTGGTCCGTATCCCATCCATTCTGGTAATCTCCCCTATTGGCGTCTATGGACCCCAGCAAGCCCGCATCCACAGCCACCTGCAGCTCATGCGTAAAAGTATGGCCGGCCAGCGTGGCATGATTCACCTCGATATTCAGCTTAAAATCCTTTAGCAGATCATACTGACGAAGGAAGCTGATGACCGTGGCGCTGTCATAATCATACTGATGCTTGGTGGGCTCGCAGGGTTTCGGCTCGATGAAGAAAGTACCCTTGAAGCCCTGCTTGCGGGCATAGTCCTTAGCCGTATGAAGGAAGCGGGCAAGATGCTCCTGCTCACGTTTCATATTGGTATTTAAGAGGCTCATGTAGCCCTCCCTTCCACCCCAGAAGACGTAGTTCTGTCCTCCCAGGGCTATCGTAGCATCCAGGGCAGCCTTGACCTGAGCGCCTGCATGGGCCAGCACGTGAAAGTCGGGGTTGGTAGCCGCGCCATTCATATAACGACGATGGGAGAAGAGATTGGCCGTACCCCATAACAGCTGCACCTGGCTGGCCGCCTGTTTCTTTTTGGCATACTCTGTCAGCGCCTGCAGTCTTTTCTCATTATCCGACACATCATTGGTATAATCCACCACATCCACGTCATGGAAACAATAGAATGGCAGGTCCAGCTTGGTGATGAATTCGAAGGCGGCATCCATCTTATCCTTCGCACGCGCCACGGCATCATCCTTTTCATTCCAGGCATACAGATGCGTGGGCTCCCCAAAGGGATCGGCCCCATTGCCACAGAAAGAATGCCAGTAAGCAACGGCAAAACGCAAATGCTCTTTCATCGTCCGCCCCGCCACCGTCTTGCTCGCGTCATACCAACGATAGGCCAGCGGATTGTCTGTCTGCGGTCCTTCATATTTTATCTGCCCTATTCCCTTAAAAAATTCTTTGTCCCCTGTAATTACTGGCATATGCTTATTTTTTTGTCCCACCGGAGTCCGCCGGCGGAGGTAGTTTATAAAAAGTTATTTAGTGTCTCTGTCCATCGTTCATACAATCCATCGTACTCGCCGGCGCTCTCCGGGTCCACCCGCAGCAACGGTTTTCTCCCCGCAAAGGCCTCTTTCCCGCTGCGGAAGATACCCGCCCCAATGCCTGCGCCAAGGGCGGCTCCCACACTGCCATCATTGTCGTACAATTCCACCGGCGTCTGCGTGGCGTTTACAAATGCTTCCGTAAACACGCTGCTCAGGAACATATTCGCCCTGCCTGCCCTGATCACCGAAGGATTCATTCCCCCCGCCCGCATGATGTCCAGTCCATAGCGGAAGGCGAAGGCAATCCCCTCTTGCCCAGCGCGATAGATATGGGAAGAGCTGTGCTGGTTGAGATCGATATGCTGTATATGCGCCCCGATGATCCGATTGCGGAATATCCGCTCCGCGCCATTGCCAAACGGCAGCACCACCAGTCCCCCGCTGCCAGGCCGGATCTGCGCCGCCTCCTTGTTCAGGGACACATAGTCGGCTCCGCCACCGGTGTGATCGCGTATCCAGCGGTTCAGTATCCCCGTTCCATTGATGCAAAGCAGGACGCCAATGCGCTTCTGCGCCGAGCCAGAACGAACCACAGGTTCGTTGTCCGAAGGACCGACATTAGATACCGGGAGACGGTAGTTGACATGAGCAAAAGAATTCACGCGCGAGGCCGGATCGTATACCAGCTTGTCGCTCACTCCATAAATGACCCCCGAGGTACCTGCAGTCGCAGCTACCTCTCCCGGCTCCAGCACATTTAGGGAAAGGGCATTATTGGGTTGATCCCCCGCCTTGTACGTAACAGGTATTCCCTTTTTCAATCCCAGTGTCTGCGCCACTTCGGCCATCAGCTCCCCATGAGCGGAAAATACAGGCCGGATGGAAGGTATCAGTCCTTTATCAAATCCAAAATATCGAAAGACGTCCTCGGAAAGCTCATCTTTTTTAAAGTCCCAGAAGATCCCCTCCGACAAGGCGGGAATGCTCGTGGTCACCTCTCCTGTCAGCCGCAGACCGATATAATCCCCCGGAAGCATGATTCTGTCTATCTTTTCATAGACACGCGGCTCCTGGTCCTTGACCCATGCCAGCTTGGCCGCCGTAAAATTGCCCGGTGAATTCAACAGATGAGAAAGGGACTTTTCTTCCCCAATGGCTTCAAACGCCTTGTCCCCGTAAGTAACAGCCCGGCTGTCACACCAGATAATGCTGTCCCTCAATACCCGCCGGTCCTTGTCCACCGTCACCAATCCATGCATTTGATAAGCAATGCCGATGGCAGCTATATCCTGGGGATCATAGGCTCCCGAAGCATGAGCCTTCCGGATGGCCTGCTGTACATACTCCCACCAGGTCTCGGGGGACTGCTCCGCCCATCCCGGCTGCCGGACAAGTATGGCCGCCTCCGTATCCGGATACTGTGCTGTTACCAGCGTTCGCTGGGCAGCCGCATCCACCACAGCCACTTTTATAGAGGAAGTTCCCAGATCGATACCAAGTAATAGCATGCAAGGGGCATTTATATCCGAAAAACGGGCCTCAGGAAAATATAGCCCGTTTTCCGGAAAGATCTAAAGTCTGTCCTTCGGACTAACGTGCCTGTGGCCCGTCTTAAATAGGGGGTAAATATATGTAACATCCTGCAATCGGTTGCAATAAATATTTCAAAAAATCTATTTTGGTAAAAAAAGCTTCATATTTGTGCCAAAATCGTCCCTCACACCAGCATGGACCCTAAAAAAGACATTACCATCTACGATATCGCCAAAGTGCTCAATCTCTCCCCCGCCACCGTCAGCAGGGGCCTGAAAGACCATCCCGCCATCAATATAAAGACCCGCAAACGCATCACCGATATGGCACGGCAGATGGGCTACCGGTCCAATAACTTCGCCAGCAACCTCCGCCGCCAAAAGACCAATACCATCGGGATCATCATACATGAGCTGAAAAGCCAGTTTATCAGCTCCGTCCTGGCCGGTATTGAAAAGGTCACCGCCGAGGCAGGCTACGATCTTATCATAGGTCATTCCTCCGAGGATTATAAAAAAGAAGCCGCCAACGCCCATAACCTCTTCCACAAGCGGGTAGACGGGCTCATCGCCTCCCTGGCCTTCGACACCAAAGACCTGGATCACTTTACTCCCTTTGTCCAAAAGAAGATCCCCATCGTGTTCTTCGATAGGGTCGAGGAAGTCGCCTATGGTACGAGGGTCATTATCGACAACGTCCGGGCTGGATACGAGGCTACCGCCCACCTGGCGGGACAAGGCTGCCGGCGTATAGCCCATCTAACAGCGAGCCTCACCCGTAATGTATACGCTGGACGCTTGAAGGGTTACCAGCAGGCCCTGGCGGACAACGGGCTGACCTTCGACCCCGGCCTCCTGCTTGTAGGCGATCTCAGTGAAACCCATGCCCTCAAAGCCGCCAAACAGGTTCTCCACATGAACCCCAGACCTGACGGTATTTTTATTACCAATGATTTTTGCGCGGCCGTATTTCAGCAGGCGCTGAAAGATGCTGGTTGCAGGGTCCCGGAAGATATTGCCATAGTAGGCTTTAACAATGACGTCATCTGCAAGATCATTGCCCCCAAGCTCACCACCATCAACTATCCCGGAGAAGAAATGGGGGAAAAGGCCGCACGCAGCCTCCTCGATCAAATGGCCGGACATGCTTCGGCAAGGTCCACAGATACGATAATAATCAAGTCGGAATTGATAGTAAGGGAGTCGTCGGTGAAGAAGTAGGCCTGCGCCTTTGCCGGAGTGGTTGTCCCCTTCGACTGATGCTTCAATACTGCCACCCCAGCTTTACCAACGTCACTCCCCCCTCCGTACCCTGCGCATAGCTGGCCGTCAGCACAAATCGTTTCAAAGGGCTTATCCATAACCCGCCGCCATACCCATCGTGCCAGCTGCTGCTCTTTTCTCCCGCCAGCCATACCCTTCCCACATCGTTGAAAAGCTGAAGACCGAACGCGCCCGGAAAAAGATAGGTACGGAACTCCGACAGCTTGATGCGCACATCGATATTATGGTACAGCGCCTCATCTCCCGCCCACCGGAATTTTCGGTAGCCCCGCAGGTTCTCCGTCGCACCCAGGAACTGCGCCTGGTAAAATTCATAGTTGCCAAATGTCCTGCCATAGCCCGCCCTCGTGGCGATCACCACATTCTTACGGGTATTGAAGCTCATGAACAAAGACAGTTCCGACTGCAGGCGGGAAAAATTATTGCTGACATTACCCAGCCCGCCATAGGCCGAAAAATTCGACTCCCAGTAAATACCTCTGCCGGGGTTGATCTTATCGTCGCGGTTGTCGATAATGACGGTGGCCTTGCCACCCGCGTACGACTTCGACTGATATAAAGTTGCTTTATGCAGCCCATTAAGCTCCGTATGGTTGATGAAGCGGTCCTTGTTATCCGAGCTGTCCAGGCTCACATATTCAAAGGCGGGACCTGCCGCCAGCTGCAGCACGCTACCCAGCCGCCGCCTCATCTGAAGGTCCGCATCGTATTGAGCAAACCGCGCCCTATAGTAACGGATACCCTCCGACCGCTGCTTGTCATAGACTGTCTCGTTGCCCAGGCCAAAGAAATTGATCGTATTGTTCGGCGCCAGCGCTGCCCCATGGAACAGCAGGTCCATCCTGCCGATGGCATCCACCGCCTCGAAATTGTATTTAAAGGCATAAGCCTTCGTGGACAAAGCATGCAAGGCGGAAAAATAATGCAGCTGCTTGTAAGGGTCCTTATGGAAGCCCTGGGTAGTATACCAGAACTGAACTCCCAGGAATACACCGTCATCCGGATTGTATCCCACATTTATGAAAGGCGCCAGTATATTGTACTTATACCCCAGCTTATTGATCGCATTCACCGCAGGATCGTCCGATGAAAAGTTCCGGTAATGGCCATTCCCGCTAAAGGTGTTCTTTTCCGTGCCGAGGTCATAGATCCGCGTCTTACCCGCGCCCGCATCCGAAGCATTCTCGAAATGATCATCCCCCGGCCCTCCTATCATACGGACCACAATCCCTCCCCCTCCATTGCCATGCACATGGAACTGATCGTTCCCACCTAAACCATACAGGCGTATCTCCTTTGTCTCCCCGCTGAGGAACACGCGCTCGTAGAGCTTCTTGCTCGTATCCCCATCCTTATTGATCTTGTACATCGTCACCTTCACCGTGCCATCCCCGTTACGGCTGACATCGAAGAGCTCGCGCTTGTCGCTGCCATATACGCTTACGGACCGGGCGAGGAACTTGTAATAGCTCAACAGCTCCCCCGCATAATATTTTCTCCTCTCCTTCAGCTTGTCTATGATCGACTGCATCGAGTAGGGCTGTATCGGCGGAGGCTGCAATTTCAGCGAAGCTTCGATCAGCGAGTCGGTCATGACACTCAGAACATACTGTGCAGCGTCCCGCCAATCCTTTTCCGTCAGCTCATTCATATAGTTGCGATCGAAATTGCGGGCATTGAAATTATAGGTAATGAAATTACGCGCCTTGGCCCGAAAACCCTGCACCTGTGGAGTAATAAAGGCGGAACCGGCCAACCAGGGCAGCAGCCCCTGATTGATGAAGAATGGCTGGTCACGATCACGGGGCACGGGTGAAAAGGTCTTACCCTTTCCATTGTCATCCGCCTGCCAGCGCCATTGGTCCTCATGCCGGTCGAAATCCATCACGAACATGTCGAGGCTCCGCGCCCGGAGCACACGACGCTGGTCTATCGTATTGTCGTTGTCCTCTTTTATCTTCTCCTCCAGATCGTCCATATTATAGGTCTTCTTCCCATTGCCCGGCTCACGTTCCTCGATGAGACAAAAAAGGTTGGCAAAGTCGGTCCTGAACCTGCCCAGGCGGGGATCGTCGGGCACATACACCAGCCGGGGATGGGCGTGCGGTATCTGCAGCGCCTGCGCCATGGGAGGAATGGAAAGGGCCGCATAAGGATACGAGGCGGATACCCCATCTGCTACCAGGTCCTTTACAAAAGTTCCTCTCAAGGCCTGTGGAAGAGCATCGTCCTTGACATATTTCTGAACACCCCGAAGCACATATTGCTCACCGTTCGGCCCCTCTATACGCAGGCTCCGCGTTTGATTCCCACCACCCCGCTGCAACGGCGTCCATCCCGACAGATCGAATACGGGTACCTGCACCGGGACGGCCCATTCCTTACGGTAATTGGCGCCCAGCAGCATGCGTTTGAAAGCGCTTGCTTTGAAACCGGTGTATCCCGCTACCGTCACCGAGTCGGGGTATTTTCCGACCGCCTCCATCACCTGCTCGTGCGTCCTCAGCTGGGCCAGCTGCGCGGCATGGACTACCTGGGCCTCCATTCCTGTCGTATCCTTCCTGCCTCCCGCCGTATTCTTTTTGTCCTCCGCCAAGGTCCCCACCTCATAAAACTTCACCGACGCCCGTCCGCTCTCCGTCAGCTCGAGCACGGCAAACCCTACCCCCTCCCGCGCCCACACGGAGTTCTTCCCCATCTTCACCCGCGTGTGCTTGGAGCCCGCCCCGCTGACCACATAGTAGATACTGTCGTGCCGCAGCAATTGCAGCGTATGCTCATGACCCGAGACATGAATGACATTGGGCTGCCCGCGCATGACCTCTTCCACCTGCTCGATCAGGTCCTTGTATCTTGGATTGCGCGTATCCTGCACATTGCCGAACACGCCCCTTGCAATGGGATAGATGGACCCGATGACAGGCAGCGGGATATACAGGTCCGGCTTCATGTCCGTCAGGGGAAAGATATGCTGTTTGATCGTATAATATCCTCCATGCTCGCCATGCGTATAAAAAGCATGGTGCATAGCCACCACGATCAGCCTGTCCGGATACGTGCTGATAATATCCTTCAGCGCCGTGACAACGCTTTTCTCATCCTTGCAGCTGCACCCGGACTGCAAGCCCGGACGGTCAGCCGGATCTTCCAGCCACCACTGGCTGTCCATACACACCAGCACCATCTTCTCGCCGACCTTTACTTCCACCGGTCCCGGGCAGCCCTCCGCCGGCAGCATCGCCACATTCGGCAGCTGCAATCCATTGATATAAGAAGATTGATTTTTGATCTGATCCCATCCACCCGGCCGGCCCCGCCGCCAGTCATGGTTACCCGGGATGAAATAGGCCTTCGCCTGCCGTCCCTGGACTACCGAGATCTGATAGTCGATGATCCGCCGTGCCGCCTCGTAATCTTTGGCGCCTGCAGCCGGCATGCCATGCGGATAAATATTGTCACCCAGGTAGACCAGCACATTGCTGGTATCATTCCAGTCTACATGCGCTTTCAGCCAATCGCATACAGGATGATGACCATCTGCCATCTCACCTGCATCTCCAACCAGGTACATTCGTTGAATAACCTTGTCGCCCTTGATGCCACCTTTGATGTCGACCTGTGCCGGCACGGACATGCCGAACAGCAGCATCGCTATCAACGGGGTAATGATTCTTGGAATTCGAAACATAGTTTATGGTCTAATGATTGTCTTTCAGACGACGGACCTGTTAGGGTCTAATGATTGTAGGCCTTCGTCGGAGCTGCTTCGCCACGCTCCTCCTCGGTCGTAACCTTCGCCAAGGGCTCGGTTATGGGCGGGCGCCGTAGGTGAACAACAGCACATTGGCATTCCCATCCCCGCCCTCGTTGGAGATATACATATTCCCCTTGCTGTCAAAGGCCAGTCCCTCCGGCTGCTTGAACAACGATGGCTTCAAAGACCAGGCGCCTTTCAGCTTCCACTGATCGTCCAGCACCAGCAATACCTTGTTGACGGAGGAGATGATATACCACTCCCTGGTAACAGGGTGACGGGCCAGACAGGCAGGATGAAATTTCCCTTTCCGCTGCTCCTTGGGCAGGTTTATACCCGATACATCCACCGTAAAATGATCGGTGATCTTCAGATGCCCCTTCCCGTTACGCTGCAGCCTGAACACCGACACCCCATCCCGCTGGTTGTCCTCCTTGCAGTTCTTACACAACGCATACAAGTTGTTGTCATCATCTCCATACAGCCCTTCGTATTCGCCGGCGGGGAGAATATTGGGATATTCTTCTACGTCCTGTTTGCCATTCTGTATAAAGCTCGTTGGAAACACATATAAGGAGCCGTCGCTCCTGAGCACTACAAAGGAATTACCCGCATTTCCTCCCAGCACCGTCACATCCTCGTAGTCGCCATGCTTCCCGAACTTCTTATATTTAGGCGTCGGTCCACCTGGCTTGAAATAAAAAAGCTTCCCATCCTCGTCTTCGATGGCATATAAGCTGTCGTTATTGGGGCGGATAAAAGTGATGCCTGAGATCTCATGCAGGGCTTCACTCATGATGAACTTCTGCGGACTGGCCAGGTCATAGCCGGGCGGTGAGGCAGGATCATGGCCATGCGGTGAGGCCGCCGGCATACCGTCGTCACCACATCCCCAGCCGGAGAACACAAAAAGAAATATAATGCAAATTATCCTCATCGAATTTATCTGTGCCTGGCCATGGCCGGTCCGTACCTGTCTCGCCCGCCTCTATCCTACCGCCTTGACCGCAGCCGAGCCCGCCGGCGCCGCCGGCACTGTCCCCGAAGGACCACTCAGTCTTACCCCTACCCGGAAGGCGCGCAATCCACTGACCCCTTGCAGCTCCTCCAGCTCCAGATGCTCCAGATCATCCTCCAGCACGCCCTTTTGCTGCAGGTACTTCACATAGCCAAGATATTCTTCCGCCTCCTTCTCGTTAAAGTAGATCACCGCTATCTTGCCTGGTTGTGTCAGCCGCTCGTTACTGTTACGGATATGTACCTTATCCACCCGCTTCTTCACCACCTGGTACCGTATATTATAGCCGCCCTCCACGTCGAATCTCCGCTCGTCCTTGCGGAAGCTGATGTCGATGGGATTGGAATGTACAAAGATCAATTGTGTCGTCACCAGCCTGCCCGGCATCTGCGAGGTATGCGTAGCCATGGCGATCGTCGCCATGGACGTCAGCTGCCAGAGACGAAGGTTCCGCAGGTAGATCAGGTCAAAGACCTTGTCCGGCGCGATGGACTGCCCGATATAGATATCGTATTCTATCCCATCCGTCCGGAACTTCTCGAAGTAGCAGGGATAGGTCTTCTGCAATTCCTCCATGGCCTTCTCCAGCTGCCGGTTGATCGTCTTGTTGATGGTTTGTATGGAAAGCTCCAGGTCCCGGCGCGCCTTGAAGGCGATGCCCGAATCCTCGTCGATGGCCTTCAGATAGGGCTCTATGATGGAAGCCGTATCCGGCCTGCTGCCCAAAAAATGCGAAAAGAATACATCCACCTTCTCTTTTAAAAAAGTGTTCAGCTCCATCTCCTCCGCCGTGGTCAGCATGCCCGAGATGGCCTCCTGCCATTTTTTGCATTGGAAGATAAGCTCGTCCAGCAATCCCAGCCCGGAATGCTTTTGAAGATTGGTCAGTGTAAATATCAGCACCTCGAACTGGGTCTCCAGGTCCTTCCTCAATGCATTGTTCCGCTCGACGGTGGAATTCCGGATATCGATGGCCCCATACAGCGGATATACATTCTCGAAATAGATGGTATCGATGGCGGGGCGCTGTTCACCCCACTGCCGTTCCCGTATATAATTCCAGGCAGCTTCGTTGAACTTCCATTCCACCGCGGGCTGGATAGAGGTAAAATTTTCTTTGGTGACGGCCTTGAGCTCCGCCTCGAACTCGTCGATGTTCTTTTGCAGCAGCTGGGCCAGCAGCGGCAGCACGATGTCCAGCTTATAGAGCAGCGCATGATCCAGCGCGCCCGCTTTTCGGGAAGAGACCTCCAGTACGCCTGCCAATTGTGCATTGTACCAGACAGGCAGCAATGCGTATGCCTTTACGCCGCTGTCCCGCAGCGTCTTGAGGAAAAAGACCTTGTTGTCGGTGGATTCATCGAGATTCTCGAAGAAGATCATCTTCGGGTCTTTAAAGTATTTCTCCGTCATGGAGAGATAGGTCTCTTCCGCATCGCCGTGTTGCAACGCCGCCTCGGCCAGCACGCTATGGCAGCAGATCTCTTCCGAGAAGACAGGCTTGCCATTCACCCTTAAAAAAGGCACCATTCCAAAATCCACCGCATCACTGCCCGCCAGGGCACGCAGGCTCCGGATGGCCATGTCATAATGCGTATGCCCATCATTGTGATCCGGCTTAAGGATCGTATTCTTGATGGATTCCACTACATACTCGGTGGTAATATCCGTCACCGTGATGGCGGCGAAGCCTTCAAACCGGAAGAGCGTCAGCGGCAAATGTTCTGTGAGAAAGGGTATGGCCGTACCGTCATGCATATGTGTCTGCAGTTCCTCCATGTCCAGGTGAGGAAGGGGTTCCTTAGGCACGATGTCGACAAATCGGGTATCTACATTCAGCCGGTAAAAGCCCGATGCCCCCGTGGCTTCATCGGTAAAGGAATGGATGATCGTGCTGGAAGGGAAATAAGCCGTAAAATTATACAGTCTTTTTATGATGAGGGAATAGGTGAACTCCAGGTTGATGCTCTTACGGCTGTGGTTCTCCTTGTCGATAAGGGAAGCCCTTGGCTCGCCCGTCACCGGATCGCGAAGGAGGTCATAGAAAGGCTCCGTTCCATAGAAGATGATAGGACGCATCGGCACGCTCAACGCCCATATATTATCCCGCTCGTCCTCGATGGCGGGGAACAGCGCCGAATAGATCAGCTCCAGCAGGTCCTCATATCCCGTGACCTCTTCCACCGGAATAATATCCTTACCCTTTAGGCGATTTTCAAAATGACTGATGACAAATTCCAGGTACTTCAATTTCATCGTCTTCTCATGCATCTTACGATCCTTGAGGAAGTCAATGAATCTCCGGAAGGACAGACGGCTGTCGATCAGCTCCCCTCCTTCCAGCTTTTCGGCGATATTGAGCACAAAATTCTGCATGACTAAAATCTTATGTCTGTCCTTTCGGACAAGGACCTGTGGTCCTTTTGAGGTTCTTATTTCACAGGTTCTTATTTCGACGGGTAGGCCAGGGCAGCGATCATGAATGCAAGTACGGATACGATCAGACCATACATAAAGGTATTGTACGATAATCTCAGCCAGCGGTACTTATTCCCCAGCGCGATGCCCTGGAAATAGACGTCCCGGATCAGGCTCCCGTATAAGAAATCCCGGTCGTCCATCATTTGTAACATGCCGCCCGCATATTCCTGCAGGCTCATCTTATAAAAATTTCCAAAGAAGAGAAGATTTACCTTCTTCTCATCCAGGTCCTGCTTGCTAAAAGTGCCCGGAGGAATATGCGGCCTGGTTGCCAGGATCGAAAAGATGATCGTTACAAGATTGACGATCAACAATATGGTGGCGGGGATGGCCAGGTTCGTATGATCCTCTATTTTCCGGAGCAATAAACTTAATAACACTGAAATAATGATAGAGTTCACCTGGATCATGATATGCGCCTTGCTGTCCGCCTGGCTGCTGAGCTTTTGATTGTTGTTGGACGTGATCCGGAACACCGTATCGATCCCCCTTCCGGGATCTTTTTTCTTTTTCTTCTTTTCCTTCTCTCCTCCATTCTCTATTACGTCATCTTCCTCCTCATGCTGGCGGAGAAGGGCGGTGAGGGTATTGGTGATGGGTGGTACTCCCTCTTTTTCCCGCAGCTTATCCAGGTTCTCCTGCTTTTTTTCGTTCAGGAGCAGCCTGCAATAGTCCGTATGATAATGATGGGTCTCCAGCAGCCGGATCGTGCTCTTGCGCCAGTCCTCCTTGCTGATCTTATGCCCCTGGACAGCTTCCATCTCCTTGCGCATCAGTTTGTTCCTTGACCCAAAATCCTCCGTTCCCAGGTGGAAAAGATCCCCATCGCAAACGATGTCTTCCAGTAAATTGGTTGGTTTTTGGGGTATCTGTGTAGCCAGGATGCACCCCACGACAGATTGGATAGCTTCGGCATCCACACCCGTGCCCGTGAGAAAGGCAACGGCCATTTCCGCTCCCCGCTGTTCATGTCCGGGAGCTCCGCCCTTGAAATATCCCGTGTCGTGAAACCAGGCAGCTACATTTACAATAAAAAAATCCCTTTCGGATAGTTGATAATGCTGGGCGATCATCCTCACCGCCTTGACTACTTGTTCGGTATGGGTACGATCATGATAAATGATCTTTTCGTCGACATGCGAGCTAAAAAAACTGCGTACGTACTGTTGAGTTTGGTCCAGAATGATAGTGTAGTCCATACCCGCGTAAGGTACGGCTTTCCGGGAAGTCCGAAAAAGGGTCCTTCGAAAAATTTAACCCGTTCTTCGGGATCAGGCCTTCGTCGGAAGAACTTCGTCGGACCTGGGTCCGTTAGGTTTTCTACACAGCCCGAGGTGGATCCTCAGCTGGCTCGCCGGGCTCCAAGGATGGCCCCTGCACCTGATTTTCTAACTCCTTCGCCTGCTCCGCCGGTAGTCATGCCAGGCCCTTTGCTCACCTCGCCGGCTGAAGCCCGCGCAGCTGCCCCCGCCCTGTATTTTGCCAGATTGATCAGCAATACGCTCACCAGTATAATGGCCAGTCCTAACAGCTGGATAGGAGACATATTTTCGTCCGCAAAAAATACTCCCAGCAGCACCGCGACCACCGGATTTACATAAGCGTGCGTGCTCACCTGCGTGGCCGATCGCACCTGCAAGAGCCAGGTGAAAGCCGTATAGCCCGCCAGCGAACCCATTGTCACCAGGTAAAGCACTGCCAGCCATGAGGAGGTCGACACATCCTGCCAGTGGAAATGCGAAAGCTCGCCACTGCCCCAGCTCACGGGTAAAAAAGCAATGCCCGCAGCCAGCATCTGCCAGCCCGCATTCACGGAATTGGGATTGCCCGCCGCACGATATTTGGAATAAAGAGATCCCGCGGCCCAGCTGATAGAGCCGACAATCAACACGCCCAGGGCAATTACCTGCCAGTGACCACCCGCCCCCTTCACGGTCCCGCCATCACCCGCGGTCTGCGCAGCGGCGCCGAACGAATGCAACAGCCGCTCCCCAAACAAAAGGATCACTCCCGCAAATCCGATCAGCAGTCCAATGATGGTCTCCCTGCTGCTGAAATTCTCCTTCCATTTGCTCTTGTCCAACAGCACAAACCAGATAGGACCCGCCGCCAGCAGGATCGCCGCCAGCGAGCTCGCCAGGTATTGCTCACTCCAGATCAGTCCTCCATTACCAATGAAGAGGAGCAGCAGCCCGCTGACCACCGCCGGCCGGATATATTTCCAGGAAAAGACCTTCTCTTTCCGGATGATACACCACGCCAGCATCAGCCCTCCGGCCGTGATGAAACGCATTGCTCCCAGGATGTAGGGAGGAATATGTTCCAGCGACATGCGGATAAAGAAATAGGTCGAACCCCACACTATATAAAGGATGGTAAAGGCGACAACTACTTGTATGGTTGGGACAGGTCTGTTGGATGAGGGAGACATAACACTACTTTTTTGACGTCGGTATCTGTAATTTCTGTTCTTCTTTCACCGTCTCGAGGACAATGGTCGTTTTCGTAGACTGGATAGAGCCAATGCTGGCAAATTCATTTCGCATCAGGGATATCAGCGAGGCCGAGTCCGCCGTACGCACTTTCACCAGGAAGCAGTCTTCTCCGGCAATATGATGCACTTCCTGCACTTCCGGGATACTCGCCAGGGCCTTCCCTGTGGTATTGCATCCCAGCCCGTCCGTGCTCTTGATGAAAATAAAAGCCAACAGCTTCTGCTCTACCGCGGCCGGATCGATATTGGTGGTATAATGGCGGATGACCTTGCGCTGCTCCAGCTTCTTCACCCGCTCCAGCACCGCCGAAGGAGCCATGTCCAGCTTCTTGGCCATATCCACATTCGGGATACGCGCATTCTCCTGCATCAGCTGAAGGATGTGCATATCGGTATTATCTAAAACGAAATCCATAATAATTTTTGGTAAAGGTAGCACATTTCAGAATAAAATACAGTAATCCGATTTATATCAGAATTATATTCTGAAACCATATGACCATCGGCCGGCCATTCAGCCAAAAAGATCCACACACGCCACCTAAAATGGCGGGCTAATTGGGAGCAAAGGATTTTCTGAAAAGTACCGCTGCAGGAGACGGTCAGCGGCGTTAGTGATAATTCGAAGGCAGACACGACTTTTTACGACAAACCTGTAGCTCATTCATATAAAAAAGGCGCTACATATCATCTCCATTTGAATCACTGATAAATGGAAGAAATCCTCTCTATAAGACAATTCACTTAGACTCCCCGGGTAGGGATCAGCAGTTCCCTTATATCCACGTCAAGGGCAAGAGCCATCTCCCGGAGAAGCTTCAAAGTGGGTTGGAATTCATTATTACAAATCCTTGTAACGCTGTTCGGCGCAATACCAACCCTTGTCGCTAACTCTTTATGCGACATGTCTTTTTCAGCGAGCACTGCTTTAATTCTGTTGATTTTGATCTTTGGTTCCATTTCTCCGCGGTTTGAGGGGTAAGCCAATTTAGGTTATTTCTTGCATAACTAGCAAGCTCCTGCGAAGATAAACTTCTAGGAATCAATATTTTCTAAATTAACCAAATACGTCATTAATATTTTTTAATCAGTATAATGTATTATAAAAGGATTTTTACGTATCTTACTCGCATTCTAAAAAATTTGGTTACGGCTCTGGCATTTTATTTTGTGTAATATGTTCGCAATTGGGTTCAAAGGATAAAATACCCAATTGCTCACATCATCTAAGGTCTGTCCTTCGGACGACGACCTTTCAGCTCGTCCTGTGTTCGCAATTGGGTTCAAAGGATAAAATACCCAATTGCTCACATCATCTAAGGTCTGTCCTTTCAGAATGCAGGGGATACGCTTGTCGTTATCCCCTGTTGCTTTACCTTTACCGGCTAATTTCATCTCAATTGTACGATCTCCGGCAAAAACAAGGCATTCCACATTATACTCTTCGTCAGACCACCGAGGACGGGAACGACCTTTTTGAGATCAGGGAGATCGACCACGCCACCGTACGCCATGGCTCCCATCTTTACCTGCCCCACCGGAAGGACTATTACCAGCGGACCACAGGTCTGCCGGCCGAAATGCGAAGCATTCATTGAGGCCTTTGAAAAGACATTATTGAACGAAATAACACTATCATTAGCCGTGTATCGGCGATGGATTAATTTTCAGACAAGCCGTCCACGTTACACACTTCCTGGTTAAGGAAGGTACCAACCGGCATTGGATAGACTTTGTCAGCCATGAGGTAAAGCCGGGCCATCTGTTTTTCACCCTCCCCCATCAGGTGCATCTCAAAGAAAGACATGCCCCCGTCGGCGGCACCCTGCTGGCATTCACGGAAGATTCCTGCTCACCGACCGGTCCACCCGCCGGCGGAAAACACATCTCCTGGAGAGAGCTGCCCATCCTCCAAAATCCGGAAGAAAAACAATCCCTGTCACTGCCCCCGGCCGACCAGGAATTCCTCACGAACCTCATGAACCAGATGCTGGCCGAATACAAAAAGGACCAGTACAGGCCGGACCGATTCGCCAGAGGCATGCTGGAAAGCTATCTTCATATCTTCCTCCTCTTCCTCTCCCGCCTGTATCAGCGGCAGTTCGACACCGGCAGCACGTTTGCCGACAGGTCCCTGCTTCGCCGTTTTAAGATGTCCGTCAAACGGGCTCTCTGCGAAATGTAACCCGTTTGCCGGAAAAGTCTAATGACTGTCCTTCGGACAAAGAACCTTCGGTTCTTTTGAGCTCATCGATGACAGATACGACTCGCTGCACCAGGTATCCGACTACGCTCGATTGCTGAATGTAAGTCCTGGTCATCTCAACGACATAGTACGTCAGCACACAGGAAGGACAGCCACCAGCCTCATTCATCAACGCATCGCACTCGAAGGCAAAGACTTCTCTTCCACGCAGACCTATCCGTAAAAGAGATCGGTTATTCACTGGGCTTTGATGACGCCGCCTATTTCAATCGGTTTTTCAAACGTCTCACCGGCGAGACACCCACCGCCTTTCGCAACAGCATCCGGGAAAAGTACCATTAACTCCCCGATCGATCCATTTACCCGGCTTGTCGCTCACACTAATTTTGTCGTGTCACAAAATAATCATCACCTGATTCCCTCAATGGCTAACCAATAACCCAAAAAGGGAATTGCATAACCCAACAGGAAAATCATGCAACAATTTCTCGTCCTTTTTCGCGAACCCCACGGACGCAAAGATCCACACACACCCGAACCAAACGTGGACCACGGGTCCACTGGCCGAAGGCCCATCATTAGCCCATTTCCGTCGGAGGGTAAATTTCCAGACGACCCGGAGACGGAAAAGCTCGCCGAGCATCGCAAGAGCTGGAACCTTTGGTCAGAACAAATGAATAAGGAGCATCGCATCATCGGTGGGATGCCGCTGTCGCTGTCAGGCCGGGTCCTGCACGCAACAAACATCCGGGGCGCCAACCACTGGATCAACGAAGGTCCTGGTCCGCCTGTCGATGAAGGTTTCAGCCCATCCATCACCGAAGGCCCTCACAAGGTAGGCCAGGAAATAGTCGCGGCTACCTGCTCATCAACGCTCACAGCCTGGATGAAGCCACCTCGCTCACGCAAAGCTGCCCCATCTTCGAATTCGGCGGCTATGCGGAGATCCGCGAGATCATGACACCGCCGGGCGCATCATCAGTACCCGAACCTGCCTCATCGACAGGGACCGCCGCCACTCCCCAGGAACAGAACAAA
>Ga0207667_10001431_pt1 | contig 29910 bp, 22 predicted proteins | sample KBSCornC52_FD_184301 | JGI IMG/M metagenome (GOLD analysis project Ga0207667, IMG submission 184301) | Corn rhizosphere microbial communities from Kellogg Biological Station, Michigan, USA - KBS Corn C5-2 (SPAdes) (version 2) | ecosystem: Host-associated > Plants > Roots > Rhizosphere > Soil ...
ACTGGAAAGAGAGAGCCTGCAGATCGTACAGGTCAGCGAAAATGTAGAACAGCTTTTTAATCAGCCCGTAACGGATCTGATCAATACATCTGTCGGTGATTACCTGGATGATAAGGCTTTTTCCTTCCTGCAACGGATAACAACGACGGATAGGGTACCTCAGATATGGATCATTGGGGGTCAGCGATACCTTTCCCTGGTCCATTGCAAGGCCGAATACGTACTGGTGGAAGTGGAATTGACCGTTCATAGTGAGGAGCAGCAGCGGAGCTTTGTCAGCATTTTCCAGGAGATAAAATATTCCATGGCCCTTATCCAGTCAGCTGCCACTATGGTAGAGGTCTGTCAAATAGCTGCCCGTGAGCTGCAAAGGCTCTCGGGGTTCGACAAGGTGATGATCTACCGGTTTGACGAAGAATGGAACGGGACGGTGATAGCCGAAACCGTACAGCGGGGTGTTGAGATGGAATCCTATCTGGGATTCACCTTTCCCGCCTCGGACATTCCGCGCCAGGCAAGGGAACTCTATCTGAAAAACCCATATCGCTTTATACCCGACAGGAACTATCAGCCTGTCCGGCTGTACCCGGTGATGAATCCGCTTACCCGGGGATTTATCGACCTGTCCGACTGTAATGTACGGGGCGTAACAGCCGTCCATCTTGAATATCTGGCCAATATGGGCGTCGTCGCCTCCCTGTCCACGCGCATATTGCATAATGACAAGCTCTGGGGACTCATCGCCTGTCACCACCGCACGGCCAGGCAGCTTCCTTTTGAGCTCTGCTCCATCTTCGAGCTCATGTCACAGGTGGTGTCGGCCCGTATCCATTCCCTTCAGAACATGGAAAAGCATGAATTCGCCAGCCATGTACAGGAGACATACACCCGGCTGGTAGAACAGGTATACGACAAGAACGATATCTGCAAGGGATTGCTGGACGGTGGTACGTCCCTGCTCCAACTTTTCGATGCACAGGGGGCGGCCATGATACGGGGCGACAAGATCTTTACAGTGGGGACGGCGCCGGATAATGAGACCATCCGGGAGCTGGTCTTCTGGCTGCAAACCTGCCGGCAGGACAGGATACTGCACACCGGGCAGCTGTCCGCCGACTTCGACAAGGCCTCCGATTATAAGGACCTCGTCAGCGGGCTGCTTGCCATTCCCATCCATCCGGCCAGGAACGAGTATGTGCTCATATTCCGCGCTGAAGTAAAAAGGGTCATCGATTGGGGCGGCGACCCCAGTGGAAGGATCGTCTATGAAAAAGATGAAAAGAATTATCACCCGCGGCGCTCTTTTAAGCAGTGGCGTCAGACAGTCGATGGAGCCGCTCTGCCCTGGAAAGAAGAAGAGCTGACGGCGGGCGCCACACTGAGAAGTTTTCTCTATGAATTTACGAACAGGTAAATATGATCATTATATCGTGGCCATCGGGGCCTCGGCCGGAGGTTTGGAAGCTATCCATGAATTCTTCGACACCATGTCCGATACGCCAAACCTCTCTTTCATCCTCATCCAGCATCTTTCTCCGGACTATAAAAGCCTGCTGGTGGAGCTGGTGTCCCGGCATACGCATATGCAGGTGTACGAGGCGGAGGACAGCCAAAACATCGAGCGGAAATGTATCTATGTCATCCCCAATGCCAAACTGATCACTATTCAAAAGAATCAGCTCAAGCTGTCGGATAAAAAGAATAATAAATCTCCTAATAATGCGGTAGACGTATTTCTATATTCGCTGGCAAAAGAGAAGAAAGAAAAAGCTATCGCCATCATTATGTCCGGCACGGGTACAGACGGCACCAGGGGTGCAGAGGCTATCAAAAAAGAAGGAGGCATGGTCATTGTCCAGGACCCCGCCACGGCAAAGTTCGATGGAATGCCCAACAGCGTCATCATCTCCGGCAATGCGGATTTCATCCTGCCCCCTTCCGCCATGTGTGAGGAGATACTCAACCATATATCTCCTCCACCCGCCATCCTGTATGACGATGACAAAAGGGACGACCAGTTCCTCAAGGCCGTATTTGACCTGGTCCGGCAGGAGTCGGGTATGGAGTTCCATTATTATAAAACCCCTACTATTCTGCGAAGGATCACCCGGCGGATGATGCAGGGCAATTTTGCCTCCCCGGATAAATACGTCGCCTATCTGAAAGACAATAAGGAGGAGACACATAAGCTGGGCCAGGATTTCCTGATAGGCGTGACGCGGTTCTTCCGGGATCCCGAAGCATTTATGGTGCTCCGTGACAAGGTTCTAAGATCCATCATCGACAATAAGGAGGACGAAGAGGTCATCAAAGTGTGGGTGACGGCCTGCAGCACGGGAGAAGAAGCCTATAGCATCGCCATTTTGCTCAATGAGCTGCTGGGTGACAATCCCAAACACCTGGTAGTAAAGATCTTTGCCACGGATGTCGATGAAGAGGCCGTCCGGTTTGCCTCCACGGGGCAATATCCCCTGTCCATCGAAAAGGACATTGCCGAACCGCTGCTTAAAAAATATTTTATCTCGCGCTCCAAAAGCTATACGATCCTCCCCGGCATCCGTAAACAGATCGTATTCGCCCGGCACAACATCATTAAAGACCCGCCTTTTATCAAGAACGACCTGGTCAGCTGCCGTAATATGCTCATCTATATCAGCCCGGCGCTACAGCAGCGTATCTTCTCCCTTCTGCTGTTCTCGGCAGGCAAGGAAGGATACCTTTTCCTGGGGCCCAGCGAAAATTCTGCGCTCATGAAAAAAGACGTAAAGGAGATCAATGCGCGGTGGAAGATCTATCAAAAGACGGGCGATACGAAGCTGGGTTATTATTATCAATCGGGCAATGGTAGTGATCACATAACGGACAAGTCCAGGAGCAAGCCAAAGGATACCCGCTCCCAAAGCCTTCTCTGGGAAGACTTTAAAGAAGTGCTCACGGAAGAGCTGCATTATGTGGTCCTCTACATCGACGCGAATTTCGAGATACGGGAAACAGTCGGCAACTATATACGATTCCTTACCCTGCCCCGAAAACAGCTCCGGCTCAATCTCCTGCAGATGCTCCCTTCCAACGTATCCGTTGTACTGAGCGCGGAGATACGCAAAGCGGGCAAGACAGGGCTAAAAGGTCATCTACGCAGCCTCCGGTATAAAAAGGGCAAGGAGATCATTACCCTGGAAGTATTTATCCGGCCGGGAGGCAATAACCCCGGCGATCCTTACACCATGATCGTTCTCCGGGAGAGCGGCCGGCCCGAACCCGCCGATAACGGCTTCCATGATCACAACGGATATTCTGAAGAATACATACATGCCCTGGAAGCCGAGCTCACCGAGACAAAGAACCACCTGCAGCTGGCTGTGGAAGACCTTGAGACGACCAACGAAGAGCTGCAATCCACCAATGAAGAGCTGCTCTCCGCCAACGAGGAATTGCAGAGCAGCAATGAAGAGCTGCAGTCCGTCAACGAGGAGCTGATCACCCTCAATACGGAGCACCAGCTCAAGATAAAAGAGCTGCTGGAGCTCAATGACGACCTGAACAACTATTTCCGCAGCACCGATATCGCCCAGGTTTTTTTAGATAGCGAGCTGCGTATCCGCAAGTTCAACCCCGCCTCGGTAAAGATGATCAATTTCATCGAGACGGACATCGGCCGGCCGCTGACACATATATCCAACAATATAAGATCCGAAACCCTTTTGGCCGATGTCACCTCGGTCATTCAGCGCGGCCATCCCATGGAAAAGGAAGTGCATCTCCACAACGGGAAGAACCTCCTTATGCGCATCATGCCCTATCTTACTCATGAAGGCAAGAAAGATGGGGCCATTATTTCCTTTGTAGATATCACCACCATCACAGACCTCAACAATATCATCCGGGCGGTGTACAATTCCAGCCCCAGCGCCATCTTCGCCTTTCATGCCGACAGGGATATACAGCTGCGGATCACCGGCTTCACTGTCATATCGGCCAATCATGCGGCTGCTGCGCTGGTGAACAGGCAGGGTGAGGACCTGAAAGGCGTCTCTCTACAGAGCCTCGCCCCCCTGATCTCGAATGGACTGCCGGAAAAATACCTGGAAGTGATGGCGGGGGGAAAGAGCTGCCACCAGACGATATTCGTACAGGAAGGGAAAAAATGGTACGAGGTCACCATCGTACGAATGGAAGAAGGCCTTGTAGCCACTCTTACAGACGTCTCCGAGCGCAAGCTGGCGGAAGAGAAGCTCCGCAACAACTACATGGAGCTGATCAATACCCGCGAAACGCTCAAACGGCTCAACGCGGAGCTGGAAGGCAAGGTGCTGGAAAGGACAAGAGCTCTTTCACAAAGCGAAGAACGATTCCGCCTGGTGTCACGCGCCACCAATGACGCGCTCTGGGACTGGGATTTTGTCAATAACATCGTCTGGTGGGGAGAGTCCTTCTATGTACAGTTCGGCTATCTAAGATCGGACCACCTGCTGGATAGGGGTTTCTGGGCGGAGAAAATCCATCCCGAGGACAGGGCCGCGGTAGAGGACAGTATTTATGCGGCCATCAACGGTCACCATACCCAATGGAGCAGGGAATACAGGTTCCTTAAAAAGAATGGTGATTATGCCTATGTGCTGGACAGAGGCTATATCCTTCATAATGAATATGGTACTCCCTATCGTATGCTGGGTTCCATGCTGGATATCACGGAAAGGAAGCTGGCGGAGCAGGAAATTGGCAGGGCCAAACAGCTCCTGGAAGTAAAAGTGGCCGAACGTACGCTTCAGCTCCAGCAGCTGAATGAAGCCCTGGAGACCAGCAACCACGATCTTCAGCAATTTGCCTCCATTGCCTCGCACGACCTGCAGGAACCTCTCCGCAAGATCCACATGTTCACCAAAATGATCCTGGACAGCCATGAAGCGGATCTGCACCCCGACGTAAAGAGCTATTTCCATAAGATCGTACGGTCTACGGAACGGATGCGTTTTTTGGTGATAGACATTCTGAATTTCTCCCGTCTGTCCGCGGAAAAATTCTATTTCAGGCGTACGGATATGAATAAGTTCATGAATGAGATACTGGAAGATTTCGAGGTCACCATTCGGGAAAAAGAGGCGGAGGTCATCGTCCCCGACCTCCCGGAGCTGGATATCATGCCGGGTCAGTTCCGCCAGGCGCTGCACAACCTGCTGAGCAATGCGCTGAAATTCACCCGTACCGGAGTGCCTCCCGTGATAAAATTCTACGTAGCACGTCTTACAGAAAGGTCATTCGACAGCCCCCCTGCGGCAGACGGTCCTTATTGTATGCTGTCCATCGAAGACAATGGCATAGGCTTTGAGGAACAATTTGCCGGCACCATTTTCAAACTATTCCAGCGACTCCACTCGAAAGACAAGTTTGAAGGTACGGGCATCGGGCTTGCCATTACCAAGAAAGTTATAGAGCGACACGACGGCATCATAAAAGTGCAAAGCAAAGAGGGAAAAGGTACGCGGTTCGACATGCTGATACCCGTGTACCATTTATAATTCTAATTACCACCGAACTTATGAAATACAAAAAAATTTTGTTGGTAGACGACGATCTCGATGACAGAATGCTATTCGAACAGACGCTGGGTGAGATGAGCCCTGGCATAGGTATGCAAGGGGTCGAGAATGGGCTTGAAATGATGGACTGGCTGGACCATTGTGCAGATAATGAGCTGCCCGATCTTATTATCCTGGACCAGAATATGCCCAAGATGACGGGTAAGGAAAGCCTGATCTTTCTAAAAGCGAATCCCCGCTATAAAGACATATCGGTGATCATTTATTCCACCTACCAGATGAAAGATTTCTTCCTCTCCTGCCGGGAGCTGGGTGCAATGGATGTAGTGTCCAAGCCGGATACGATACAGTCCTACAGGGATATGATCGGCAAGTTCATCACAGCCGAAGCATCTTCTATTCCACCCCCTTCACCCTCATCGGCAGTATAAAAATGGATTCCGAAGCCGTGATAAAAAGATCTTTTTTGTCAGCCCCGCCAAAACACAAATTAGCCGTCCACTTCGCAGGCACAGGGATATGAGCAATCTTCTCCCCGGCAGGATTGAATACCGTAACGCCATCCCCCGTCAGGTAAAGATCACCCCGCTGATCAAGGGTAATGCCATCGGATCCCATCTCGACGAACAATTGCCTGTCCGTCAATGATCCATCTTTATTGATGCGGTATTTGTATGTTTTTTTGCCCTGTATATCGGCCACAAAAAGGAATTTACCGTCAGGCGTCCCAACAATGCCATTCGGCCTGACCAGATCGGCAGCTACGACCACCGGCTGATCTTTTCCCTTTGGCAGGTAATATACCTTCATACCGTCCAGGTCTGACTTCGTCCGGGTCCAATAAGGACGTTGATAATACGGGTCTGTAAAATAGATGCCTCCCCTGCCATCGATCCAAAGGTCGTTAGGACCGTTGAGCCGAAGTCCCCCAAAGTCTTTCATCAGGACAGTGACCTTTTTATCGGGCGTAATGGCCCATAGCTGATCCTGCTCGTCGGCGCAGGTCACCAGGTTGCCCTTTCTGTCGAAATACATACCATTGCTCCTGCCGGCGCTGTCCATGAACAGCGAGAGACGGCCATCGAGATCATACTCCCATATCCTGTTATTCGGCTGATCCGTAAAAAAGATATTTCCCTTACGATCAACAGCAGCCCCTTCCGTAAAGCTGAACTGGCTGGAGATCAGCCGCGGCGTATCGCCCAGGCGGACGATCGAATCGCGGTCGAAGAAGGAGGATTGTGCCTGTAGCAGGGTGAAGAGGGCCAGACAGGCAAGGGCAAGACAGATATGCTTCATTTTGTAAATCTATAGCAATTTTCTAATTTGCAATAGCAGACCTTTATTCTACCTCAGCCACCTGTTTATTTATATAAGCCAATGGTAGATAGGTATTTAATACTGCTTTGTTGCTTGGTTCCCCTAACCATCCACACGCCCGTCAATGCGCAGGAGATACCTCATTTTATAGAAAAGCTGACCATGGCTGAAGGGCTCAGCAGCAATAATATCAACGACCTGGCCCAGGATGAGAACGGGTTCCTTTGGATCGCCACTCCCGACGGGCTCAACAGATACGACGGCACGGAAGTAACTCAGTACTTTCATAACCCGTCCTCCAACTCCATCCCGCACAATTATATTTACTGTCTGAAAAAGCTGCCCGGAGGCAGCCTGGCCATCGGCACCGCATCCGGCCTGGCCTTTTATGATGACAATACCGGCGTCTTCCAATCATTCTATCTCCGGCTGAATAGCCCCATGGATGAATACAACAATATCATCCTCCGGCTGGAGACAGATATGTTTGGCAATTGCTGGGCGGCCTCGCAGAACTGTGTATATCTTTTTGATCCGCATCACCGGCTGAAGAAGGCTTTCTTCTCGCCCTATACGGGAGCTGATGCCAGCCGGCAGCGTATACATTATGCCGATAGGATCCTTCCTATGTCCAATGGCGATGTATGGCTGCATCTGTATGACGGCTGGCGTCTGTATGATCATAAAAAGGATACGCTCTCGGATACGCCTTTCTTTTTAAAGGACGACGCCCTTTTCCCCGAGGCCCATCTTTTCTCCGTGTATGAAAAATACCTGTTCTACATCTGTCCCCACACCGACAGTCTGCAGCTCCTGGATGAAAGGGGACATTGTCTCAGCAGCTGGCCCTTCCCTTATAACAAATACCCGTATATCTCCTGGTCACAGACAGTGACGGCGTTGGACTCATCACGCATGCTGCTGCTCCTCCACAACTATGGAATGATCATTATCGATATCGACTGGCGGAAGGGCTTACCTCATTTCCATTTTATGACACCCCTGGCATTCCCTGCCAGCGAGTACAATACGGCGCTGAGAGATGTGCAAGGCAACTGGTGGCTGGCCACCACCGGGGAAGGGTTGCAGAAAATATCTCCCTCTCGTCAACACTTTCATGGGGAGACTTTGATAGACAGGACATCGGGTCAGCCGGCACGTTATGAGGCGACTACCATCAGCCATTCGGGCAGCCATCTCTGGATAGGCACGTATGGCAACGGCTTTTTTGAAAAAGATCTTCGACGTGACAGCATACGCCAATACTTTCTTACACATACGGGAGACGATACCTGGGCTAATTTTGTCTGGAATATCCGGCAGATCAATGAAGACACGCTCTGGGTGGGAACACAGATAGGATTGTTCTGGTACAGTCTGGCCTCCCAAAGATGCGGCCGGCTGCCTGCGTGCCCGGGCAAGCCACGAGCGCTGGATTCTGTAGCCATCACTACTCAGTTTTGTGACGGCAACGGTTTTGTCTGGATGGGGCTGGGCAAAGGGCATGGGCTTTGCCGCTGGGATCCCGGGCAGAGGTGTTTCCACTACTATCCCGGCAACGATCCGCACGCCTATCCATTGCGCTATCCCACGCACATATCCGGCGATGGACAAAATGACCTTTGGTTTATCAGCGATGCCAGCGGGAAACTCGTCCATTGGAGCCGTAGGACAGACAGCTTCGAGGTCGTGAGCCTGCCCGCCACTCTCCGCGAACAGCTGGGCAATTTGAGCAGCATCTGCTGCGACGACGATTCCATTCTCTGGCTGGGCTCCATTGCCAGCGGACTGGTACGGTATGACCGCTATAAAGGGACAGCCATTCTCTATGGACATGAGAAGGGATTGGGCAACAGTCATATCACCAGCATCTATAACGATGAACGCGGCAGACTCTGGCTGGCGACGGAAGGAGGGCTCACCTGCTTCTATCTGTCGAGGGAGAGCTTTATCAACTATTCCACCAAAGACGGACTGCCCGTAACCTATCCCACTGCCGAATTTTATTTCGACAGCAGCAGTGGACGTCTGTATTCCGGCGGGCATGGCAATTTCTTTTACTTTTTCCCCCATCTGATCTGCTCTCTCCGCACACCTCCCAAGACTATGATCACCGGGATACGAACGGATGATAACAATGTCATGGTGCAATATGCGGCCATAGACCTTACGGATGGCGCCAGCACCTGCTATGCCTACCAGTTGCAGGGAATGGACACGGGCTGGATCATGGTGGGCCGTCAGCGCCAGATCAACTTCAGCCATCTGGGTCCGGGCTCGTATACATTCATGGTACATGCTGCGAGCGCCGGTAGCGAACTTTTCGGACAGACGGCCAGCGTAAGCTTCCGGATACCTACTCCCTTCGCGCGCACCCCTGTATTCTATGCATTGATGGCGCTGGCGCTGGGAGGGTTAGTCTATACCTTCTACCGCCTTCGTCAGAAACAGCTGAACAATACCCTGCAGATACGCAGTGAGATCTCCAGGAACCTTCATGACGAGGTAGGTGCCAATCTCACCAATATCAGCCTTAGCAGCCTGCGGGCCAGGCAACAGCTGCACAATAAAAAGGCCGTCAGCCAGCTGCTGGAAAGCATTTACCAGGACAGCCAGACAGTATCCGAGGCCATGCGGGACATCATATGGAGCATCGATCCGGCCATCGACACGCTGGGGGACGCATTGCCACGCATGCTGCATTATGCCACGCGGCTGCTGGAAGCGAATGAGATCGAGCTGCATGCGGAGATACCGGCTGCCGTGGAGGATATCAAGCTGTCCATGAAGCAGCGCCGGGATGTTTATCTTATCTTTAAAGAGGGGGTCAACAATATGGCCAAACATTCCAATGCCACACAGGCCTTTATCCATTTTGCATCGGCGGCCAATACCCTGATCATGACCATCATGGACAATGGTTCCGGGTTTGATGTGAGAGCCATCCGCATGAGCAATGGGCTCCGGAACATGCGGGAAAGGGCACGGGACCACGGATGGCAGCTGAAGATCGAGTCCGGCCCGAAAGAGGGAACGACCATCACCCTGCACGCAGGTATAGCATAAATGTGCTATAACGACATAACATTACCCGCATTAATTTTAAGCATGGCTGTATCGATCGTCATTTTTGAAGACAATGTCCGGCTGCGCGAGTCGCTTACCATACTTTTAGCCGGCGTGGAAGGCTATGCTGTGGCGGGTGGGTATGATAACTGCGCCCAGGCAGCCACCGTCATTGACAGACACAGACCTGACATCGTGATCATGGACATCGGTATGCCGGAAGTGGATGGCATTGAAGGGCTGCGCATCATAAAAGAAAAATTCCCGGAGACATATATCATCATCCATACGGTGCTGGAGGACGAGGACAAGCTATTCGAATGTCTTTGCGGAGGAGCCAATGGTTATATACTCAAGAACACTTCCTTTGTCCATCTCCTGGAAGCCATCGACAATGTCCTTCACGGCGGAGCGCCTCTGTCTCCCGTCATCGCCAAAAAAGTATTGCACTCTTTCCGGCAGACAGGCCAGGGCCGGCTGCAATATCATCTTACAGAAAGGGAAAAAGAAGTGCTCACGCAATTGGTAAAAGGATTTAGCTATAAGATGATCGCGGGGAATTGTCATATCAGCGTCGATACGGTACGAGGTCATATCCGGAATATCTACTCCAAGCTCCATGTGAATTGCGGACGTGAGGCAGTGGCCAAAGCCTTGCGCGATCGTATCGTTTAGCTGTCGGATAAGTGTCGTTGGACTATCCAATCCTGCCGATGGGAAATTAGCATTATCATGTCATTGACATTACTATCCCATCCGGATATATTTGCGGAAAGCAAGTTATGATAAACACACCCAAACGAGCCAACGGTTCGTCATCCGACGGACAAACATTAAACGCTCCTTCCCGCCGCGGCTTTCTTTCGAAGATCGCCGCCGGCGCCGCCGCACTCGGCATCGCCTCCATCGTCAAACCTTTCAACCTGAGCGCAGCTCCTATCGCTGCTCCGGATGGAGTGCTCGCCACTGCTCCCCCCGAGCTCGATGCCTGGTTCAACCAGATCAAAGGCAAACACCGCATCACCTTTGATTGTACCCGCCCCCATGAAATATTTCCCTTCGCCTGGCCGAGGGTATTCCTCCTGACCAATGCCGCTACAGGCACTCCCGAAAAAGAGAACAGCGTCGTGGTCGTCCTCCGTCATGAAGCAATCCCTTATGCTTTCGAGGACAAGCTTTGGGATAAATATAAATTCGGAGAGATGTTTAAAGCAGATGATCCTGCTACCAAAGCGCCGGCAGTACGCAATCCTTTCTGGAAACCAAAACCGGGCGACTACAAAATACCGGGCTTCGGCAATGTCGACATCGGCATCGATCAGCTGCAGGAGAGTGGCGTCATGTTCTGTGTTTGCGACGCTGCCATGACGGTGTACAGTGCGGTGGTAGGGCAAAACATGAACATGGACCCCGCCGATGTAAAAAAGGACTGGCTTTCCGGACTGCTGCCAGGCATACAACCCGTCCCATCCGGCGTCTGGGCCGTTGGACGCGCACAGGAACATGGTTGCCACTACTGCTTCGCGGGGTAATGCGATACCTGGTCTTTATTCTTTTTCTCGGTTGTTCTTCATCAACGATGAAGAACAACCTCTGGTCTCCTCCCGACACCAGCACGATCGCCCATTCCCCCCAGGGTGCTCTGATCCGGTACGGTCGCGAGCTCATTGCCAACACGTCCCTCTACCTGGGTCCCAAAGGGAAGATCGCCGCCATCACCAATGGCATGAATTGCCAGAATTGCCATCTGGATGCAGGCACACGCCTCTGGGGCAATAACTACAGCGCCGTATTCTCTACTTATCCGAAGTTCCGGGACCGCAGCGGTACCATGGAGTCCATCTACAAAAGGATCAACGACTGTATCCAGCGCAGCCTCGACGGACAGCCATTGGATACCGCCAGCCGGGAGGCGCAGGCCATCTATGCCTATATACAGTGGCTGGGCAGGAACGTGCCAAAAGGTATGCGTCCACCCGGCGTCGGCATTTCCGAGCTACCCTGTCCGGACAGGGCAGCGGATACGCTAAAAGGAGGACTGGTATATATGACAAAATGTGCCCGCTGTCACGGTCAGCAGGGCGCCGGTACGCTCTATCCGGACAGTTGCCATTATATCTATCCGCCCCTCTGGGGACCCCGCAGCTACACTACAAGCGCCGGTCTCTTCCGCCTGAGCCGCCTGGCCGGATACGTAAAGGATAATATGCCCTTTGGCTCCAGGCACAATGCGCCCCAGCTGACGGATACGGAAGCCTGGGACGTAGCCGCTTATATCAATTCCCGGCCCCGCCCCCAAAAGACATTCCCGTCGGACTGGCCCGATATTTCCCGCAAGCCCTTTGATCATCCCTTTGGGCCTTATGCCGACAGCTTCTCCGAGGTACAGCATAAATACGGTCCATTCCAGCCTATCATTGCCCGTAAAATGGGTCGCCCTAAAATATAACCCATTTTCCGGCAACATCTAATGATTGTCCTTCGGACAACGAACCCGTGGTTCGTTTTGCAGCTGGCTCATCTCGTAAGTTATTTTAATTTTATTAATTATTCTTCGGCTCCATACTTCGCCCACCTGTCTTTACATTTGAATAGCAAAACCCTCACATGATCTGGTACGAACATGAAGTGCAACGCCTGGAACAGGAAAGGAACAGCCTGGAATATGAGCCTAAGACGATATTCTATGGCAGCAGCTCCATCCGGCTGTGGGAGACCCTGTACGAGGACTTTAAAGAATATCAACCAGTCAACCTGGGTTTTGGCGGCTCGACACTGGCAGCCTGCGTATGGTTCTTCGACAGGCTGCTGACACACTATCGCCCCAGTTCGATCATCGTCTATGCCGGCGACAACGACCTGGGAGATGGCAGACATCCGGAAGAAGTGTTTATCTTCTTTCAACAGCTGGTAGCGCAGGTCCGCCGGCATTTCGGGGACATCCCCCTGGCCTTCATCTCCATCAAGCCCAGCATCACCCGCTGGAACATCGTGGACAGCATTCGATATACCAACACACTCATACAAAAAGACATTCTCCGTCAGGGCAACCATTTGCACTACATAGATGTCTATCACAAGATGACGGATAATGCAGGGTACCCTAAAAGAGAATTCCTGGACCCGGATGGATTACATATCAGCGCGAAAGGCTATGCTTTATGGAAGGATATCATACGACAACAACTGTCGACCATCATCCGATGAACCGAGAATATCATAAATGGTTTAGTCCCTCCCTCGGGCGGGATATGGAATTGCTGATCTTTGGCGACGCCGGAGAACCTGTTATTTTCTTTCCCACCCGAACGGCCCATTTCTACGACTACGAGGACTGGCAGGTCATCGATGCCATGCGTAAGAAGATAGAAGCGCGGCAAATACAGGTATATTGCCTGGACAGCATTGATAAAGAAAGCTTCTATGCCCGGGACATACCTCCCTCCCACCGGATGATACGCCATCTCCAGTATGAACAATATATCCTGCGGGAAGTGATCCCGCTGGTGCATCAAAAGAATGCTTCTCCGACTCTGGTGGCGGCAGGCTGCAGCCTGGGCGCTTATCATGCCGCCAACATGGCCTTTAAATATCCCACCATCTTCCACAAAATGGTTGGGCTCAGCGGGCGCTATGACCTCACCACCACCATGCCGCATTTCGATGATCTCTTCGACGGCTACAGGGACGAGAATATCTATTACAATATGCCGGGACAGTTCATACCCAATCTGTATGACGAACAGCTGATACGTCTTATCAAGGGACTGGAGATCATCTTTGTCGTGGGAGAAAAGGATGTTTTCCTGGAGAATAACCAGGCCATCAGCAATGCCCTCTGGAGCAAAGGCATCTGGAACGCGCTTAATCTATGGGATGGGGAATCCCATAAGGCGCGCTACTGGCGGCATATGGTGCAATTATACTTGTGAGGCGCCGGCCCGGCCAATTCTTTGACACCTTACTTTCGGGAAACTTCCACACTCCAGTCATTTCCACTGGCAATCTTATACACTTCCGCAAAACTTCCCTGGTTCAGCGCAAAGGACAATTGCAGCAGGCTGTTCACGTATGCCAGCGGCTTCCCTATCGCTACGGCCCCAAAGGTGGAGCTATACGGCATGTCCCCTTCATAGACAGACCGCCCCTGGTGCAGGATCTTCACATGGAGCAGGTCTCCGAAGGAAAGCTTTAAGTGTGCAAAAAGATCACCGGGTATATTGGTCCATATATTTCCGTATTGTATGTCCAGCACGGGTATGGCGCCCTTGATCACCTCCCCTTCCAGCACGGCCTTCTGGTAGGGAATGGAAACCACTTCCTGCCTTGGCAGCAAAGGTCCCACCTGCTCGAAGGTGATCACGCCCGCGGCAAGACGCGCGCCCGTATAGGAATAGACGTCACGGCCGTGAAAAGTGTAGGATTCCTGAGACCCCTTCCTGCGATTGACATTCTCGTCTATCTCCCGTATCCCGTCTATACCCAGTGTCTCCGCCACCAGGGTCAGCGTACCATTGTCCGGCGTGACGATGAATTGCCCCGTACGCGTCTTCAGGACGACGGACTTCCTTTCCGTGCCCACCCCCGGATCCACGACGGAGACAAAGACGGTTCCCGCAGGCCAGTAAGGCACGGTCTGTCTCAGCCTGTATGCCGCCTCCCAGATATTGAACGCAGGTATCTCATGGGTGAGATCGAACAGCTTCAGGTCTGGGGCAACCCCCATGGCTACCCCCTTCATCTCCGACACTGCGCCATCCTTGAGGCCAAAGTCGGACTGGAATACTACTATCTTATTCTGCCCCCGGGAGAACTGCACCAGCAGGGAAAACACTAAGAGGATAAAAAAACGCTGCATGGCTTAGCTTTTTTCAAATATAAGTATTTCCAGCCGTTGGGTAATTCCTCTTAGGCTATCCATGAACGGTCGCCAAATGACCTTTGAAATCGTTACATTCGTCATCTAATCAATGCTTATGCGTAAGATCATTTTATCCTTATTTGCCCTGGCATCCGTCACCCTGTCGTCCAGCGCTCAGATCAATGCCGCCCTGATGCGATATCCGGATGTCTCTGCTTCCCAGATCGTCTTCACCTACGCCAATGATCTTTGGGTAGTGCCCAAAGAGGGAGGGAAGGCCCAGCATCTCAGCTCACCCACAGGAGTGGAGCTCTTTCCTAAGTTCTCTCCCGATGGTCATACCATCGCCTATACCGCCGACTACGACGGAAACAATTCAGTTTATACCATACCGGCAGAAGGGGGGCCTGCCCATCGCCTGACCTGGTACGGTCCGCTGGAAAGAGTAGTAGACTGGTACCCGGATGGGAAGCATCTCATCTTTGCCTCCGGCAGGGAGGCGGGACGCGAACGCTTTGATCAATTCTTCCGGATCGACGTTGCCGGAGGTCCCGCGCAGAAGCTTCCTCTCCCCTATGCAGAGTTCGGCTCGCTGTCACCCGATGGCAAGCAGATCGCGTTTGTGTTCAAGTCACAGGTGTTCCGTAACTGGAAGCGCTACCGGGGTGGATGGAATGCCCAGATACATATCTTCAATCTCACCAGCTATTCCTTTGAGAATATATCCACCACCGATGCAGATGACGAGCTGCCCATGTGGCATGGCAACAGCATTTTCTTTCTGTCCGACCGGGGACAGGAAAAGAGGATGAATCTTTGGGAGTACAATATTTCTTCGAAGACCTTCACCCAGCTGACGAATTTTACGGACTATGACGTGCATTATCCTTCTGCCGGTCCGGACGACATCGTCTTCGAATACGCCGGCAAGCTCTATCTGTATAATTTCTTATCCCGCAAATCCACGGAAGTACCCATCCAGGTGGTGACGGACGAGACGGCTCTTCGCCCTACGTTGCAGACAGTGGACAAGATCATCTTCAATTCCAATATCTCTCCGGATGGCAAACGCGCCATTATAGAAGCCCGGGGCGATCTGTTCTCTGTGCCGGCGGAAAACGGTCCTGTGAAGGACCTTACCCAGTCCTCCGATGTGGCGGAGCGATTCCCCGCCTGGTCGCCCGATGGAAAATACATCGCCTATTGGAGCGACCGCTCCGGCGAATACGAGCTTATGCTCCGTGAACCCGGTGTGGAAGGTTCCGAGAAAAAGCTGACATCCTATGGCCCGGGCTATCGGTATAATCTTTACTGGTCCCCCGACAGCAAGAAGCTGGCCTTTGTCGACAAGGCGATGAAGATCTATATCTTCGATCGCACTACGGGCCAGACCACCTATGTAGATCATGGGTTGCGTATGTTCGAAGGCAATCTGCAGGGTTTCAGCCCCAGCTGGTCGCCTGACAGCCGCTGGCTGGCTTTTGACCGTGACCTGCCCAATCAGCACCAGGCCATATTCCTGTACGACTATACGAACAAGACGCTGCACCAGGCCACCAGCGGATACTACACTTGTTCCAACCCGGCGTTCGATCCCGGCGGCAAATATCTGTTCATCACTACCAGCCAGACATTCAACCCGCTGTATAGCGATCTGGATAATACATTCATCTATCCCAACTCTACAAAGCTGGCAGCCCTCGTGCTGAAAAAGAGCACCCGCTCCCCTCTTTATCCCAAGGACGATACGGTGTCCCGGAAGGAAGAGGAATCTGCTGCGCCTGCCACGCCTCCTACCCCACCTGCCGCCAATGCCAGGTCCAAACCCAAAACCGTTACGGTCGACATCGACCTGGACGGACTGGAATCACGTCTTATACTCCTGCCGGTGGAGGCGGGTAATTATAACAACCTCTACGCCACGGAAGGCAAGCTCATCTATCAACGCCGGCCTAATACCGGCTCCGACGCAAAAGAATCGCCGTTGATGTTCTTCGACCTGGACAAAAGAAAGGAAAAGACCATCCTTCCGGATATTGGAGGCTGTGTCCTTGCCGCGGATGGCAAGCACCTGCTCGTCGGAAAGAGCGGAGCCCTGTATATCGTTGCAGCGGAAGAAGGACAGAAGCTGGAAAAGCCGTTGCGCACAGCAGAAATGCAGATGTGGGTAGATCCGCGTAAGGAGTGGAAGCAGATCGTAACCGACGCCTGGAGGCTCGAGAGAGACTTCTTCTATGACCCCAACATGCATGGGGTTGATTGGAACAAGGTGAAAGAACGGTATCTGAAGATGCTGGAAGGAGCCGTCACACGCGACGAGGTGAATTTCATCATCGGGGAGATGATCGGGGAGCTCAATGCTTCTCACACTTATCATGGCGGTGGCGTGGAGGAAGTTCCCAAACGTGCATCTGTAGGCTATCTGGGAGTAGATTGGGCGGCCGATGGGGAATATTATAAGATAAAGAAGATCATCAAGGGCGCTCCCTGGGATGCGGAAGTACATTCTTCCCTGGATCAGCCGGGTGTGATGATAAAGGAGGGTGATTATGTACTGGCCGTTAATGGCGTGCCGCTGACGACAAGGACCGAACCCTTTGCGGTGTTTGGGAATCTGGCGGACAAGCCCGTCGAGCTCACCTATAACAGCAGCGCATCATGGACAGGCGCCCGCACCGCCGTCGTCCAGACATTACGCGACGAGTCGAGATTGCGTCATCTGGCCTGGATCGAGCAGAACAGACGCAGGGTGGACGAAGCTACGGGTGGCGCTGTGGGGTATATCTATGTCCGCAGCACGGGTGTCGACGGACAGAATGAGTTGATACGGCAGTTCACGGCGCAGCTGGATAAAAAGGCGCTGGTAATAGATGAGCGTTTCAACAGTGGCGGGCAGATTCCTGACAGGTTCATCGAGATGCTGGACCGTAAGCCGCTGGCGTTCTGGGCTACGCGAGACGGTGCCACCTGGAACTGGCCCCCTGCCGGCAATTTCGGGCCCAAAGTAATGCTTATCAATGGATGGAGCGGATCGGGCGGCGACGCTTTCCCGGACTATTTCCGCAAGGCGGGGCTGGGTCCTCTCATCGGTACCCGTACCTGGGGTGGGCTGATTGGTATCAGCGGGGCGCCGCCCCTCATCGATGGAGGGAACATCACCGTGCCCACTTTCCGTATGTTCAATCCCGATGGCACCTGGTTCAAGGAGGGGCATGGAGTAGATCCCGACATTCCTGTGGCCGAGGACCTCACCGAGGCGGCACAGGGTAAGGACAATCAGTTGGAGAGAGCTATTACGGAGATCAGTAAGCTGTTGAAGGAAAAAGGGTTTACACCACCAGCGCGACCGGCTGCGGAGACAAGATAGCGTAAACCCCCGGTACAACAACCGGGGGTTTTAATTTTTATTTTTCATAATGAAATCTGCATTGCAGTATATGTAGCCGTTGCTCCTTCACAGTATATACCAACCTATGCTCATCGGTGATGCGCCGGCTCCGGAACCCCGCATATTTGCCCTTCAGCGGTTCAGGTTTCCCAATCCCCTTAAAAGGATTCCCCAGACTGTCCTTGATTAGCTCGTTGATCCTTTGCAAGACTTTCTTATCTGTCTGCTGCCAATACAAATAATCCTCCCAGGCATGCGTCTGCCATACCAATTCCATTATTCTTCAATTAGCTTGTGTTTGGAGGATTTGCCGGAACGCATTTCTTCGATGGCTTCGTCAAGCCGTTTTTGATTGGTCTTGCTGCTGACCAGATGAAGTGTTTCCTGAATGGAGTTATATTCTTCCAATGACATGATGCCGACATTTTTACCCTTGCTTCGGGACACCAGCACGATCTCGCTATTGTCTTACTCACTTCGCAAGCTCCTCACCGGATTAGCCCATGCCGCCTTCAACGCCTGCCAGCTGATAGTAGCCAGCGCAATCCCCAGCGCCAGCACGGCCGCCAGCCCAAACACCTGCCACCCAATGCTGATCCGGTAAGCAAAATCCTGAAGCCACCGATGCATCGCCCACCATGAGAAAGGGAATGCGATCAGCGCAGCCACCAGCACCAATACCAAAAAATCCTTCGACAGCAGGCGCACAATGCTGGTCACGGTAGCCCCCAGCACCTTCCGTATCCCAATCTCCTTTGTACGCTGCTCGGCCGCATACGCCGCCAGCCCAAACAAACCCAAACAGGCAATACAAATAGCCAGCAACGAAAAGGCAAGCGATATCCCACCCGTACGCTGCTCGGCCTTATATTGCCCATTGAAATCATCATCCATAAAAGAGTATTCAAAGGGTTGTCCGGGAACAATACTTTTCCACTTGCCCTCTATTTGCTTCACCAGCCGCGAAACATTATCCCCCTTTATACGAAGGGCGAGGCTGCCCTTATCCTCATGCATGTACATTATCAGGGGCGTAACCACCTCCCGAAGACTATTGAAATTGAAATCATCGACCACACCCACCACATGCCACTCGGCAACTTTCAATGGCTCCATACGCTCTATATGATAGATCTTCCGCCCCAGCATATCGCCCTTGCCGAGCATACGTACCGCTGCGCAGTTCAGTATCACAGCGCTGGAGTCGGTGAGGAAAGCGTTCGAAAAATTCCTCCCCTCCTTCATACGCATACCCAGTACGGGAATATAATGCTCGTCCACAGGCCAGATTTGCGTCTGTATAGCCTCCTTCTGATCCATCCGTGGGGTCAGGAATACCACGTCTCCGCTGCGATTGAAAGACGTAGGCAGAAAACCTGTCAAGGTCGCCCCCTCCACACCCGGCAGCCGTAAAAGATCTTCCCTAAAAGCCCTGGCCTGCGGGCCCAATGGATCGAGATTGTTCAGTACGATGACATGCCCTCTGTCATAACCCAGCTGCTTATTTCGGATGTATTGTAGCTGCTGATAGATGACCACGGTCCCTATGATAAGGAAAATGCTGATCCCGAATTGAAAGACCACCAGCGAATTGCGAAGCCATCCTGTCTTAAACCCGCTCTTCAGGTTGCCCTTCAGCACGGCAATAGGCCGGAAAGCCGACAGAAAAAAAGCGGGGTAGGCGCCGGCCAGCAAACCAACTATCAGCACGAGGACCATCACGGCGATCACTACCAATGGATTAGCCAGTAACCCCACACCGATGTCCTTCCCTGCCAGCCGACCAAACAGAGGCAGCATCAGGGCGGCGATACCCAGCGCCAGCAACATGGATACAAAACTGATGACGGTGGATTCCATGATGAATTGAAAGACCAGCTGCGTACGCAGCGAACCCATCACCTTCCGCATGCCTACTTCCTTGGCCCTGTTGGCCGAGCGGGCGGTGGAAAGGTTCATAAAATTGATACAGGCTATCAACAGTATAAAGACGGCGATGGCCGAAAAAATATACACGTATTCAATGCTCCCATTGGCTGACATCTCCGCGGTCTTATTGCTATGCAGGTGAATCGAAGTGAGAGGCGTCAGCGTAAAATCCAGGTAATTACCGCTCTTGAAAAATCCTTTCAGGTCGGTGTTGAGCGCGGTCTTGATCAGCGGGGCCATGTACTTTTCGATCATCTGAGGCAGCTTGGCCTGGAGTCGCCCCGCATCAGCGCCTTTCCTAAGCACCACATAGGTGTTGAAATTGTGGCTAAGCCATTCGTCCGTTGCACGGCTCGATCGCAGCTCCAGCATGGGGAAGAAGAAGTCATAGCCGAAATGGGACTGGCTGGGTATGTTGCGGATGACACCTGTCACCTTATACCGGAGACTGTCATTGACCAATAATATCTTACCCACCGCCTGGGTGCTGTTGAAATACTTCAACGCCATCCTTTCGCTGATAACCAATGAACGGGGAGTTGTCAGCGCCGTGTGAGGATCACCGGCAATCATCGGCAGGGTGAAAACATCGAAAATGGTGGAGTCGGCATAGGTAGTACTGTTCTCACGGATATTCATGTCCCCTTTCCGCATGAGGGCGCCTCCGTAATACCGGAATCGGGTGTATTGCTCCACCTCCGGATAATCCTGTATCATGGAAGGCCCTGCCAGAGGAGGCGCTACAGCCAGGAACAAATGATTTCCCCCGAACTTGATCTGGGCATCCAGGCGATAGATCCGGTCGGCCTGTTTATTCCACCGGTCATAGCTCAGTTCGTCGATGACATACAGGACTATCAGCAGGCAGGTGGCCAGTCCTACAGCCAGACCGATGATGTTGATGGCGGAAAAGCCTTTATTCTTCCATAGGTTGCGCAACGCCGTCTTGAGGTAGTTTTGGAACATCGCTTAAGGTTAATCCCCCTTTGACGTTCACGCCCCGAAAAATGTTACAAGCGGCTTGCTTTTCCCTCCGATTATTTGCTTTCCTTAAAGCCTGCCGGGATGACAAAGGCGTCGGCTGAGACCTTTTTCCTTGTCACGGACGCGGCCTCTATCGACATATTGAACATGGGCGTAGTGACCTCGATCAGCATCGGTATGCCGCTGATGTCCTGGTGGAAAGGAGACTGACTGATGTTGCCACCGGCGCCGGGAGTGGGCATTGTCTTCATATCCAGCCCTTTGATCTCGGTGGTCATCCAATACACCGTGTGCATGTTCGGCAGATTCTCCTTAGGTGTAAGTATGTATTTGGTGCAGTGATATCCGAGAATAATACGCTGCTCGCCGGTGTTGGTGACCACGGGCCTGTCCGAAGCCTTTGCTGTTGCCCAATGTCCAACAGGAGGCATATGATATGTTTTCTCCCGGGTGTTCAGGCTATAGTACTGTTGATTGTCAGCCAACCATATAAGATCTGAGTTTTCATCGTTCCCAACCGCGGCCATGCGATAGTTCCCGTCCCTGACGGCCCAAATATACCTAACGGGTGCGCTCTGCTTTAGCGCCTTTAGAACGGTAGTGTCGTCAGACGTATAGCGTACTGACCATGTGATACCACCTTCGAAATTTTGTGCACTGACGGACAAGGTCAATGCCAGCGACAGCATCGTCAATAAATTTTTCATGGTAAGATCATTTCCGGAAAAATTAGAAAAAAAATCCACCGGTTGCTAATTAAAATTCAATTAAGGTGTGTCTACCGCCCTGGCACAGGTGTTGCAGGCAGGCTCTCATTCCCATCCTCCGACACGGACTGTACGGCAAAGAAATAATTATCCTTGGAATAAGGCAGCTCGATCTCCGTGGCTGTGGTATAGAATTTCTTCTGCCAGTAAGGGCTGATGGTCTCCCGCATCAGCACATAATATCCTTTGGTTCGTCCATGCAGCGGCGCCTTCCAGCTGAGCTGCGTGCTGTTGGTGAGATTGCGCACCTCTACCCTCACTGTCCCGGGCATACCGGGCGCTTTGGCCAGGTTGGCGAGGTTGGCAAGGTTCAATGCAGTATTCTTGCGGAGATATTCAAAGTCCATGAACTCCGGCAGATCGCCATAGACAATGCCTTTGTCCGTACGGACATCCTGGTGCTGATGATTGAAGTTCTCATTCATCTCAGTGATACGGACGGCGGTATAGCCATTGTCCAGATAAGGAATATGATCCCCGCCACGCAGGAACCTGTCGGGACGATAGATCATCATGACCTGGAGGTTGTCTACATAACGTTCTCCCGTCTCCTTTACATAACGGGCCAGCTGCCGCGACTTCCCGTCGTTTTCCATACCCAGCTGCCGGATGGTCTTAGCCTGCCTGTCCAGCTCATAGGCGGGCAATCCTTCGCTAAAGACACGCACCTGTGTGTTATTGATGATATTGGTCTGGCTGCTGTTGTTGCTGCCGATGATATCATTGTTCAATACGGCCCCGATGTCCCAATTAGCCGCCTTTGCCTTCTTCGCCATATAGCTGGCGCCCAGCAGCCCCTGCTCTTCACCGCTGACCGTGACAAAAATGATGGTAGCTGGAAAGGAATGCCTGCTCATGATACGGGCGCATTCGAGCACAGCAGCACAGCCACTGCCGTCATCATTGGCGCCGGGAGCCTCACCTACCCCATCCAGGACGTCCGTACGGCGGCTGTCGAGATGCCCGCTGATGATAAAGACCCTGGGATCATTGGGATCGGTACCCTTCAGGGTGGCTACGGTGTTACCCAGATTGATATTATTCTTCACCCTATTCCCATCGGCCATATAGGTGGTGGTATCCACTATAGCGGTGAGCCGTCCGCCGGAGGCTGCCGCGAACTGGTTGAACTTTGCCAGCACCCAATTGCGGGCGGCGCCGATCCCTGTTTTGTTGTCCGTGGTAGAGCTCACGGTGCTGCGGGTCTTAAAAGCTACCATGGTCTTTATGTAGGACTGCAGGCTGTCTGCGCTGACCTCTTTTACCATTTCCGCGATCTCGGGATCTCTGTTGATGGTTGTCTGGGCATGAATATCGTGTAGCAGTAGCGCCAGGGTGGCGACGAGGAGGAATTTCATAGACTAAATGTAACAAAAAACCTGGCGGTCGGCCAGGTTTTAAGCAATGGTTATTACTTCACTTATTTAAAAGTTAGTGTCACATCCCCGCTGTTGCTGTCGATCCTCACGGGTATCCCGCCTCCATTCAACGTACCATCGATATGTTTTTCATCCATCCTGCCGCTGAAATTATTCAACGTGGTCGACTTTACCCTGTCTGCCGTTATCTGCAGGTTCAGTCCTTTGCCCTGGGGCAGCTGCACCGTGACATCCCCGCTGGAGTTGCTGAGCTCGAGATATTTGCCCAGGTCCTTAAAGCTGACATTGATGTCTCCACCGCTGGTGACCCCATTCAGGCTGCAGGACAGGTCCGTGAATCGGATGTTGCCGCCGCTGGTCCTTGCAATAAGCTCACCTTCGATGACCTCTCCCTTCACATTTCCACCGGAAGTAGTAGCCCGGATAGAGCCTTTCAGCAGACGGAGCTTCAATTCACCGCCGGAGGTGGACAGACGCATATCGCCTTCACAATGGGTAGCTTCGATGTTGCCACCGCTGGTCCCCAAATCTATCTGATCTTTTGCATCGGAAATATTGATATTCCCGCCGGACGTCCTTCCATTGATCTTACCCGAGACCTGGTCGATATCCATATTGCCGCCGCTGGTCCTAAAATCCTGGGTGGGCCCGTTGAGCTTTTTCAGGGTGATATTGCCGCCACTGGTCCTGAGGACAGTGGATACATTCCCGGGCACATATACCTTGAAGGATATGCTAAGGCTCCTGTTCCAGTTGATATGATCGTGCCTGGGACGGGCAGCTACATGGAGCTTATGGTCGTCAGTAGTAATAATAAGGTCGAACTGCTCGTCCAGTCTCTTCTTGATCTCATCTTTGCTAAGGTCCTGTCCTCTATTGTCCCGGATATAGACTTCCAACCTTGCTTCATTATCCGGTACCCCGGTTACAGAAATATTACCCCCGGAGGTCTCTGCGGCCACCTGCTGGATAGAGAGGCCGGACAACGGTTTTTGCAGGTACAACGGACTTTTGCCGGAATCCTGTGCCGATGCCATATACAATTGAAAACCAGCCAGTAGTAGGAGATATAATTTCTTCATGATGTCTGCATTTATTTATCTAAAGTACATTCACTTCAGCAAAATGTTGCACGACACCTGAAAAAACTGTCCGCCAGGCCGGCGCGGGCTAATTCATCCGGCCTATCTGCGTCACTTTTCCATGTATATAGAAACCGAATCCTTCACTTCGGACATATTTTTCCGCGAACTGTTTCTGTAGCGCATCGGACTGTTTCTTTCCATTGACAAGAAATTCAGATTCATTCAGGACAAGGGATACGATACTTTTCTCATCCGGCGCCAGCCCTTCTTTTACAACATCTGCCAGCAGGCTTTTTAGCAGCGCCCTGTCCTCTTCGGCCTGCTTCTTGTCGCGGATGGCTTGTTGCCTGTCCAGCTCCGCCTGTTTTTTATCCCGGACGGCCTGCTCTGCATCACGCTCCGCCTGCGCCTTATCCCTCACAGCCTGATCCTTGTCCAATAGTGCCTGTTTGGCGTCCCGTTCCGCCTCCATCTTAGCATCGAGCGCCTCCTTCTCGGCCTGGATCTTATCAAGGTCGGCCTGCTTTGCATCCCTTTCGGCCTGGGCCTTATCGCGGACGGCCTGTTCTGCATCACGCTCCGCCTGTTGCTTGTCGCGGACAGCCTGATCCCTGTCAAGTAACGCCTGTTTGGCGTCCCGCTCCGCCTGGGCCTTATCTCTCACAGCCTGCTCCCTGTCCCGGATGGCCTGGACGCTGTCCCTCCTCATCTGGTCCATGATACGTTTCACCAGATCGTCATACAAATAAAAGCTGTCCGCAGGTATAAGCCTTCCATTGATGTATAAGCTCGTCAGCTGGTGCTGACTGATGGTCATATTATACAAAGCGTCATTTTTGTAGGTGGCAATGATCTGCGGCGGGGTGGCAGAAGAATCCACATCAATGTTCATATATTGATGATTGCCCCACCAGCTCGTGCTGGAATGTTTTGTAGTCGTAGGATTTGGCTCCTTCTTCTGCGCCTGTAACATAGGGGCAAAGGAGATCGATGCCAGGGCAAAGAAGCCCCAGCTCAAAATTGTCTTTTGCATTTTTTTAAGCTTTTAGGTTAACAATGGGTAGTGTAGTATGATGCGCATCCCGCTCAGCCTGGATCTTGTCAAGTACCGCCTGTTGTGCATCACGCTCCGCCTGTTTCTTGTCCCGGATGGCCTGCTGCCTGTCAAGATCAGCCTGCCTTTTGTCACGGACGGCCTGCTCTGCGTCCCGCTGTGCCTGTTGTTTATCACGGAAGGCCTGAACAACCGCGTCGGTAGCCAGCTTCTTCTCTTTCAGGTTCTGTTCATCATCCTGAGCCGTCTTTGCGTCGATTACCATCTTTTTCGCCTGCACCTCATTTTCCATTGCGGCGATATTCTCCGGCTGCTGCCTGTCCTCGTCTATTACAGCTGTCTCTTCGGGTGCCGCTTCCTGCCTGGCCTTTACCTCCTGGCGTGGTTTTTCCTTGTATACCATCGGCGCCGCCTCCTCTCTTTCCGGATGTTGCAGCACGGGCTCCTGTACAGACCTCGCCGGCGTGTCTACAAAGAACCTGTATTTCCCTCCCGGGATCTGCGCCACCTTTACAGGAGATGAGGAAGAGCTTCCGGATGTAGCGGCCACCAGCCCGGAGATAAGTACAAGGCTCATCGCAAGGAATATTTTTTCAACGGGGTCCAGTGTCTTGTTCGTGCTTTGCGCAATACGCATGACCCTCTTCACCAATTGATTTTTCTTTCCCGGGAAGCCATTGGCCACTCCCGCCAGGCGCAGATCGTGCTCTTTAAAGCTGATTAGCGCCCGAATAAATCCGGCCCTGTCATGGGTCCTTGCAATGGCTATGTCATCACAGCAATTCTCTCTTTCCTCCCGCAGCAGCGAAGACATCCAAAGCAAGCCGGGGTTAAAGAAAAAGAAGTTGACGGCCACATTCTGTATAAAATTGACGATATAGTCGTTGCGGCGGATATGCGCCAGCTCATGCAGCAATACGGCTTCTATCTCCTCATGCGGCAGACTCATGATAAGCCCCAGCGGCATCAGGATCATGGGACGCAGATGACCGATGACCATCGGCATTTTCACGATCTGCGATTCCACCAGCCGAACTGTCCGCTGAATACCCATCTGCCGGCACAGCAGATCCACCCTTTCCTGCCAGTCCCCCGGCGCAGCGTTGATGCCATATTGCCGGACACGTTGGGTATAGAGATAGCTACCCAGCATATGCAGCGACTTGATGGTAAAGACAAACAGCCATCCCCACACGATCAGCACAGCATGCTCCGAACAATACTTCCCAAGGGCATCGATCCATGCGGCCATGCGGCCTCCGCTGTCTTCCGCGGCAACGGCTGCTGCCTCCTCCGGCGACGCCCCTGCCAGTTCATACAGGAAAGTGCCTGCACATACGGCAAGAAATAAAAAGAAGATGATACAAATGATGTTATAGCGCAGCGCTGCACCCGCCCGTCTTGTCAGCAGCATGGCGCCGCCGGTGATCAGGGCGAAAAACAATCCCTCCCAGAGGGAATGTACCAGTGTCCAGCAGATGGCTTGTATCATAATTATTTCTTTTTCCCAGGCGGTTGGTTGACAGTCATCTTGTCCAGTAGGTCACGCAGCTGCTGCAGATCCTTCGCCGATGTCTTTTCATTCCCCAGCAGAGCCATCATCATATTGCCTACGTCACCGTGATACAGGGTGTCTATAAATCTGCTCAGCAACTGCCCCTTCGTCCCCTTTTCCTCCAGCGCCGCGCTGTAAACATGCTTCATGCTCGACTCATCCCGCAATAACATTCCCTTCTCCGTCATCAGCTGCATCAGCTTGAGGGTGGTGGTGTATTGCGCGGCTTCTCTCCCTTCATTCAAAGCGTCGTGCACAAATCGGACGGTGGAAGGACCGTGCTGCCACAACACCTGCAGTACCGCCAGCTCCGCCTTGGTAGGCTCCTGTCCATCGACACCCTCCTTTTTAAATCTTTTCATACACCTAAGGTACGTAAAAAAACGTACGTTCAAAATATTAGACCATCTTTTTTTAGAAAAAAATATTGAGGGGGCTATATTCGTCTTAATAATGCATAAACTGATACCCCTACTTGTCTGGACGATAGGACTGGCATCGCCGGCCCTGTCACAGAAAGGTTATTCCACCAGGGAAGAAGCCCTCGAATGGCTGAATACGGTCCATCTGCCCGATACCAGCGTGTACTGGCCGCACGTAAAGAATCATTTATTCCTGGAAAATCTGCGCATCAATGTGATCCATCCCGTGGGCATGTACCAGGGTAGCAGTACCAATTTCTGCGGCTATGCGGCTCTCTCTTACCTGCCCCTCAACTACGACCCTCTTCAATATGTAAAATTCATGCTGGCCCTTTATACGGATGGTCATGCCAACTGGCATAAAGTAAAGTTTACCCCCTCGCCGGAAGTCATGCTGGCCGCAGGCACGCTCCGTTTCAAAGGGGTGCTGGATATAAGACCGGCAGATCAGATGTGGTTCCTCGTATTGGCAGATCGTTTCAGAAGCTATCTGAACCTCTTTCACGCAAAGTTCCATACAGGCTCCGAAGATACTTTCTGGGCAGCCTGCAACCTGGGCAAGTTCAATCGGATGATCAAACGCATGATGGGCTATAAAATAAAGGCCATCGGCTCGGACCTCCTGCGTCCCGGCATAAAGGACGTCTACGCCTTTCTGCAAAAAGCCGTGCATACAGGCACCACTTTCCTTTATGTCAACAATACCTATCTGCATGTAAAAAATCATAACAAGTCGCGGTTCAGCTTCCCTACCCATTACATCGTGCTGACTGACATACAAAAGGAGGATGATGTGCTGACGATCATCTACTGGGATTATGGAGGAAGGACCCTCCGGCAGGTGACAACGAGCTTTTTAAAAAAGATACTCTATGGAGTTACGTATATTGTAAAAGACAACGATGAATAATAAAAAAGGTCATATCGTCCTTTGGGCGCTCATCATGTACCTCGCCTCTTCCTGCAAGACGGTGAATATCACCAATTATTACCATCGCCATCAGTCCATTCTGGATAGTATCGAGCTGGTGTATACACAGGCCTACGCGCACAAGCCTTTCTCCATCGAGTTTACCGACCGGGCGTTCGATCGTGTGTCACTGGAGCTGGCTACCGATACGCTCACCTATATTTATGAGTTCTGGGTGGGAGAAGACCGTATGCAGGACACGCTGCGCAAATATGGTTTTAACCCCGCGCCGATCAATACCCTGATCGTCCTTATGCGCTCGGTGGATTGTACCTGGGCCAATAATCTGGATTACTATACGGAGGAGCGGAAACATTATCTCACTTATATTTCTCTATGGCCGCGGGCCTTCAACTTCCCCTTTGTCAATAAGAAATATTATATCCTCACCTATTTCCAGCAACCCCAATATTTTGACAATGAAGGCAATCTGCTGGCAGGCCGCAAGCTCCGCCGGATACGCAAGATCAACGCCGAGGTCTTCCGGCGTATCAACGATAAAGTCTGTTATACGTTGTCGGACAGGTTCAGGTAAGGCGTCCTGACGAATACGCCCTAATATTTCACTACGGGCCATCCCTTCTCATACACCACCGGACTGATCATCAGCACCCGTCCCGCCGGCTTCATCGATACACCGGTGGCCACTGCATGATAAGCGATATAAACCCTCCCTTTTTCATCCCGGAAAATGGAATTATGCCCCGGCGCTGTCCACTCGCTGTTCTTCTCCAGGATCACGCTGCTGCCGCTGCCATTCGCCTGCCCCAGCCGCTGAAAAGGGCCAAAAGGATCTTTCGACCGGGCCACCATCACGGCATAGTTTGCCGACTGTCCACAGCAGTTATCTCCTGAATAATACATATAATAATACCCATTCGCATAGTCGATCCATGTCCCTTCGATGAGATTGTCATACCTGCCTTCCTGTTTGGGATACATCACTGCTTTGGGATGCGAACCTCTTTTAAAGCTCTTCCAGTCATCGCTCAATTCCTGCACCTGTATGGGATGAAAACCGGAGCCCCAGTACAGCAGCTTCTTTCCACTCTTTGGATCGATGATAGCGCATGGATCGATGTCTTCAAAATCCTTGCCGCTGATCAAAGGCTGCCCCATATCCACAAAGGGACCTTCGGGACTATCCGAAAACGCCACCCCAATACATTTACCGGTGCTGTCCACTTTGCTCTCCGCCGAAAAGAACATCACATACTTTTTCTGTTTCGGATCATAGATAACATGGGGCGCCCAGAAATCCCTGCTGGCCCATACAGCGCCCGCCGGCAGTGCATCACCCTCGTCCTTCCAATGAACCATATCGTCGGAGCTGGCCAGCTGTATATGTGCATATTTTCCATTCACCATGCTATTCGTAGCGTATCCATAATATTTCCCCCCCACGCGAATAACAGTAGGGTCCGGAAAATCATGATTCAGCGCGGGCAGCCGGGAAGAATCCCGCTGATGGGCGATGAGCGCTGTATCCTTCCATTCCAGCGGAGCAAGATAAAGTCCCTTTTTGTCCCAGCCGGTATTGGAAATAAACCATCCTTCCTTCTCATCATGTATCACTTCAGCCGCATGCACAGG